>Ga0114974_10001977_pt1 | contig 15985 bp, 18 predicted proteins | sample S_130206_EF_Meta_FD_87318 | JGI IMG/M metagenome (GOLD analysis project Ga0114974, IMG submission 87318) | Freshwater microbial communities from Lake Simoncouche, Canada to study carbon cycling - S_130206_EF_MetaG | ecosystem: Environmental > Aquatic > Freshwater > Lake | place: Lake...
GACGCAGAAGCTGGTCAGATCTTTCTATCCTTTACACGCCCTTCTTCAGATGGGGGTTCTCCCATTACTAATTATCAATACACGATTACCGATATCAACGGTCAAATAACGAATACAATCGTATGCAATCCTCCTACAACTACAAGCCCTATTCTTGTTGGAGGGTTGATAGAACGAACCTATTATAAAATGACATTGCAAGCTATTAATATAGTAGGCGCAGGAACAGCTTCACCCATGTTCTATTTCCGATTTATGTGTTTCCTTGAAGGTACCAAGATTCTATGCTATAATCCTACACTGAAACAAGAGATCTATCGCCCCATTCAAACTCTGCGAAAGGGCGATCTTGTTAAGACCTACTCCAATGGATACAAAGCGATCGATTGCATCGGTACTAGCAAGATCTACAATCCAGAGAATTCCATGCGTAGCTCCAATCGTCTCTATCGATGCCCACAAGGAAATTACCCTGAACTATTTGAAGATCTCGTGCTCACAGGCTGTCATTCGATCCTTGTTCCTGATATCACTGAACAAGAGCGGGCTGAACTCAACGAGATCCAAGGCAAGATCTACATCACCGAAAATCATTATCGCCTGATCGCCCGTGTGGACAAGCGTGCCGTTCCCTATGAGAAAGAAGGAACATTCGATATCTGGCACTTTGCCCTTGAGAATGATAACTATTACTACAATTACGGTGTTTACGCCAACGGCCTTCTTGTTGAGACATCTAGTAAGCGCATGATGAACGAGTTATCTGGTATGATTTTGATGGAGTAATTTTATTATTTTTATGTATATCAATCTATTTCAGTAGATTAATATAGAACATAAACATTTTTTACATCTATCATATAGATATGTCATTGTCATTTATTAGTTCAATCTTTACAATCAAACCTATTGTTGATATGTTACACGAAGACGTCCTGCAATATTGTGAACATATTAAGAAATTGAAAGAGCGTGTTGCAGAACTTGAAAAAGAAAACGCGCTATTACGCAACGTAAACAGTACGAAAATAAAAGTAGAAACGAATCATACACCTGCGAACGTAGAACCAGTTATACCAAAACGTACGAAACCGCGTGTTGCCAAACCAAAAGAGGTTATTACGATTGATGACAACCATTATGCCACTGAAGCAGAAGCCTTTGAGGAGAAACCTGTTAATGTCGTTGTTCAACCCACTACTGAAAAAGTGGTTGTTGTACAAGATGAAAAAACACGCAAAGATTACCAAAAAGAATATCAGCGAAACTATCGTAAATTGAAGAAGGAAAAAAGCGCCTGTGTAAACTCATAAAATTGACATCTAGAATCGTTAACAATTTAGTTAATATTCGTGATTCGGCCTACATCGCTGAATCCTATATATAACGATATGGTTAACTACGCCTGTGATAACTGTCAGAAAGTGTTTACGCAAAAAGGTCATCTTGATAAACATAAAGAACGAAAACGTCCATGCAAGAAAAACAATACCATTGAGGCTCTTATAGAGAAGAAAGTACAAGAAGCTCTCTCTTCTTCTCCTGTACTATCTACCGATGCCGATCTTTCCAAGAAGACACGAGAAGAGCTTATTGCTCTCTGCAAAGAGAAAAAACTAGGTGGATACAGTGGTAAAAAAAGAGATGAACTCATTGAACTTCTATCAGGTGGAGTCCAAGAAAAAAACATTACGACCATTCGTTATCTTGGCTGTAAACAGAAACTTCTTAGCTTTCTTGATAAAAGCATTACAACATGCTATCAAGAAATCGGTAAATCAAAATGTGTTCTCTTTGACGCCTTCTGTGGAACAGGAACCGTCTCTTCTCATTTTGCCTCTCATGGATACGATGTCATTGCATGTGACATTCTCTCCTTCTCGTCTGTTCTTACCACATGTTTGATTGGAATAACAAAAGACGAGCTGACATTTGCTAGTTTGATCAAAGAATCATTGACTCCTATCGACGATGTTCTATTGATATTGAATCAGCTGCCTGGGCAGAATGATTACATTACAAAGACCTATACACCGGTTGCTAATCGTATGTACTTTACGGAAGAGAACGGACAGAAAATCGATGCGATTCGTCTTCAACTCGAACAATGGCGACTAGAAAGCAAAATTACACGCGTGGAACACGACTTTCTTCTTGGCTGTCTCATCATTGCAGTCAGTCGTGTTAGTAATACAGCAGGTACCTATGGTGCCTTCAATAAAAAATGGGATAGTCGTTCTGAAAAGCCACTGACTCTCTTTAATCCATTTCCTCTAACTACCAAAGGAAAGGTACTGAATGCAAATGTTACAACCGTACTTTCTCAACACCCCTGTGATATCCTTTATTTGGATCCTCCTTATAACGCTCGTCAATATGGAAACTACTATCACGTACTTGAAACGATTGTTCGAAATGACAAGCCTGTCGTAACCGGTGTAACCGGCCTTCGTGATTGGAGCGATACCAAATCTAACTTCTGTATTGCCTCCAAAGTAGAAAATGAACTTGATACGATTCTTCGATTGACGAGTGCCTCCTTTGTTGTCATGAGCTATAACAACGAGGGACTACTAACGAAAGACAAAATCATGAACATCATGGGAAAACATGGAACGGTGAGCTGCGAAGATATTCCTTATGAACGATACAATCGAATCAAAGGAAAGGGGTCAGATGTGATCGAGTACATCTTTACCTTGAAGAAAGGCATTAAAAACGAAATCATCATTCCTGAATCATTGCCCGTTATTCCTGTACCTTCCGCTGCGCCTTTGTCATGGCACAACACACTCTTCCATTCCGATTGTATTACAGGCATGAAAACCCTTCCTGAAAAAAGTATCGATCTCATCTTGACGGATCTTCCTTATGGATTGACCGAATGTAAATGGGACAGTATCATTCCATTGAAAGATTTATGGGAACAATACAAACGTCTCATCAAACCAACGGGTGCCATTGTCCTCTTTGGTCAACAACCCTTTAGTAGCATGCTTGTAAGCAGTAATTATGAGATGTTCAAATACTCTCTTGTATGGAAGAAGACAAAAACAGGTAACTTTGCTCAAGCTCCTTATCGATTCCTTTGTGAGCATGAAGACATTCTCGTATTTAGTTACGGAAAAGTTACCAAGAACGGCAATCCTCGTATGACTTACAATCCTCAAGGAACCAAGGAGTGCAATAAAGTTATGAAAGGAAAAACAGGCTCTACCTCTCATCGTGAAGGACGTGCTACACAAAGCGACTACGTTCAAACAGTCACCAACTATCCTCGTAGCATTCTTGAGTTTGGAAGTGAAGGAAAGGCAGAACACCCTACCCAAAAACCACTTGAACTATGTGAGTACTTGATCCGCACCTATACCAATCAGGGTGATATTGTTCTTGATTCCTGTATGGGATCTGGAACCACTGCCGTTGCGGCCGTTCGAACCGGTCGTACCTATGTCGGCTATGAAAAAGAAGAAAAATACTATCACATTGGACTGGAGCGACTAAAGAGTGCCCAATGAAGTATTCTTACGAGTCTGAACCAAAACAGATTCGAGTAACGTTCTTTGTATTAGAGTTGATTTGTATATTTGCCTTGGGCGTCGAGTCCGAACCAAATCGGATACGACAGCGTCGGCTGAAGTGCTGCCACATCAGTCAGTTTCGGTACATAGACGCATAGGCCCTTTTCAATAGAGTAAGAAGGATACAGTGGTTGAATATAGTCGATGAATTTCGTAAGGTTGTCCAGTTGACGGGCACCCATCGCGACATCTTTTTTGATTTTTCCTTCGCAAATGTATATTTTTTTGGTGGTATGGTCTGCAAGGACCAGATCTGGAATGGTCACGTCCTTTGGAATGGCGTGATTTTTTTGTTCACTGTCCACAAAGTAGCTGCGCGCCGAGCTGCTATGATTATGGTAGAGCACACTCTTTCCTGCCATCTCCATGCAGTTCTGAAAGAGAATGGTCGATGATTTTTCACTTTGTGTTTCAAAGGTCCAGTAGACCATCGCACCTTTCACACCTTTCGAGCTTAGTTCGCTTCCTTCCAGGCGCAGGTCATACCGATTGTTCGCATACCAGAACTTGTCCGAATTGCGAAGTTTGCTCGTATCCACCCCATGATCACTGATGACAAAGGACGCCTCAGAATCCAATTCATAGATGGCCGACGCGATACCCGTTACCAGACCCTTATTCGGATCATGGCACACGGTTAGATTGGCTCCCTTGCTCAACTTAGCGCGAATCTGGTAATGATGCGGCGAGAGTTCAGCGATTTTCACAGAGACGTTTCCCGCTTTCTCACGAATCGCGTTCTTCGCTTGGAGCAGTTCCGCCACACTCGTAAATGCTGGCGTTTCCAACAGAATGTTCTTCTCTGTGTCATAGGCTTCCACACCAAAGGTAGCCAAGAGACGGCGGCCAAACACACTGGTCGGTGTAGTCGCCTTGTTCTCCTTGTTGAAGTAGAGAACCAGCGGTGTTGTAGGAAAGCGCTGACGCGCCACCGCGAACTTCGTGAACCGCTGGTTGATGGACGTATTTCGCGATTCCGAGTCGTCCGTCTTCGTAGACTCCACTAGAAGAACAGGCATCGACGACTCCTCCTTTGGATCCTTCTCTTGATAGACGATGTAGTCCACAAAGCTGCCATGACCCTTCACCAATCGTAGCGAAATAGATACATTCGGTTGGTCCGTGATCACCTCAAACGAACCGTCCCATGAATCTCCCGTGACGCTCGCTGCAATTGACGTCACCGTTGCATTCACATGGAGGTAGTTGAGAATGAATTGGACTTCACCTAGTTGCGGGTTCTCTTCGGTGCAAATCGTGTAGTTCGTGGATTCTTGATTCATGGAGGACATGGTAGGTTATCTATTAACCTGCATGCACACTCAATTCAATTTTTAATCAAAAAAGGGCCGCCACCTTTCTTGATGTTTCTTTGGATTTTCGCTACTTAGAACTGCATGTATTTACGTTTTTTGGTTTCAATTGGAAAGGGCGTGCCTTCCTTTTCCGTATAGAAGACGTGGAGACAGACCCAACGGTAAGAATTATCGACACGTACCATCATCGTGTCCTGGATCACCTTTCCAAGAAGGTCACTGTCATGAAAACGGCGTCGAAGAAGAGACCTCGTTCCAATTGGCGCAAGAAGACGTGCACGCTGTACAGACTTCCACTCTGCCTCCGATAACTCCTTCAACTCAAAGGAGGGTGGCGATGGCCGAACCTCTCCCTCTCTGGAAGGAGGATAGACGCCCTCAGTGTAGACGCACGTCGTTCCTTGAAATTTCGCCGCCGCATGATTCGCAAGTTCTTTCACCCGCATCATCTCATGTGCCTCGTCTTCTTCGAGGACTTCTGTCGCCGGCCGCCAGACGATCGGATATTGGAAAAGCATGGACATCGTGGAAGAGAATGGAGGGGGTACCTTTCTATATGGATCCAATCGGTTTCAATTTTTTCCAAGAAAAAAGGGGGGGGTTCCCTTTTTTCTTCAGTTTGTTTGTTTTCTTGATGTTTCATCGGTTTGTTTTTTTTTTTGAATGTTTCGTCAGTTTTTACTCGTCCTCATAGAGAGGCTCCGCCGCCGAGGCATCAATCGTGTTGGTCTTTGCGTCATAAACACCGAACCAGTCGCCGGCCTCACCGTCGTCCGTGCGCTCCCACACTTGGTTCTGGAAGTTGCGGAGCAGCTTCTTACCCTTCCAGTCCCACGGGTGTACTTCGCCGTCGTCCTCGCACTTGAAAGTGTCCTTCTCCTCCTTCTTAGCGACCTTCTTCGGCGCAGTAACCTTCTTCGGCGGAGCAATAAGCGCCTCAACGGGTGCGGCGGCTGCAACGGCTGCAACAGCATCTTCTGCCTTCTTGGGCGCCTTCTTGGCCTTCGGCGCCTTCTCCTCCTTGGCCTTCTTGGGCGACTCCGCCACAGCGGGTTGCACCACCTCGGTGGCATGCGTCGCCGCAGCCGGCGGCACATACTGTGCCTTGAATGCATCGTAGAACGCCTGGTTGGTGCCCTTCTGCTCCTTGTTCGACCAGAGGAACTTCGAAAGCGACATCGCCTGCTTGCGATTCAGCGGCTTGCCTGTCGAAGGAAAGACATGCGCACCGTCACGCTCCACAGACGCCTCCATCGGCACGTCCTGACCCTTCACCGCGAACTCCTTCCAGCCGTTGGCATTCGCCTGAGCAAGGGTGTAGTCGACGTAGGCAAAGGACTCCTGGAGCTGCTTCGGCAGCACGCCCTTCGGCATGCTTCCCTTCTTCTCCTTAGCCACCTTCGGTGCAGCCTTAACTGCAACCTTGGCGGCCTTCTTGGCCTCCGCCGCCGCGGCGGCGATGACCGCAAGGAGCTCCTCGACCGACAAACCCTTAAGAGACTCTTGGACGTTCTGGACAGTGGACATGATTGCTTGAAGCGGATTAACTTTCTACTAGTTGAATCCTTGTCTTTCTATTGGGGCCCCTCCCCCTTTCAATTTTTTTTCTAATTTGACGGCATTTTACGGCTATATACAGGGGAGGGGCAGGCTCTTCTTGGCCAAAGGAGGGGAAGGGGGTACCCCCCTCTCTATAGGTATATCAATTTTTTTGTCAAATTGATAAAATGATATAAGAGGGGGGGGTGGTAGTTCAAAATCTTCTTGGCCAAAGGAGAGGGGGGAGGGGGTATAAATCCCTATATTGATTCATCAAATCTATAAAAAAATTGAAACACCCCTTCCTGTTAAAGAAGTCAGCCCAACAGTAGTAGAAACTTAGTAGGCACCAAGCAACCATGAGCTCCATTCAATCGTTGTACCATCAACTGCGCGCACAAGCCTTCCAGGATCCCATCGTACGTGGCCTTTTCGAAGGAACCATGTCGTGGGGTGAGGCGTGCACCCAGGCAGACGAGCAAGTCTACCACGAGTACTGCTCGTCGGGCGAGGGTGAGGATATACTGAATGCGGTTCGTGAAGTGATAGACCGCAAGAACATGAAAGCCCGCCGCAGTATTCAGTGGGCCGAGGATGTCCAGGTCCACACCTTCGAGACACCGATGGAGGTCAAGCGTTCCGCGCCCGTCCAAGTCGTCACAACAACCGTTCTGTTCAATCCGAACCAAATCAAGACGCTGGTGGCTCGCAATCTGCCGCGCGACGTGACATCGAACGAGCTGACAACGATCTTCTCGAAGCATGGCCCGATTCGCGACGTGTACATTCCTAAAAATCTCGACCAAAACAGCCCGTACTATGGGACCATCAAGGGCTTTGCCCTCATCAAGTTCATGAGTCACACCGACTCCACACGCGGATTCCTTGCCGAAAAGAACAAGCTGTGCCTTCGCGGAAAGTCGATTACCATCGAATTCGCCAAGGAGGACCGTTAAAACGACTAAACAATAGAAAAGCCGATTAAAAAAAAGAAAAGGGGCGACCCCTTTTTTCTTAGATACGTGGAACCGATCGAAAAAGATCAAAGAACGATGTCTCTTTTTCAGTTGATGTCGTAATATCAAACGAGACATTTTTTATAAGTGGTACCGTATGATGAGACATACACTGATCTAAAATGGTATCGATCATTTGATTGATCTTTTCTTCATCGCATCGATTCGAGATCGTTACTTTCATACACCACCGTTCCCATTCGATTTTCTCTTTGTACTCCCCTAAAAACCCATATTTCGAGATCTCAATATATAGCAACAAATAGATCGTTAGAGTGTCCTTGTCTCTTTTATTACAAATAGACATAAGTATGGTATGTACCTTACGTTCGATCTCCTCACTATCGATCATCGTATAGTTCAATGAGTCAAATAAAGGACATGATACATCTTTTGCCCTTACAGAATTACCTAATAAACGATTGAATAGAATCGTATGAATACATGCTTTTACTACATAGTAGACTTGATTAGACGTAACAATAATATCGGTTAGGGTATGTTTAGTAGTGTTCATTAGATAACATAGAAGGGCAAGTTTTATATGGCAATGCTATCAATAAGTGTTTCTTCTTATTGATACCATATCTATCTATTTTTAATGAGACCGGCGTATCTTACGTGTGCGTTTGGTAGTGCGTCTTTTTCCTCCTTCTAACTGATTTCGTGTTTGCTCTGCTTTTTCATTTGCAGCCAACTTTATAGCAAAGGCATCATTTGCTCTTCTAAATTCGTGAGCTCGTTCTAATGCTTTTGCTTGTCCGAGTGCAACAGCGTTACGGTCATTATTCGTTCTAAACTTACTATGCGGCAGGGGCGGAGGTAATGGTCTGCGTCGTATACCTGGTTTCGATCTATTTTCCCTATCGATGGGTATACGATTCAATTCCCATGTTTCATTAACAATCGCTACATTATTTTGTGGAACATTATTTACTACTTTTCTTACGGTTGTATTCCGTTTTATAACTGCCGTATTTGCAAATGTAGTTTTACGTCTAGCTTTTTTGGCTTGAGCCGATTGTTCAGCGAGTCTTTTCGCACGCGCTTCCATGTTACGTGTATACTGATTAAGAATACTCTCCTGTGGTATTTCTGGTCGCTTCTCTTCTTCCACTTCATTGGGTAGATTCTCTAACTCTCCCCAATCATTGTCTGATGCCATTCTATTCTATCCCATTATTTTATATCAGACGTTCTTTCAAGTTCCTCTTTTGTATTAAAACTCTTTACTCCGTAGATCGTTTCATAATACGTTACGTTCTCGATATGTTCCACCACGTCTAACAAATTCATTTCGTTGGCACGTTTAATTTGAGGAAGTGTTTCTTGTAATCGCATTCGATCGCACAAAAAGACACATTGATCGTGATATCCCTCTTTTACAGGTACGTTTCGTTTGTATTCCATTTTTTTTACTCGTGTGCCTTCTAGTACCACATATGCATAAGGATCGGGCTCGTAGATCGTTGGAATCAAAAAATCCGTATCATATTGACGATTGTACATCTCTTCTAGAATCATAGGATCGGATAATAGGACATCACCCCACATAATAAAAACCTTTCTTGTTAGATCGGTTCTGGTTTTTAACCATTGATCGATCGTTTCTCCGTTTCCTTTTGGATACGTCTGCGATCCATCGATCGAACCAAAATATAGAAACGTGACCGAATCATATCGATGTGATCGATCAAACTCTTGAAATTTCTCTTTATAGTAGTTACTTCCACATACAAAAATACGATTAACATGAGGAGTAATCATACGAATCATTCGATCAAGAACAATCTCGTTTTTCACCTGGACCAGACATTTCGGATAATCGATCTCCATTCGCTGATTGATCCCTCCTACCACAATACATGCATCATACTTCTCTCTCATTATAATCGACTTCAAAAACACATTTGTCATATGTACGCTTGATACTTGCAAATATCGGATCTTGTCCTCTGCTGTATAGTGAATGTCATTGATATCGGTTATATAGGTATACTTGTCCTGTAGAAACTGTTTATTGATCAATAGATTTCTCTTTGATGCCCCTTTTTTCGTGATCTCGATCGTTGTTTTTCCTGTTTTGATAATATCGTACCGATTATCTACTGCTGATCGAAGTTCTGCTATTCTTTCTTCTCGATTCCATACCGGTTTGATCGAGATCGACAAGTAATTACGATTTGTACAAGACGGAAGGATCTTCCTTATTTCTTCGATTTCGTCGTCTCTAAATAGGTACGATTTATCTACAACCTCCTTATTGTTATACAAATTACTAATATTCGAGTATACATTGATTCCATCGATCGGTAACAAGTTGGAATAACAATTATTAGTAATGATCGTTTTATGTGGCAGTTGTTTTAGAAGTTCAATATTTTCGATCGATATATTCATAAAGTCCTTATCAAACAGCGTATAATCATAATCAAATAGATAGTGATGATTATAGTACATACGAAAATGATGGTTAAAGATGTATTTCCATAGAAGAAATCCATCATGATGATTTTGCCGAATCAATTGAGGCACATCGATATAGTTGTATTTCGGATCAGTTGGATACAATGCCTGATTCATACCCTTTGAAATCATAATCTGTACATCATCTAATGGAAGTGATTCATTGATTTTATCCAATAACTCGTTTCCTGAATAGTGAATTATGTCCTTATCATAATCGCAGTTCAACACAAGAAATTTTGATGCCTTCGACCGTTGAATGGTTTCTTTGAATTGTCGTGTTTTATACGTAGGGATCAAACTACTAAATTGAGTTCCACACGAAAAGACGATAATATCGGATCGGAGTAAGAGCTTCTTTGTATTGTCATCTAACATCGGCGGTTCCTTATCAAAATAAATATCAACGATCTGATCGGCCGGATCATTAAAATCAACGATACTTGCTTCATTTTCTAATCGTCTGCCCTTCTTTGTTACTCCTTTCAAAATTAAACACTCGTTCGAATTCACATATATGGTATTTTGTAACCCTAATTCTTTTTTTATGATCTCGCATACCGTGTTCATATTATTGTCATTCAATAAGGAACAATAGATGATATTCATAAAACTAAAATCTTCATATACGATCTGTTTTGATGCTTCTAATTGGAAAAAAGACGTGGTATGATCGATCAAAAAATTCTTTAGCGATTCTTGTGTTCCAAAATCAGTGGCACGAATCCTTGATAGAATGATCTCACACGGTTGTTCTTCCGTAAATCGATGATTTAATAGTTTATAAATCGGACCATCGCCATATAATAATTTATACTCCAATAATTGGTTCTTTCTGAAATCAGAAATACCAAGCGTATTCGGAAATACTTTCCGTAATACACCCGTTGATTTACCATCATCATATCCATTAATTAATAAATGAATTGGTAAATGAGGGCATATTGTATGAAGCCCCTTTTGTATGGCGGAACTTCCGGAACCGCCACATAAGATCGTAATGATCATGGTTACACGATGTGTATATTTTTTATATATTCGATATCCGCATTCGTAGAGTGGAAATGAGTGAAGAGATAACTCATGAATACCATCACCATCATCACCATCATTATCATTATCATTATCCTCCTCGTCATATCGAGCGTTCCTTGAATGCCATCGTATTTTTTACCTTTCAGCCACCCAAAGAGTTGTTTGAGTTTGCGGCACAACTAAAGAAACCTGGTTATGATATTTTTGTATCGGTAAACGATAATCAATATGAACTACCTGAATATGATAAGGACATTACCATTATTAAGCTAAACAGCGAGGAAGTAAAAAAAGCAGGATATTACAATTCAAATAACAATATGCGTGAACAAGTCTCTTCGCGAGATAAAGCCTTTTATTATTTTAATACTCTCAATCACACAAATTATAAACATATATGGTTTATTGAAGATGATGTATTCATTCCTACAGTTAAGACGTTACAGGATCTAGATAATAAGTATCCAGACGGAGATTATTTGTCGAATTCATATTTTGTCGTGGCATGCAATAACGACGAGTACCATGGTATTAATCCATCCTTTCCCATCGTTCTATTTGATGAAGAGTATTCCTTTTATGAATCATGGGCCTTCAAAGATTTTAATGTCAAGAACTTTTTCCCCATGCCCTGGCTCAAGGGCATGACCTGTGCAATTCGTGTTTCACGTAATTTTTTGCGAGAGGTCGATCGATTTGCTGCAAAACACAATCGGTTGATTGTTGATGAAGTTTTCTATCCATCACTTGCCTTTCATCGTGGACTAAAGATCGTCAATCCGATCGAATTAACACCGATCGTGTATCGCACCGACTTTAACTGGTCAGATAAAATCTCTAATTATATGTATTGGACAGAAGATGATATTCGACCCGATTATTTGTTTCATCCGATCAAGGATTTTGAGACACAACAACGGATCCGATCCGAGCGCAAATATGATAAAATTGAAAAGTGACGGGTAGAAGATCGATAGATAGTGATGAATAATCTTACTTCTCGTATTCCACGCGCTCTTTCCAATATACTGGAGAATGAAAAGAGCAATTGTGGTCCACAATTATTTAATGACGCCCTTCCTGATCTTCTGATGTCATATGGTGATCTGTGTTCTGATCAGAAAGCATATGCCGTGACACCCCTGTCTATGAGACGTTCAGTTGCCTTCTGGTCTGTCATGACACATCATTATGCACGTGAAAACGAAATGGTCGATTCCTTTATCTACTGGCTTGGATTTTCGCCCATTGACAAGGCAACCAAAATGCTCGTGATTGATGAAGCCGCTCGACTTCTTACCAAAACAAATCTAACGAATGATGTCGAGCGCGACGAATGGCTGATTCAATATGGACGGATTATATTTCCTGGATTTCATGAGTATCGATCCGTTATGATGATGAGTTGGAAATAAACATAATCGATCTTTATTGCACATTTAAAATAACGACATATAGTGTAAGTATGACAACAGAACTAGTTACAGCATATACTGCAACGTCTATATCCTTATCAGGTAGATTTATTTTTATGTATTTATTATACACCAAAAAATCTACAAATCCATATTCGTTGGTATTCTCCATTATAAATATGATTTCATCGTCGTTATGGATTTTATATGGTCAAATGAAATCAGATATGCCATTATTAGTAAGAGGTTCATCTGATTTGTTATTATTTACTATTTCTGCTATGTATATCATGTATAATAGACTGGAAATAAATAAAATACATCCAAATGATACGTAATCTGTATGTTAATTGGCAAACCGTGTAAAATTGACACAGGTATGTTCGTCTCTTAAGATATCAAGATGAATATCGGAAAATTCTATATCGGCTTGAAAGGGTCACTTCAGGTCGGATTCGCTCTATTTAGGGTGATTCTTCATCAACCACTTCTGCGTGATGACATTGAATCCATTATCTCCCTTCTTCAAACCCATTTGTTGAAGCCAATTACGTTGAGTCAAACGAATCTTCCGATAAATGATGTCGTGATTCAACTACAAACAATGCTAGGAGAAAAGGCTACCATTTCCCTTACGGACCGTTTCAAACAATATGGCCACGATGACGTATTTCGCTTGACCGGTTCGGATTATCATCTGATGTTCAGTGTATGGCGTCATGATATACAAGAATATGGCCATGTCGAAGTGTATGATTATTCTGGGTGTGTTGAGAATCTATTTCAACAGGGTGGAATTCTAAAAAATTGACGCATGTGACTCGTGATACATAAGTCAGTCATGAGCCACACGTACTTCTGTTGTAACACTGCATGCCCAAACGGCAACAATCTCTATGCTAAGAAATGTGGCGATTGCCAGGCCTCCTGGTACTGTAGTGAATCATGCCAGAAAGTCGATTGGCCTGGTCATAAAACAGAGTGTCGTCAGGTTACACAAGAACACTTTGAGAATGACCTCTTTCATACGATTGCTGCCCGATTGGATATTGATCCGCTTTCACACCCGTTTGAGCACTTTAAAGGATTCATGAAGCACCATTCTTGGCGTTATTCGAAGCGAACCACACAGGAATGGATGGAAGACTGGTTGAGTGGCTGGTACAATGAGGACCGTGAACGCAAGGAGATGCTTCGCGAGATGTTCCAAAAGAATGGCATGAAATGGTCGTCTGATGCCTATACACTCTATCTGAAATGGGCCGACAAACGACACGGCAATCGCTTCGATAAAATGGCCGAATTTATTAAACTCTCCAAGTCACTCTTCTAAAAAATGGCACACATGCCTTATTTTTCATAAAATTGAAATAGACCTGCTTGATCACATGATTCACAGCCATGTTTATCTATCAAGAACAACACGGCAATACAAGCGGAATTCTTATCATTCAAGTGGATCTCGGCGAATATCAAATGACATATCATCATATGCAACAACATGAGCGTGAAATCGTTTCCTTTTCCCAGAATCGCATTCCTAGTAATGACGAGCGTGGCTACATCGCGGAATGGACGGAGCGACAATTTGAACAACAGCGCGTTATGAATCTCTTTCGCGATTCCTTTCGTAATTGCATGAATCAAACCGAATTGCAGTTCGTACATTAATTCGAGAAAAAACATATATTTTTGTAAAATTGACACCATATAAAACATATCTAACCAATAGCACCTATGGATCCTCTTGCTCCTTCGTCTCCTCGTACGTATCCTTTTCCGTGTTCTAGCTGTCGCGGCCGGTTTCAATGTCATTGTGCGATTCTAGAAGCGGCGGGATTTTGTTTTACTTATCGCACATACGTCTGTAAAGATATGATAGAATGGAAAGATGCAATGATATGCGAACAATGCAAAGGACAACATCAATGTTTCTGCGATGAAATTGATCCTTGTCCTACCTGTTTTCTAACCCCCTGTCTATGTTCCCTACCAACTGCATATCATTATATCAAGACAGATGATTTGAAAGAAGAAAGGGCTATACTATAATTCATCTCGCTGTTATTTTTATGGCATATGGATATGCAAAAAAATAAAATTTGACGATATGTTTGAACCGATATAAAGTCATAACCCCACCTATTATATAGCCCCATGTCCAACGATTACACTTCCAACATTCTGATGAACCTTCAGCAGCGTATCACCTATGCCGAGGGTGCGATTGGCTTTCTCACGTCTGAGGTTCAACGTCTGTCACATGGCGCTCCTTCCAATCCGCAGGGATTTCAGCCGCCTTCTCAGGGTTTTCAAACGGCGATCCCCCTTCAACCTGCTCAACCGGCCCGTCGTGCATATCCGCCGCGCACGAACGCACCGAGTGATCCACAGGGTTCTTCCGCACCGGTTCGTTCCAATGATTCCGCCCCGCCTGCCATTATTGCCCTCTCCGAGATCCTGAATACGGGCGAGGTTGTCATCTTTGGCATTAACACGGGTCGTGATGCACAGAGCAACTGGACTCAATCCACGGTACATGCAACCTTTGATGGCACAGATCTCACTGTTACGGAGTGTTCGACGATTGCCTCTCTGGTCGGCCTGAAGACGGCCAAGCCTGGCGATATTCTCTTCAAGTTCATGACGGGCCTCAAGAATGCCGGCCTGCTTCAGCGCACCTTCAGTGCACTTCCGTGGCGTCTGGCCTATGTCCAGCGCGGCAGCGAGCGTTTCACCCTTGCCCAGCTCCGCCGCAGCAAGCTGAATGGCGGCAATGTCGAGGAGTCGGCCGACGAGTAACATTGAAACAAAAATAAAACAATACATTTCAATCTAAAGATTTATTTGTATTTTTTATTAGTATGCGAATTGCCTATATCGTTCTTACTTGCGAAAAATACTTTAATACTCGTGTAAAATGGCAAATGTCTACTATGTTCAAAGACGTAGAACCGGCAAATATCTATTATTTAGGACATACCATGGATCAAGAGAAGCGTCTTTTTTCATGGGGTGCAGAGGATACGTATGAGCAGCTCCCTCAAAAATTCATGGATTTTTTCCGTCATACCCAATTGGATTATGACTGGTATATCTTGATCGACGATGATACCTACGTGTTTACAGATCGTATGGAGTCCTACCTTACGAATCATCACCCTCATGACTCCTTTGCACTTGGCCAATTGCTCGATCACATTCATTATTCCTATTGGGGTAAGTACTTATCAGGGGGTGCAGGAACGGTTATCTCTCGAATGTTGTATTATCAGCTGTGTTCCTATGTTCGTTCCAATACCAATGAAGCCGTTGCCTGTCATTGGTGTGCCGATATTTCACTTGGCACGTGGATCAAGAGAGTGGGTGGTCAAATGTTTAACGAATCGCGTTTTCATGCAGATATCTACGACCCTTCAAAAGATAATTTGGACGAAGCCCTTACCTTTCACCATTTGAAAGAATGGAAAGATTATGAGGCAATGAATAAAAAAATTGAACCGCCGACCGACTCATAAAAAATCCAAACTCCATGGCTACTTTTCCTACTCTTCAAGGCGAAGCTACGACGGGCAAGGCCAAACTCTGGTCCATTCGTGTGTTCGAACGTCTCGGCA
>Ga0114974_10001978_pt1 | contig 15985 bp, 11 predicted proteins | sample S_130206_EF_Meta_FD_87318 | JGI IMG/M metagenome (GOLD analysis project Ga0114974, IMG submission 87318) | Freshwater microbial communities from Lake Simoncouche, Canada to study carbon cycling - S_130206_EF_MetaG | ecosystem: Environmental > Aquatic > Freshwater > Lake | place: Lake...
CTTCGAATACACCTTCCTCACGCTGTTTGGCGGCGGGCGGGCGCATCTCGAGTTGATCGCGTCCGAGGATATTTTAGAGAGTGGCATTGAGATTGTCGCGCAGCCTCCGGGTACGAAGCTCAAAGGAATCACGCTGCTTTCAGGAGGGCAGAAAACGCTCACGGCGGTCGCCTTGCTCTTCGCGCTGTACATGGTGAAGCCCTCGCCGTTCTGCTTGCTCGACGAGCTCGATGCGCCGCTCGACGAATCGAATATCGGGCGGTTTACGGACCTGTTGAAGAAGTTCGTGGGCGAATCCCAATTTATCATCATTACGCACAACAAACGCACCGTCTCGGCGGCGAGCACGATCTATGGCGTAACGATGGAAGAACGGGGCGTCTCGAAGACGGTCTCGATGCGGTTCAACGCTGAACGCGGCGACATCGAGGCGAATCCGCAGAACATCGCCGAGTCCGTGCGCGGAGCGAAATTCGACACCACCCGATCTCCGGGGCGATGAAGCGCCGCCGCATCAAGCTAGTCTGGGGTGCGGCGGAGGTGATTAAGGGGCGGTGGTATGGGGGTGTGCTCGGTCTCTACGACCGGCGAGAGGGAAAGCGCGAAGACGGGTTTGCGATCAGCGTGCGCGGAGTGATGAGTTGGGGGCTGGTCATGCTGGTGGCGGCCTATGTCGCGGGCACCGCGGCGCTGTGTTTATTTTGGCAGCGCAACCCCTATTGTTTGCTGACTTACGGCGATGCGTTTTGGTATCCGGTTTCGCGGGCGTCCGTCGCGGCGAAGAAAGGGCAGGCCTTGATCGCCGAAGGCCAGGACTTGTTGAAGGCAAATAAATGGGCGGATGGCGCCCGGGTGTTGCGGCAGGGACTGACCTTGTATCCGGGAGACATGAAGGCCCGGCAGGCGCTGGCTAAATTTTACCTGATGGCGAACCAGCGGACGCAGGCGGTGCATGTGTTGAGCGAGGGATTGGCGGAGGAGTTCCCCGGGCGAAGCTACTTGCAGAGTCTGTTTTCCGTCGCGGCAGAGGGTGAAGATTTCGACCTTATCGTCGCCACCGTCGACCGCTTTCTCCCGCTCGTGAAGGGCTCCCGAGCGGACGTCGATCGCCGGTGGCTGGCGGCGCAGAAATTTACGGCGCTGATGACCGCGCGCCGCTGTGCCGAGGCCCTCGTGTTCGCGGAGTTCGAGGACCCGGGGGAGCTGGCCTCTGACCATCGGGTCTTAGCTTTACTTGAATTGGGACGCACCGCCGAAGCGGCGGAATATCTTGAGGCTTGGGGGACGCGGCCGGGGGCCGACTTGCAAGCGGTGCGGCGATTCCGGGTGCGCGTCAGCCGCGCAGCCGGGCGACTGGACGAGATGGAGCGCGCGCTGGCGGAGCTGCGGGTGGCTGCGCCCGACGATCCGAGGCAGGCGGTCTATGGCATCGTGCAGCGCGTCCTCGCTGGCCGTGAGGATGCCGCGAAGGTCGCGCTCGAGGATTATCTGTTTCGTTTCGGCGGCTCGGCTGCGAACCTCAGAATGGCTGCCACTCCGCTGGCGGAGTCGGGCCGTCGCACATTGTTTGACCGTTGTCTCGTGGCGGTCGGGGAACGGGGATTTCCGCAAAGAGCGTTTCAGGTATTGAAGGTGCAGTTACACGTGCAGCGGGGCGAATGGGTGGAGGCGGAGACGGCGCTCGCGTTGCTTCATCCGACCCCGGGTCGACCGGTGCCAGCAGCCGAGCAGGTCTGGCTTGAGTGGATGGGCCGACTGGTGGCAGCCGCGGCATCGCCCGGGGAAGCCGGGCAGAGCTCGCTGTTGGAATTCTTTCGGAGCCGACCTTGGCCGATGGCAGTGTTTCGCCCGGCGGTGGAGGCGCTGCGGCTGGCTGGCCGGATGGAGACGGCGCGCGCGGTGATCGCGCTGGCCGAGACGTCGTGTCCGGCCAGTCGCTGGCTGCAGACTCAAAAGGCCGACGTCGCGCAGGACCTCGCCGCGCGTCGGCCACCGGAGCAGACGCCGGTGCCGCCCACGGGTATGCCGCCCAAGGACGAACGCCTGTTTTTTGCCGGGCTGGAGGAGCTTTTGCGTGAACGGAAATGGACGCTGGCGGAAAATGTGATCCGCCAGGCGCGGGCTGAATCCCCGCCCCCAGATTGGCTTGAGAAACGCGAGAGCGACCTGCGGTTGGCGGACGTGCGCATCCGGCAAGGGCAAGGGGAGACGCCTGCGATGCTGGCCTCGGCTCGGCTCTACTTGAACGGAGACGTGCAGCGTGCCGAGCGGATGTCGGAGCTGGCGCGCGAGTGTTTTGACGCAGGTGACCAGCCCGGCGCGATCGCCCTCGTGCAGGCGGTGCTGCAAAGGACGCCGGACTACCCTCCCGCGCAGCGGCAGTTGGCGGCGTGGAAGCCGCGACCGGCGACGGCGAAGTGACCCGTTGCGGTGGAGAACCCGATTGTTTTTTCGCGACCGGCCGCTGGTCGGGAACCGTGGAGGTCTCGACGCGCGACGGGGTAACCGCTGCGCGCACACGTCGACGCGGACCAATGAACGCGCGCGCCCTCGGTCTTCTCTGCACCCTGCGCGCCGACCTGCAGTGGGAAAAATATTCGCAGAAAAACTGACTTCATTGCCAGTTACACACCCGTCCTTTGAGCGCTGGACTTTTCGGTAGCGGCGAGTGCCCGCGAGTGGACGGATCACCACTCGCTGGCGCTCGCGGCTACCCGGCAAATCACAGTCTGAAGCTTTTCGGCGATTGATATAATACCCGGCGCCGAGGGTGCCGGCGGGTGGGGCTCGCCATTTGAATCGTGTCGGGTACGTGTTCGTACGTGCTCGATCCGCCCGTACGTCCGTGCAACTCACATGCTCACCTGGTTCAAGAATCTTTTAAGCCTCCACGCTGACGTCGCCGGGGTCGGCGGACTGGGGGAACGATGGGCGGCAGACTGGTTGCAACGGGAGCGGGGATTTGTCGTCGTGGCGCGGAATTGGCGCAACCCGCGCGACCGCCGCGACGAGCTCGATCTGGTCTGTCGCGACGGCGCAGTCTTGGTGTTTGTCGAAGTGAAGGCCCGCTCCGCCGGTTCGTTGGTGCCGGGCGTTTACACGGTGAATGCGCGCAAGAAACGGGTGTTGCGCCGGACGGCGGAAGCGTATCTGGCTGGGTTGAGGGAGCCGCCCCGGACGTTTCGGCTGGATGTCGTGGAGGTGATTCTGCCCGGGAAGGACGCCGAAAATGCTCGCTCGGGTGGCGCGAGGATTCCCGCGGCGGAAGCGATCCTGCATTTTGAGAACGTGCCGTTATTTCCGAAGTACTTTCGGGGCTGATGCCTCTCGTGAGGTCCGGTGGTCATTGCCCTTGCCTCATCCCACGCGGAGTTAGAAAACGGTGGCGCTACTGAAGTCTCAGCAATCCTCTTCTCATGTCCGACTCACCACGTCATCCTTTCCTCCATGGGCTCAGCAAACACCGGGGCGCCCCGCCGACGGTGGTGGTCATCTTTGGCGCGTCGGGTGATCTCACCGCGAGAAAGCTGATCCCGGCGGTCTATAACTTGAGTATTGATGGTCTCTTGCCGGCGGATTTCTACCTCGTCGGCTACGGCCGCAAGCCGATTCCTGACGAGGAATTTCGCACGCTCGCGGCGGGGGCGATCAAGGAGTTTTCCCGCCGCGAACTCGATGCGGACGCGTGGGGGCGGGTCGCGGCCAACACCAGTTACGTGGCCGGTGGTTATGATGAGAGGCCCGCGTTTGACCGGCTCGCCGCCCACCTGGCAGCGATCGAGAAAAAACTGGGTCGCGATGTGCAGCGTCTTTTCTACATCTCGACTCCACCGTCAGTCTTTGGGCCGATTTTGCAGAACCTCGGTGCCAGCGGGCTCGCCGCGAAGCACTTGGGGCGACCGCATCATGCCAAGGTGATCATCGAAAAACCGTTTGGCAAAGATCTGACTTCGGCCCGGGAATTAAACACCACGATTCGTTCGGTGTTCGCGGAGCACCAAGTTTACCGGATTGATCATTATCTGGGGAAAGAGACGGTGCAGGACTTGCTCGTCCAGCGTTTCGCCAATGCCATTTTTGAGCCGCTGTGGAATCGTAATTTTATCGACAGTGTGCAAATCACGGTGGCGGAGGAAGTGGGCGTCGGCACGCGCGGAGGCTACTACGAAGAGAGCGGATGTCTGCGCGATATGATTCAGAATCATACGATGCAACTCCTCGCGCTCACCGCGATGGAACCGCCGGGCTCGCTCGATGCGGAAGCGATCCGCGACGAGAAAGTGAAAGTGCTCAAAGCCATCCAACCGCTCACGATCGGGCCGGCCGGAGATGTGGCCCGGGCGCAATACGCGGGAGGCATGGTCGTCGGTAAACCGGTGCCCGGCTACCTCGAGGAAGACGGTATTGCGGTGCAGTCCGGTACGGAAACCTACGCGGCGATGCGGCTTTCCATCAATAATTGGCGCTGGCAGGGCGTGCCGTTCTATCTGCGTTCCGGCAAACGCATGGCCCGCCGGGTTTCGGAGATTGCGATCAATTTCCGGCGCCCGCCAGGGACGCTCTTTGCGGGTGAGACGGCGCGGTTCGACCTCGCGGGCAATACGCTCTCGTTTCAAATCCAGCCCGACGAGGGCCTCAGCCTGATCCTCAATGCCAAGGTCCCCGGTCTCGAGACGCGCACGCAGCCGGTGAAGATGAGTTTCCGTTACGCGACGACCTTTGGCTCTAACACCGCTGAGGCTTACGAGCGACTCGTGCTGGATGCGATGGTCGGCGATGGCACCCTTTTTATCCGGGGTGACGAAGCTGAGGCGTCGTGGAAACTGTGCACGCCGGTGCTCGATTATTGGCGGAGTGTGGGGAGGACCGGTATGGACAGCTATGCGGCAGGATCATGGGGACCCCCGAGCGCGGATGCCCTCCTCTCCAAGCAACAGCACATCTGGCGCCAGCCTTAAGCGAACCTATGTCCGCCATTTTCGAATCGCTGCCCGGCATCGAAGTCCCTGTAGGTGCGATTTCCGGCCATCTCGCTAAGCTGTGGACGACTGATCGTGCCGACGGCGAAGCCCCTGCCGACCCGGAAGGCGCGAGGGCCACCCAGCTCAACGTCGTGATGCACTTCGGGCTTAACACGACGCCGGAGGATGCGGCGGCGCAGTTTCGAGTCATCAGCGCGTTTTCGAAACGCTACCCGAGCCGCATTGTCGTGCTGTGTCCGCTCCGCGCGGACGTCGCGGCGACGGAGCTGCGGGCGAAAGTTTTTGGGGAATGCCACATCGGCAAATCAAAGTCGGACAAGCGCTGTGTTGAATTTGTGATGCTCAGTTACTCCCGCAGCGCGCGTCCCTTCCTTGAAAGCGCGGTTTCAGTCTGCCTGTCGACTGATCTGCCGCTCTACTATTGGGCGCATAGTTTTTCGACGAGCGGCGGGCTGGCGGATTATCGCTTTCTTCTCGGCCGCTCGAAACGCGTGCTGATCGACAGTGCCCGCTCGCCGGCCGATGCGTTGGGCTTTCCGTGGCCCAACGCCTCCGCTCTGCGGGATCTCGTTTATTCTCGGCTCTTGCCGGTGCGTCAGGGCATCGGGCAGTTTCTCTCGGTCTATCCGCCAGCGTTACTGGTGGAGGGCCTGCGCGCGGTGACGATTCAACACGCGGCGGCGCTGGTGGCCGAAAGCCGGGTAGTGAGTAACTGGTTAAGTCGGCGTCTCGCGGCCTGTGGAGCGGATCCGGCTCGGGTCAATTTCGTGGCGGCCACGAGGCCGGCCGAGCTGAGGGCCGGGCTCGTAGTGAGTTTCGACTACACGACCTCCGGACGCTTCTTCCGGTGGACGGGCGATTTTGCGGAGGGTCAGGCGCTGTTTGAGGCCGACTTCGGGTCCGGCCGCACGACGTTGGCTGCCGCCACGAGTCTCCTGAATCCAGAGAACGCGCTGAGTGAAGCCATGTTTTTTTGAGCGAGGTGCCGACCAGCGACGCGGGAGTCACGCCGTGGTTTTCATCTGCTGGTGTGCGAGCCACGGATCGACTTGAGTGAGTAAAAACCGCGCCCAAGCGCCTCGCAGGCGGAGGGGCCACGTTTGCTGCTCCCGCCAGTCGTCCAGCGTGATTTCACGGGCGTGGTTCAGGTCGCCGACGAACGCCGCCCGCGCTGCGTCGGTGAGAGCCGGATCGTCAAAGTGAACCATGAATTCGTAATTGATGCCGAGTGAGCGGACGTCGAGGTTGGCGGTGCCGGCAAACACCGCGTCGTCGATGATCGCGAGTTTCGCGTGAAGAATCTGTGGTTGATATTCCCAGATGCGCACTCCGGCTCTGAGCAACGAGCCGTAATAGGTGCGGGCGGCGCGTTGCGCGAGCGGGACATCGGTCTTGCCGGCGAGGAGCAACTCGACGATCCCGCCGCGTCGTGCGACCCGACAAAGCGCCCGCTGCAGGCGAAACCCAGGTAGGAAATAGGCGGAGACGATGCTGACGTGCTTCGCCGCGTGCAGCGTCCGCAGCAGCTGGTGGCGAAACTGATTTCGCACCAAGCGCGGGCCGCTGAACAGCACCGGCCCCTCCGGCGGGTAGCGTCGGGGCCAACGCAGTAAAGCGCGTCCCACGTGGCGCAACAGCCCGTGACGCAGGCGGTGATCGCGGAACAGACTGTCGAAGGATTCGGCCAGAGGGAGGAGTGCGGCAGACGCGGACAGTTCAACCCCGAAGTCGCGCCAGCCGCGCGTCACGCCATCACCGTCGTAGACGCGGGCGAGGTTAAAGCCGCCGACGATGGCCGTCGCGTCGTCGACGAGGAGGAGTTTGCGGTGATTGCGGAGGGCGAAGTAGCGCGGCGAGAGGGGATTGAAGATTCGGGCGCAGCCGCCGGCCTGTTCGAGCCCGCCCCAGTACCCAGCGGGCAGCTCGGCAGACCCGACGCCATCGACGAGAATGCGCACGTGGACCCCGCGTGCGGCAGCACGCGTGAGCGCCCCGCGGAAGCGGTCGCCCACCTCGTCGTCGCTCCAGATGTAGGTCTCGCAACGGATCGAAACACGCGCCCCTTCGATCAATGCGAGCATGCGCCGGTAGGCGATTTCGCCGGTGGCCAGCCAGCGCGGAGGCGCGGGCGCGAGGGGCGTGGTGGCCGCGGAAAACATCCCGGTGAAGCGTGCGCCGGTTTCGGTGGTGGCGGATTCAGCCCACTACACGCAGCACGGCATAGGTACGCTTGCCCTTGCGCAACAGGACGTATTTTCCGAAGAGCAGATCGTGGGCCGTGACGACGCGCGCCGCATCGGCGGCGCGGACGTTGTTTACGGAGATCCCGCCGCCCTCGATATCCTTGCGCGCCTGACCGCGGGATGGCGCGAGGCCGGCGTGGACGAGGAGGTCGAGCAGGGGAGTGCCGGGGGCGTCGAGCTTGGCGCGATCGAAGTCCTTGGTCGGGATTTCTCCCACGACGTCTTGGAAAACGGCGTCGCTCACGCCGTCGAGACCACCGCCAAACATAATCTCGCTGGCACGCAGCGCGTCGTCGCAGGCAGATTTTCCGTGGACGAGGGTGGTGACTTCACGAGCGAGCGTTTTTTGCGCAGCCCGTGCGCCCGGGTTGTTTTTCATCTCGGTGGCGAGGGCGCCAATGTCATCCTGCGAGAGAAACGTGAGCACCTTGAGCAGTTTCACGACGTCGGCGTCCTCGGCTTGGACGAAAAACTGGTAGAAACGATAAGGCGTGGTGCGCACCGGATCGAGCCACACGGCGCCGCTCGCGGATTTACCGTATTTGGTGCCGTCGCTCTTGGTGAGCAAAGGAAACGTCAGGCCCCACGCGGGCACGCCCAGTTTCTTGCGGATGAGATCGGTGCCGGCGGTGATGTTACCCCATTGGTCGGTGGCCCCGACCTGGATTTCGCAGTGGGCCGATTGGCGCAGGTAGCAAAAATCAAAGGCTTGGAGCAGCATGTAGCTGAATTCCGTGTAACTGATGCCGCCTTCGCTCTCGAGCCGTGAGCGCACACTGTCTTTGGCGATCATCTGGTTGACGGAGAAATATTTTCCGACGTCGCGCAGGAATTCAAGAAACGTGACCGGGCCCGTCCACGAGGCGTTATCGACGAGACGCGCAGGGTTGGCGGGCGCTTCGAAATCGAGGAAGGTGGCGAGCTGCTTTTTGATGCAGGCGATATTGTGCGCGACCTGCTCGCTGGTCTGGAGGTTGCGTTCGGCGGATTTGCCCGACGGATCGCCGACCATGCCGGTGGCGCCGCCCGCGAGGGCGATGGGATGGTGGCCGAAGAGTTGGAAACGGCGCAAGGCGAGCAGCGGGACGAGATTGCCGACGTGGAGGGAGTCGGCGGTCGGATCAAAGCCGCAATAGAGCGTGGTCGGGCCCTCGGCCAGGCGCTTGGTCAGCGCGTCAAGATCGGTGCAGTCGGCGTAGAGGCCGCGCCAGTGGAGTTCGTCGAGGAGCGTCATTGCGAAGAGGGAAAGTAAACGGGCCGGGAGAGTGGGCGCGCAAGAGTGTTTCTGAGCATGCGGACGCATTAAAAAGAAAGACCGCGGCAATTCAGAAAAACGGTTTGCGGCGGTGGCGGGCGCGCCTCAACCTGACTTTTCCAGTCGTGCGACAACCGTGCGGCCCTCGAAAAACAACCTCACAACATTCCTTCCATGCCTATCGCTGTCGGCTCCAAAGCTCCCGATTTTTCCCTCAAGTCCAAGACCGCGGACGGTCTCGTCGACGTCAAGCTGAGCGCCAATTTCGGCCAAAAACAGACCGTGATCCTTTTTTTCCCGCTAGCTTACACGGGCGTCTGCACGCAGGAAATGTGCGATCAGACGAGCGGCCTCGCCGACTATGAGAAGCTCGGTGCCGCGGTTTATGGAATCAGCGTCGATAGTCCGTTTGCTCAGGAGGCTTGGGCCAAGACGAACAAGATCGGGGTCACCCTGCTTTCCGATTTGAACAAGGAGACCACCAAGGCCTATGGCGTGCTTTTCCCGATGTTGGCAGGGATCGGAGATACTTCGGCCCGGGCGGCGTTTGTGATCGGTCACGATGGGGTGGTGAAATACGCCGAGCAGACCGCGACGCCGAAGGATTTGCCCAATTTCGCGGCGGTGAAGGCGGCGCTCGCCAGCTGAAGATTTCCCGGGCGGGTCACCCGCGACCCGCCCTTTCTGTCTCTCTTTCCGCATATTTTTCATGAGCCTTCCGAATCCCTTCAATACCCTGCAGACGTTCTCCGCTAACGGAGCGTCGCATAAATTCTATTCCCTGCCTGCGCTGGAGCAGGCCGGCTTTAAGGTTTCGCGCCTGCCGGTCTCGATCCGCCTCGTGCTGGAGTCGCTGCTGCGCAATTGCGACGGCAAGCGCGTCGCCGAGCCCGCCATCCGGGACCTCGCGAGTTGGAATGCGCAGGCCCCGCGCACGGAGGAGATCCCCTTCGTTGTCGCGCGCATTGTATTGCAGGACTTCACCGGGGTGCCGCTGCTGGTCGATCTGGCCGCGATGCGCTCGGCGGTCGTCAAGCTCGGGAAGAATCCTAAGATCATCGAACCGCTCGTCCCCGTTGACCTCGTCGTCGACCACTCGGTGCAGGTGGATTTCGCGGGCACGCCCGATGCTTTGGCGAAGAACCTCGATCTTGAGTTTACGCGCAATCGCGAGCGCTACGAATTTCTCAAGTGGGGTATGCAAGCCTTCGATACGTTCAAGGTCGTGCCGCCGGGCATCGGCATCGTCCATCAGGTGAACTTGGAGTATCTTGCCAAGGGCGTGCTCAGCGATCGCGAGGGGGTTACTTTCCCGGACACCTTGGTGGGGACCGACTCGCACACTACCATGATTAATGGTCTCGGGATCGTGGGTTGGGGCGTCGGCGGCATCGAGGCCGAGGCGGGAATGCTCGGGCAGCCCGTTTATTTTCTCACCCCTGACGTCGTCGGTGTGCATCTGACCGGTGCCCTGCGCGAAGGCGTCACGGCCACGGACATGGCACTCACGCTCACGCAGATCCTCCGCAAGGCGAAAGTCGTCGGGAAATTCGTCGAGTTTTACGGACCGGGAGCGGCGGCGCTGCCCGTGGTTGATCGCGCGATGATCGCCAACATGGCGCCCGAATATGGTGCGACGATGGGCTTTTTCCCGATCGACGCCGAATGCTCGAATTATTTACGAGCCACGGGGCGCGACGAGCAGCATGTCGCGCTGTACGAAGCCTACTATCAGGCGCAGGGCCTATGGGGCATTCCGCAGCCAGGTGCGATCGACTACTCGCAGGACCTCGCGCTCGATCTCGCCACCGTGGTGCCCAGCGTGGCCGGCCCCAAGCGTCCGCAGGACCGCATCGAGCTGCCGAATTTGCAGCGGGAATTTTTCGCGGCCTATCAGCGCCCGGTTGCGGAAAATGGTTTCGGCAAGATGCGCGCCGACTATGCGAAGTCCGTGAAGGTCGAGACTACGGCGAAGAAAAAGGCGAAGCTCGCCAGTGGCTCCGTGGTCATTGCGGCGATCACCAGTTGTACGAACACCTCTAATCCGAGTGTCATGCTCGCGGCAGGCTTGCTGGCGAAAAAAGCGGTGGAGAAAGGTCTGAAGGTAAATCCCGCCGTGAAGGCGTCCCTCGCACCCGGCTCGCGGGTGGTGACCGACTACCTCAAGAAAACGGGTCTTCAGACCTACCTGAACAAGCTGCGCTTCAATACCGTCGGCTACGGCTGCACGACCTGTATCGGTAACTCCGGTCCGCTCGACGCCAATATCGAGGACGCGGTCGTGAAGAACGACCTCATCACGGCCTCCGTGCTTTCGGGCAATCGCAACTTCGAGGCGCGGGTGCATCAGAATGTGAAGTCAAACTTCCTGATGTCGCCGCCGCTGGTGGTGGCCTTCGCGCTCGCCGGGCGGGTCGATCTCGATCTTTCCTGCGAGCCGCTCGGCACCGGCAAAGACGGCGCGCCGGTTTACCTCGCCGACATCTGGCCGACGCTGGAGGAAGTGCGCGACACCATGCAGGCCGCGTTGAAGCCGGAAGTCTTCCGGAAGCTCTACAAGAATTTTGCTGAGCAAAATCCAAAGTGGAACGAGATCCCGGCCTCGACGGGCAACGTTTACACGTTTGATTTGAAATCAACCTACATCCAAGAGCCGCCGTTCTTCGCGGGCTTCTCGATGCAGCCCGGCACGATTCAGCCGATCACCGGCGCGCGTGCGCTCGGCATCTTTGGCGACTCGGTGACCACGGACCACATCTCACCGGCCGGTGCGATTAAGAAGAGCTCGCCGGCCGGTCGTTTTCTCGTGGAGAACGGCGTCGCCTTCGAGGATTTCAACTCCTACGGCTCGCGGCGCGGCAATGATCGCATCATGACCCGCGGCACGTTTGCCAATGTGCGGATCAAGAATCTGATGCTCGGCGGCGAAGAAGGCGGGAACACGCTGGGGGCCGACGGGGCCAAGACGTCGATCTACGATGCGTCAATGGCGCACCAGCAAGCGGGCACGCCGCTGATCATTCTCGCCGGGCAAGAATACGGCACGGGTTCATCGCGGGATTGGGCGGCGAAGGGAACGAACCTCTTGGGCGTCAAGGTCGTGGTCGCGCAGAGCTTCGAACGTATCCACCGTTCCAATCTCGTCGGCATGGGTGTGCTGCCGCTGCAGTTCAAAGAAGGCACGACCGCGGCGTCGCTGCTGCTCGATGGTCAAGAGACCTATGACATCGTCGGCCTCAGTCCGGATATCAAACCGCAGCAGGACCTCGTGCTGCACATCACGCGGAAAAACGGCGCAGTGCTGGATGTGCCGGTGCGCTGCCGCATCGATACGCCGATCGAGATCGATTATTACCAACACGGCGGAATTTTGCCCTACGTGCTCCGTCAAATTGTTGCTAAAAACTGAGTGGACTGGAACGCCCTCGCCCGATTCGGGCGGGGGCGATTTCGCCCGATAGAAAGATATTTTCGCAAATCTGTGCGTCGCACTTGCTGAGTGACGGCCCGAGCGATCGCGCTTGAGCCGTCCTCCGGCGGGTCGATTCTTTTCCACCTCTGTTCGCAATGTCCGTGCCCGCCGCCAAGCCTGTCTACCTCGTCGATGCTTCGTCCGACCCCGTGGTCGTCCGGGTTGACGGTCGCGCATGTTTCCAGAACAGCGGCTGTCTGCGCGATTTCATCAGCGAGCTGCTGCAGCAGGGCCGGCGACGATTCGTGCTCGATTTCCAGAACTGTGCGAGCATGGACAGCACGTTTCTCGGCGTGCTGGCCGGTGCCGCGCTGGAGCTGCGCAAGACGGTGCCGCGGGGTAGCTTGGTTTTGGCGCGGGTGGGTGAGCGCAACTTCGAGTTGATCCGCAACCTCGGCCTGCATCGTCTGTTGATTGTGGATGCGGGGGACTTTACCCAGTGCGTGAGCAAGTGCGACACGGTGTTGGCCGGCGTGCAGCACACGGAATTGGAGAGTGCCCGGCTCGTGCTCGAGGCGCATGAGAATCTCGTGGCGGTCGATGAGTCGAATCGGAATAAATTCCAGGACGTGCTGACATTTCTGAAGAGTCGCGTTGCGCAGCAGTGAGGCGTTGCTGGACCGCAGTACCGCCGAGCACGGATGGGGCGGTGCGGATCAGGGCGGGTAAATCGCGGAAAATCTTTTGCTTCTCCGCGTAGGCTCGTCTCATTCTGGCTTACCATGTCCCTCGACAACGCCCACACCGCTCGCCTTGACCGCTTCACACTGCCCGACGCGGGCGGTCATTTCGGTGGTTATGGAGGCGTGTATGTGCCGGAGACGCTCATGACCGCGCTTCAGGACTTGGGGGCCGCTTACGATTTGGCGCGAAAAGACCCGGTGTTTCTCACGGAGTTGCGGCACCACTTGAAGGAGTTTGCGGGGCGTCCGACCGAGCTGTGCTTCGCTGCGCGACTCACGGAGCATTGTGGCGGAGCCAAAATCTATCTGAAGCGGGAAGACTTGCTCCACACCGGAGCGCACAAAATCAACAATGCGCTGGCGCAGGCCTTACTCGCGCGACGGATGGGCAAGAAACGGATTATCGCGGAGACTGGCGCGGGGCAGCATGGCGTCGCCACCGCGGCGGCCTGCGCCAAGTTTGGTCTGGATTGTGTCGTCTACATGGGGGCGCACGACATGGAGCGGCAGTCGCTCAATGTGTTTCGCATGCGACTGATGGGTGCCGAGGTGCGCGGAGTGACGGCGGGCCAACAAACGCTCAAGGAGGCGATCAATGAGGCGATGCGGGACTGGGTCACGAATGTCCGCAGCACGCACTACATCTTGGGCACCGCCTATGGCTCCCATCCCTATCCGATGATGGTGCGGGATTTTCACCGCGTCATTGGCCAAGAGGCGAAGGAGCAGATCCTCGCCCGGGAAGGGCGGCTACCGGACGAGCTCATTGCCTGCGTCGGCGGCGGCAGCAACGCGATCGGCCTGTTTTTCGAATTCCTCGAGGACGCGAACGTGCGGATGATTGGCGTGGAAGCCGGTGGGCACGGCATCAAGCGCGGCGAGCACGCGGCGCGTTTTGCCGGAGGACGCCTCGGGGTGCTCCAAGGCTGCAAGACGTTTCTCCTGCAGGATGCGGAGGGGCAGATCGAGTCGACGCACTCGGTGAGCGCGGGGCTCGATTACGCGGCGGTGGGTCCGGAGCACGCGTTCTATCGCGACCGCGGGCGTATCGAGTTTGCTTATGCGACCGACGATGAGGTCATGGCGGCCTTTCAACTCTGTTCGCGGCTGGAGGGCATCATCCCCGCGCTCGAATCGACGCACGCGATCGTCGAGGGTATGAAGCGGGCTAAGGCGTTGGCCAAGGACAAGGTGATCATCATCAATCTCTCGGGGCGCGGCGACAAAGACGTGCAGCAGGTTGCGAAGATTTTAAACGTGAAACTATGAAAAGCATGACTGGCTACGGTCGGGCGACCGCGGAACTCGCCGGGTTTTCTCTCACGGTGCAGGTCAACTCGGTGAATCGGAAGACGCTCGATCTGACGGTAAAAATGCCGGAGGAGTGGGACAGCCTCGAACCGCTCGTGGGTGAGTGGGTGAGGACGTTCGCGTCCCGCGGCAAGGTGCATGTCGACATCGAACTGACGGGGAGTAAATCCGCGACGCAGGCCACCTGGGACGAGGAGGCGGCGTCCGCGGCGTTGGACCGGGTGGCGGCGTTTGCGGCGCGCAAGGGCGTGCCGTTTCAACCGACCCCCGAGTTATTGTGGCAGGTAGCGAATTCCCAGCGCCGCGAGAGTGAGCTGCCAGCGGCCGAGGCGGCGCAGGCTACGCTGACGGCCACGCTGACGACGGCTCTGCGTTCGTTTTCGGCCATGCGGGCGAAAGAAGGCGAGGCGCTGATGATCGACTTTATCAAGCGCAGTGAGTTGCTCCACCGGCAGGTTGACGTGGTGGTGGCGCGTGCACCGCACGTGCCCGCGAACTATCGCGAACAATTGATGAAGCGGCTGCGGGACGCGGGGCTGGAATTGGATTTGAACGATGAGCGGGTGCTGCGCGAGATCGCGTTGTTCGCCGATCGCTGCGATGTCACGGAAGAGATTACGCGTCTGCGGAGCCACTTCGAGCAATTCGCCGCGCTGCTGAAATCGGAGGGTGAAATCGGACGCAAGGCGGAGTTCATTTTGCAGGAAATCGGTCGCGAGGTGAATACCATCGGGAGCAAAGCCAACGATCTCACGATCTCGCGCGCTGTGATTGAGCTGAAGAACGAGCTCGAGCGCGTGCGGGAGCAAATCGCGAACGTCGAGTAAGCGCCGCGGCGGGGCAGGGGCCGAGGGCGCAGCGATCGATCGCGCGGAGCACTGCGTCGAGGGAATCAGCGTAAGGTCGCGATGGGGGAGGGGGCCATGTCGGCGAAGATTTGGTTGTCGCCGCCCATGGCCCCAACAAAGCGGTAGGCACCGGTCCCGACGCCGCAGTGCAAAGCCGCGGGGCCGGGCGGGGCCAGACCGGGGGAAGCGGCATCACGCGTGGTGCCGCCTCGCCGCCGCCACGCTCACGGCGTGGGCGCGGTGAGGATTTTCCGGGCCTGCGCGGCGACGACGCTCCACGGCTGGTCCGGGATGATGGGGCCCATGTGGCGCACTGTTTCTGCTCCGAGGATCGAGGCGACGCTCCCGCACGCGGGCAGCGGCAATCCACGAAGATAGGCGGAGAGAAATCCGGCGGCCCAAGCGTCACCGGCGCCGTTGGAATCGATCGCGTCTGCAATCACGACGGGAGCGATGCGATGAAGTTCAGTGCCACGCGCGATCCATGCACCGTCTTTACCCAGCTTAACGGCTGCGGTGCCGCCGAAACTAGCGAGGCGGCGGGCGTGAGCCGCATAATCTTCGGGAGTTACGGCGGGGAGGTCGGGGAAGAGTTCGCGGATTTCGTCTTCGTTGGCGACGACGAGGTCGAGGCCGGTCTTGAGTTGGCCCAGCAGCCAGTCGCGGGCCATGCGGACAATTTCGAAAGAGGCGACGTCGAGGCTGATCTTGCAACCGGCGGCGCGGGCAGCGGCGAGGACGGCGTCGGCGAGCGGGCGGTTAAAAACGATGTAGCCTTCGATGTGGGCGAGGCGGCAGCCGGTGAAATCAACCGCTGACACCTCGTCAGGTGAAAATGAAAACACCGCCCCGAGCTCGGTGCGCATGGTGCGTTGGGCGTCGGGGGTCGTCAGAATAAGGCAGCGCGCGTTGGGGAGCGGACTGTGTTTGAAGCGCTGGGGATCGACGCCGCCGGAGGAGAAACGCGCACGATAGGCGCGGGCGGTGTCATCGCCCCCGAGTTTGCCGATGAACGTCGTGCGGAGGCCGAGCCGGGCGGCGTTGAAGGTAGTATTGGCGGCGGAGCCACCCGGAGTGGGCGCGGGAGGCGAGGGGAGCAGGGCGATCAGGCGGGCGATTTCCTCGGGGGCGACGTTGACCGAGCCGCCCTTCTCGCCGGCGGTGTGGGCGAGAAAAGATTCCGGCACGGTC
>Ga0114974_10001982_pt1 | contig 15966 bp, 17 predicted proteins | sample S_130206_EF_Meta_FD_87318 | JGI IMG/M metagenome (GOLD analysis project Ga0114974, IMG submission 87318) | Freshwater microbial communities from Lake Simoncouche, Canada to study carbon cycling - S_130206_EF_MetaG | ecosystem: Environmental > Aquatic > Freshwater > Lake | place: Lake...
GTTTGGCCTTCGAGCAGGTAAGCCATGTTTTGGCCTGCAGGCCTTGACAGGATAGCGCAGTCAGCTATGGAGTTAATAGCGGCTAAGGCCTCGCCCCTGAAGCCCATGGTGCCGACCGATTCCAGATCGGTCAGGTTGCTGATCTTGCTGGTGGCGTGGCGCTTGAGGGCAATGGGCAGCTCTTCACGCGGGATGCCAAAGCCGTCGTCTTCCACCGAGATGAGCCGCACGCCACCTGCCAGCAGGCGAACAGTGATCTGCCTAGCGCCTGCATCCAGCGCGTTGTCCACCAGTTCGCGCACCACCGAAGCAGGTCGCTCCACCACCTCGCCAGCCGCAATTTGGCTGATGAGTTCGTCGGGCAGTTCACGGATGATGCGGCGGGGGGAGGGGGCTTGAGCGTCGTTCACAGGTGCTATTCTAAATTTTTACGAGGCACGATATAGCCGCGCACCAACACACTGCAGGGATAATTCCCCGCATGGAACTTATTACTTTTCTTTTCGACTTCATCCTGCACGTAGACAAACACCTGGAGGCGTTTGTGCGTGACTACGGCTTGTGGGTCTATGCCCTGCTGTTTCTAATTATTTTTGTGGAAACCGGCGTGGTGGTGATGCCATTTCTGCCAGGCGATTCGCTTTTGTTTGTGGTGGGGGCCATGTGTGGCGTGGGCTTGATGGACTACACCTTGTCGGTGAGCCTGTTGCTGGCGGCTGCGGTGCTGGGCAACCAGTCGAACTACACCTTAGGGCATTATTTTGGCCCGCGTGTGTTCAAGTGGGAAAACTCCCGGTTTTTCAACAAGGCCGCGTTTGACCGCACCCATCATTTTTACGAGCGTTACGGCGGCATCACGCTGGTGGCGGCGCGTTTTATGCCTTTTGTGCGCACCTTTGCGCCGTTTGTGGCGGGCGTCGCCAAGATGAGCCGGGCCCGGTTTACCTTTTTTGATGTGACCGGTGGCGCCTTGTGGGTGGTGGGCATCATCACCATCGGCTATTTCTTTGGCAACTTTCCATGGGTCAAAGCGCACCTGGACAAAATCATCTGGGCCATGATTTTGGTGCCGGGGGCTTTTGTGATTTTTGGCGCCTGGAAGGCTCGCCGCCAAGCCAATTAAGCGGCCTGCACCTCGGCGTAAGTCGGTGGCTGGCAGCCGGCGCGGGTGCAATTAATCGCTGCGGCCAGCATGGCTTGCTGCAAGGTGGTGGCGACTCGCCCCGCTGCGCCCTCAGGATGGAGCACCCAGTCGCCCAGGCAATTGCCCCAAAAGGTGTCGCCGGCGCCCACGGTATCAAGCACCGTGATGGTGGGTACGTCTTGCTCGGCGACAAGGCCGTCTACTTGCAGCCAAGCGCCTTCGCCACCAAAGGTGAGCGCAATGCGTGAGGCGCCTTGGGCGCTAAAGTGGCGGGCAATCTCAGGCGCTGTAGCGCGGCTGGGGGCGGCAAAGCCAATGATTTCGAGGTCTTCGTCGCTGGCTTTGAGCCAGTCTGCCAAGGCGGCCACTTGCTTGACAGCCTTCACATAGGCTGGCAGGTCGGCGGCCAGTTTGGGGCGCAAATTGATATCGACGCTGATCGTCCAGCCCAATGCTTTGGCGCCTTTCAAAATCGTCAGCACCTTTTCGTGCTCAGGCGGCACCAACAGCAAGGAGCCGGTGTGCAACACGCCGGTCGAGGTGCTGGCCAGCATGGCCAGCACTTGTTCGGGGGTGTAGTCGCGGTCGGCAATGCCTTCGCGGTAAAAGCCATAGCTGGGTTGGCCGTGAGTGACTTGAACTACGGCCAGTGAGGTGGGCAAGCGGCTGGCGGGCAGGCCTGGCTTGACGCCATCGCGGGCGAGTTGCTCACGCATTTGTCCACCGAAGCGGTCGGCAGACATAGGGTTTAAGTAGCCGACCTCGGCGCCGCGCAGGGCTGCAGCGCGGGCCAGGTTGAAGGGGCTGCCGCCCATGAAGGGGCGCAGGCTGCCGTCGGGCTGCGCGACGCAGTCCATCAGGGCTTCGCCCAAGACCCAAATGGATTTGCGCATGGTGATTCCTTATTTTTTCAGCAAGCGTTGGCGACGAATGACGTCAATCCAGACCGCCAAAATAACCACCGCACCAATCGCCATCATTTGGCGGAACTGGGAGATTTCCATCAGGTTCATGCCGTTGCGGATCATGGTAATGAGCACGGCGCCAAACAAGCTGCCCCAGATGCTGCCGCGTCCGCCAAAGAGTGAGGTGCCGCCCAGAATAACTGCAGCAATGGCGTCGAGCTCAAACATTTGGGCCATCTTGCCGCTGCTTGAGTCCATACGTGCCATAAGCAAAATCGCCCCCATGGCGCAGCTCAGGCCACACACCACATACACCGCCAGTTTGTACCAGCGGATGTTGATGCCGACCTGGCGTGCGCCCATCTCGTTGGAGCCCATGGCGTACACGTAGCGGCCCAGCTTGGTGCTGGAGAGCACAAAGGCCATGACGATAAAGAAGACCGCTGTGATCAAGATGGGCATAGGCACGCCGAGTAACTCGCCGTAGCCTAAAAAGGGCAGGGGGTCGGGCATGCCGGAGTTATCGAACCCACCGGTGGATTCAAACGCCAGACCGCGCCACAGGGTCAGGCCCCCGAGCGTGACAATGAAAGAGGGGATGCCGACAAAGGCCACCAAGTAACCGTTAAACACGCCCACTGCCGCGCCAATCGCCAAAGCCGCAGCCATGGCAGCGTAGGGGTTGACGCCGAGTTTGATCATCATGTGGCCGGCCACTGCACCGGCCAGCGCGGTCAGCGCGCCCACCGCGAGGTCAACACCGCCGGTGAGAATGACAAAGGTTTGTCCACCCGCCAGCAAGGCAATGACCGAGGCCTGCACCAAAATATTGGAGAGGTTGCCTGGGGTCAGAAAATAAGGGGAGGCAATGGTTAAAAAAGCGCCAAGGACCAAAACGGCCACCATTGCGCCATACCACTCTTGCCGGATGATGGACTTCATATCTTTGATTCCTAAATAAAAAATGACGACCGCCTCAAGGACGGTCGTCAGTGCCTCACGCTTCAGTGAGGACGATCAAGCCTTCAATGATTGAAGAAGCTTATTTCACTTTCATGAACTGAGCGACGCCGGAGTCTTTGGCGAATGCGTCCACATTGGTTGGCAGAACCAGGTAGGAGCCGGTGTCGATGCGGGCTTCAACCTTTTTACCAGCGGCAGCAGCAATCGCTGTCTCGACGCCCACTTGACCAATTTTGGCCAACATCTGAGCGGCGTTGGCTTGTTGCCAGCCTTGTTTCATCATGTCCAGGCCGCCGGGTGAACCGTCAAAACCAGCGATCATGATGGAGCCGGCTTTTTTGCCTGCAGCCATCATCGCGGCTTTTGCGCCCAAAGCACCGCCGTCCCAGGCGCAAGCAATTACTTTCACGGCTGGGTTGGAGCGCAACGCGGTTTCTACGCCGTTTTGAGCCATGGTCTGGTCCCAAGTGGTGGAAACTTCAACCACTTTGACGTTTTTACGCACGCCATTCAAGCCGTCCAAGAAGCCTTTTTTGCGTTCCTGGCCAGTGGACTGACCCAGATCACCCGTGATGTAGATGACGGTGTCGCCGTCTTTGATCTGCTCACCCGCCCATTTGCCTTGAACCATGGCGGCTTTGATGTTGTCGGTGGCGACGTAAGAAGTGATCTTGGCACCGGTGATGTTGGTGTCAACGGCCACAACGGCGATGCCGGCAGCCAGGGCTTTGTTGATGGCGGGGGCAATGCCAGCACTGTCCACAGGCGCGATCGCAATCGCGTTCACTTTGCGGGTGATCATGTCTTCAACGATAGCCAATTGCTTGGACAACTCGCCTTTTTCAGCGGCGAGTTCAATGAACTTCACCCCCGCTTTTTGGCCAGCCGCTTTGGCGCCGCCGTTGATCAGGGTCCAACCTTCGTTGGTGTTGCCGTTGGTGATGTAGGCAATGGTGGTCTCAGCGATGGCGGCTGACATCAGGCCCGCAGTGGCCATGGCGATGGCCAAGCGGCCCAGGGTACGTTTCATGCTCATGTGTCTATCTCCGTTATTCAAGTTGAAGTTAGCAGTGCAGAGGAATAACTGCAAGTTGCTGGGTGTGAATTAAACCAGAAATCAGATTAAATAAACCTAGGGGTTTTACTAATAGAGAAAACCCGATTTTTCTGGCATGCTCTGGTCTGAAGTTTTTAAATTGAGCCTGATATGACGACCAAACAACCTGTGCTGCAGATCAGCAGCCTGACCAAACACTACGGCGGCGTGAAAGCCTTGACCGATGCCGGTTTTAGCCTGATGCCCGGAGAGCACGCCGCGATTGTGGGTGACAACGGCGCCGGGAAAAGCACATTTGTGCGCCTGATTACGGGTGTGGAGCAGCCCAACACGGGCGATATTCATCTGGATGGCGAGAAGGTCAGTTTTGCTTCGCCACTGGATGCGCGGGAGCAAGGCATTGAGACGGTGTACCAAACCCTGGCGCTGGCTGAAGATCTGGATGTGCCGGCCAATATTTTCCTGGGACGCGAGCTGACCCACATTAACCTGGGGCCACTCTCGATCCTGAACCACAAGGCCATGCGTGAGAAGTCAACTGCGATGCTGGCGACCACGGGCGTCAAAATTCAGGACATGTCCGAGAGCCTGCGCGGCATGTCAGGCGGTCAGCGCCAGTGCGTGGCGATTGCACGTGCGGCTGGCTTTGCCAAGAAACTGATTATTTTGGACGAGCCCACCGCCGCTTTGGGCGTGGCCGAAACCGCCCGCGTGGAGCAGATCATCAAGGGTCTCAAGGACAAGGGCATTCCGCTGATCATCATCAGCCACAACCTACGGCAGGTGTTTGACCTGGTGGACCGTATTTGGGTGTTTCGCCAAGGCCGCATTATTTGCAGTCGCCTCACCAGCCAGACCAGCCCCGAAGAAATCGTGGGCCTGATCACCGGCGCGATTGATCCTGCCAACCTGCCCGCTGAGGAGGCACTGACATGCTGAAAGGAATCGACCCCCTGTTGACGCCTGAGTTGCTGATGTACCTGAGCGCGATGGGCCACGGTGAGTGGGTGGCGGTGGTGGACGATAACTTTACCGCCCAATTTTTGAGCCACGGCAAGCCGGTGGTTCGTTTGCCAGGCAATAGTCTGGCGCGGGTGAGCCAGGCGGTGTTGTCGGTCATACCGCTCGCGGTGGATGTGGCGCAGCCTGCCGCCTACATGCGTGTTTGCGACCAAGCGGCAGACCACCGCACGCCCGCACACCAAGCGGTGCTTGACTTGGTGGTGCGCGAAGGGTGGTCTTCAGACCGTATTGAGGGGGTTGAGCGCTATGCGTTTTATGACAAAATAAAAGGCGCTAGTTTGATCATTCAAAGTGGCGAGGCCACCGCCTACGGCAACGCCATGTTCTGTAAGGGTGTCATTCTTAATTGAACCCGGGTTTGCTTTGACTGATTTGACTGCTTTTGTCCGTGATCCGCGCATGATGCGCGGCTCCAATCACAACGGAATGCGCCAGTTTAATGAGCGCATTGTGTTGCAGGCGATTCGGCACCACGGCGCCATGCCCAAGGCGGACTTGGCGCGACTCACCCAGCTGTCCACCCAGACGGTGTCCATCATCGTCAATCGTTTAGAGGGCGATGGCCTGCTCATCAAGCAAGCGCGCGTGCGCGGCAAAATTGGTCAACCTTCGGTGCCAATGGCGCTGAACCCTGATGGCGCATTCAGCCTGGGTTTGCAAGTGGGGCGGCGCAGTTTGGAGGTGTTGGTGTCTGACTTTTTAGGCCAGCCGCGCCACCGCCTGCAGTTTCATTACCCTTACCCCGATCCGGATGTGGTCTTGCTCAAGATCAAAAAAGGTCTGGAGCAAATGCAGGCTACGCTGGGCGAGCATTGGGCGCGCACGGTGGGCATCGGCCTGACGGCGCCTTTGTCCTTGGATAAATGGGCTGATTTGCTGGGCGGTGAAGCTGGGCAAGCGCTGGCGCGTTGGGAAAATATTAATTTGCTGGCCGCCGTGCAGGCGCTGACCGATTTGCCGGTTGAGTTTGCCAAAGACACCACTGCAGCCTGCATGGCTGAAATGCTGCAGGGGCACGGCCGAAATTTCGACAGTTTTTTGTATGTGTTTGTGGGCACGTTTGTGGGCGGGGGCTTGGTGCTGGCGGGGCATATTGTCTCGGGCGCACGCGGCAACGCCGGGGCCATTGGCTCGATGCCGATTGGCCTGGGCGATGCCAACGCCAAGCCGCCGCAGTTGCTGCAACTGGCCTCAGGCTGGCAGCTGGAGCAGGCGCTTCAAGAGGCCGGGCTTGACCCGCAACTGGTGCACAACAACAGCATCATGGACGCCGCCTATGCCCATTTGACCGGTCCTTGGCTGCAACAAGCCAGCAGAGCCCTGGCCATGACGGTGGCCAGCGCAGCAGCGCTGGTGGATCTGGATGCGGTGGTGATTGACGGATCTCTGGGCCACGCCTTGATTGAAGCGTTGTTGGAGAGCACCCGCGATCATTTGCAGCACTACAACTTGGAGGGCTTGCACCCGCCCGAAGTGGTGGCCGGCCAAGTGGGGGCGCATGCCCGTGCTTTGGGTGGCTCTTTGTTGCCGCTGCATTCGCAGTTTTTCCCGGTGAAAGAAATTTTCCTCAAGCAGGATCTGGTTTGAGGCTTTATCTCGATTCTGCCCAGGTAAGCGATTGGACCTTGCCGGTGGGCTGCCCGCCCGTGGTGGGTGTGACGACTAACCCCAGCCTTGTTTTTCAAGCCGGTTTGCCGGTGACGCTGGCCACCTATTTGCATTTGCTGCAAGCCGCAGGCGATCATGGTCTGGGCGAGTTGATGCTGCAATTGCCCTCGTCTGATCCCGTTCAAGCTCTGCAGTGGCTGGGGCCGCTGCGTGAAGCGGCCGACAAAGCCCATGTGTGTTTGACCATCAAGCTGCCTTGTCACCCGGACTGGCTGCCTTGCATCAAGGCGGTGCAGCAAGCCGAACAAGCTATTTTGCTCACCGGCCTGTCTAACCCGGTGCAACTCTTGTGGGCGCAGTCCCTGGGCGTGGCCTATGTAGCACCCTATGTCGGCCGACTGGCCGCCGATGGACGCGATGTCTGGGCGCTGATGGACGCTTGTGTGGCTGTGCAAAGACAAGGGCCGGCGTTGCTGGCGGCCAGTATCAAGTCGCCCGACGTACTGGCGCGCCTGCTGGCTTGTGGTGCTGCGGCAGCCACTTTGCCGCCTGCCAGTTTGGTGGCCTGGAGCCGCGATGCCCTGACGCAAACCGCCCTGGAACAGTTTGAGCGGGATGTGGCTGCTAGTTTGAATTTGCCATTTTCCCCGTCACTGCGAGCGTAGCGCGGCAGTCCATCATCGAGTTGCGAACGCTTACTGCCGTCACTCCCGCGCAGGCGGGAGTCCAGTGCTGGCACGTCGCTAGATTCCCGCCTGCGCGGGAATGACGGGCATTATTAACAGCACGATGGATCGCCGCGCTACGCTCGCGATGACGAGCGCGGGTGCGCTTGCCTAAACCGCTCGGTTACGCGCCAGCGGTGGGTTTTTGGAGAAGTAGCCTTCGATGCCGCGCATGAGGGCGTCGGCCAGTTGGTCCTGGTAGGCGTCGCTGTTGAGTTTGGCTTCTTCTTCGGGGTTGCTGATGAAGGCGGCTTCGACCAGCACGCTGGGAATGTCGGGCGCCTTGAGCACGGCAAAACCGGCCTGCTCGACCCGGGGTTTGTGCAATTTGCCAACGCGCCCGATTTCACCCAGCATGGCGCCGCCCAGTTTGAGGCTGTCGCTGATTTGGGCGGTGGTGCTCATGTCAAACAGGGCGTGCTTGACCTGCGCGTCTTTCACCTTGAGGTTGAGGCCACCGACCAAGTCGGCCTTGTTTTCCTGATCGGCCATCCAGCGCGCTGCCGAGCTGGAGGCGGCGCCCTGGCTCAAGGCGAAGACGCTGGCCCCTTGTGGACGGGGCGTGAAAAACGCATCGGCATGGATGCTGATGAAGAGGTCGGCCTGCACCCGCTGCGCTTTTTGCACCCGGATGTGCAGGGGCACAAAAAAATCAGCATCGCGTGTCATGTAGGCGCGCAGGGGGTTGCCGTTGAGGGTGGTGGCGTTGATGCGCTCACGCAGGCGGTGCGCCAAGCGCAAGACCACGTCTTTTTCACGCGTGCCGCCGGGGCCGATGGCGCCGGGGTCTTCACCGCCGTGGCCGGGGTCGAGGGCGATGATGATCAGGCGGTCGGTGCGGCCAGAGGCGGCGGTGGTCGCGGGCGCGATGGCCACTGGGGTGTTGGCGATCGGCTTGGGTTCTAGTGGTATTTTGAAGCTATTTAGACCTCTAAGGCCCTGAATACTGGCTTGAGCAGCTACTGATTTAGGAGTGATTGGGGCTGGCTTGGGCGCAGGGCTAGGGTTTCTTTGGGCGATCAATTCGCCCAAAGGGTCTGGGCCGGACGGTGCATTCGGCGTTGGCGTTGGGCTGGTTTTGAGTCGCTCGGCAATCAAGTCGGTCAGCGGGTCGGGCACCTGCGTGGGGTACAAGTCAAACACCAGGCGGTGCTGGTAGGCCGCAATCGGGGGCAGGTTGAAAACCTGCGGCGCAATGGCTTGCTTGAGGTCGATCACCAGACGCACCACGCCGGGGGCGTTTTGCGCCACGCGAATACCCGCAATATTGGGGTCGTTGGCGGCGACTTTGGCCACCAGTTCCTTGAGGGCGGGGTTGAGGTCGATGCCCTCAATGTCCACCGCCAACCGGGGTGGGCTGGCCACAAAGAATTGCTTGGCGGTCAGCGGCGTGTCGGACTCGATCGTCACGCGAGAGTAGTCGGGTGCCGGCCAGATGCGCACCGCCAAAATAGACGCGCCCCGCGCCAAGTGCTGCGTGCCTAGCAGCAACGCCAGCGCGCCTGACTTGAGTAGTTGACGTCGTTTCATGGCTGGGACATCAGAGCAGCGCCGGGCTGGTGGCTTGCAGCAAGGCCAGTCCGCTGGGGGTTTGGGCGGTGAGGGTGACTTGGCGCAGGTCGTCGTCGAGTGCTTCGAGTGCAATCACCAAGTCAGCCACAGGGAGAAAACCGACCGCTTTTTCGGGCCACTCGGCCAGTTTGAGGCCGGGGCTGGCAAAGATGTCCCTAAAGCCAGCGTCTTCCCACTCACGGGGGTCTGAGAAGCGGTAAAAATCAAAGTGCCACACGTTCAAGTCTGGCAGTTCATAGGGCTCGACCACCGCGTAGGTGGGACTTTTGACGCGGCCCGCCACCCCCAGCGCCCGCAGCACATGGCGCACCAGCGTGGTCTTGCCCGCACCCAGATCACCATGCAATTCAATAAAAGCGTGGTGCAGTGCGGGGCACTGGGCCAAGGCTGCCGCAAAGGCTTGCGTGGCCGTCTCATCGGGCCAGCGCAGAGTTTTTACAATGGGCGGGTGAGCAACTCCAACATTCATATCAACGCAAACCTTTGGCTGTCAAACATTCAGGCCTGGGCCCGTGAACTGGGATTTTCTCAAATTGGCGTGGCAGGGGTTGATTTGTCTTCATCAGAACCCGGATTATCCGCGTGGTTGGCCCAGGGTTTTCATGGCGACATGGCCTATATGGCCTCGCACGGGCTTAAACGCGCGCGCCCTGCCGAGCTGGTGCCGGGCACGGTGCGGGTGATTACCGCCCGCATGGATTATTTGCCTGCCACCACGCCCAGTGATTGGACAGCGGTGGAGTTGAGCCGGTTGACGCGGCCCACCGAGGGCATTGTGTCGGTGTACGCCCGGGGGCGCGACTACCACAAGGTGCTGCGCGCCCGACTGCAAAAGCTGAGCGAGCGAATCGCCCAAGAGATTGGGCCGCTGGGCTTCCGCGTGTTCACCGACTCGGCGCCGGTGCTGGAGGCTGAGCTGGCGCAGCGCAGCGGGCAGGGCTGGCGTGGCAAGCACACGCTGCTGCTGAACCGGGAGGCGGGGTCGATGTTTTTCTTGGGCGAGATCTACGTGGACATGGCGCTACCCTTAACCGAGCCAGTGAGTGGGCATTGCGGCAGCTGCACCTCGTGCATCGACGTCTGCCCGACGCAGGCCATCGTGGCGCCGCACCAGTTGGACGCCCGGCGCTGTATCAGTTACCTGACGATTGAACACGCGGGGCCGATTCCGCTTGAACTGCGGCCCTTGATGGGCAACCGGATTTACGGCTGTGACGATTGCCAGTTGGTGTGCCCTTGGAACAAGTTTGCCCAGCGCAGCGCCTTGCCGGATTTTGATGAGCGAAAAGGCTTGTCGAGCAGCCAGTTGACCACGCTGTTTGGCTGGAGCGAAGAAGCGTTTTTGCGCTTCACAGAAGGCAGTCCGATAAGGCGCATCGGGCACGAGCGCTGGCTTCGAAATATTGCGGTAGCGATGGGCAACGCCATGCGCGCTGACGCCAGTGCCAGTGAGGCTATGAGTGATGTGGCTGGCAAGGGCTTGCGCGAGGCGCTCATTGCACGTCAAAACCACCCCAGTGCGTTGCTGCAAGAACATATTTCTTGGGCGTTAGAGGTCTAAGACTTTTTGGGCTCTGACCCCCTGGCCGCTCAGTCGCTCAAGCCAATCAAAGAAAGCCCAAACCCAAAACGAAAAGCAAAGCCAACCAAAGCCAACCAATAACCAGCCGCAAGCCCAGCCAACACCACAAAAAAATCAAAAAACCAGCCCCCACCTGCAGACGCCAGTAAAAGCGTCTCCATCAAGAAAAAACCAAATAAGGCTCCCCTCTTTCGCCCAGCGGGGCGAGAGAGGGGCTGGGGGAGTGAGTGGGGGAAAAGCCCTTAAAGACCCCTCAAAACCCCCAGCGCAAACGGCAAGCTCACCATGCCCAAGAGTGTGGACAGCGTCACCAGACCTGCCACATACGCACCGTCATAGCCCATTTTGGCGGCCAGCACATAGCAGCTCGACGCCGTGGGCAGGGCCGAGAAGGCCAGCAGCATGGTGGTTTGCACCGGGTCCAGATGAAACAGGTGGGCAAAGCCCAAAGCCACCATTGGCAATAACAAATGTCGGATGCTGAGCACGGCCACGGCCAGCACCTTGGCGCGGCTCAGCGCACCAAACTGCATGCCAGCGCCTGCGGCCATCAGGCCCATCGCCAAAGAGGCCGCGCCAATACGGGTGACGGTCGGCTCCAGCCAAATGGGGAGGGTGAAACCCAAAATGTTAGCCAGCAAGCCCGAGGCCGTGCCAATGATGAGCGGGTTGCGTATGAGTTCGCGCAAAAAACCTCGCTGGGCATGACGGGCCATCGGCCACACCGCGCCCACGTTAAAGAGTGGCACGCAAACCCCAATGAGCACAGCAATCAGCTGTAGGCCTTGTGGCCCAGCCAGGCGGTCGGCCAAAGCCAGGCCAATGAAGGAGTTGAACCTGAACGCGACTTGGGCGCTGGCCGCGTGATCGCGCCGGGGAATGTGCTTACCCAGCCAAGGCCAGTGGGGGAGTGAATAAGCTAGCGCAATGCCGGTGAGTCCCATGGCCCAACCGGCGCCAATCATGCTGGAGGCCGCCTGCAAATCCAGCGGGCTTTTCACAATGGAGTGAAACAGCAGGACCGGAAAAAAGACGTAGTAAACGAGGGATTCAGCCGGTGCCCAAACCTGGCGGTTGAGTGCGGTGAAGCGGCAGATGAGGTAGCCGCACAAGATCAGGGAGAAGTCGGGGAAGAGGAGTTGAGCGTAATTCACCCGGTGAGAATACCAGTCGCCGAGGTTGCGGACGGCTAGTTTGCGGGTATGCACCTACGCTTTGGTGACTGGGCAGACGCCTTTGGGACTGTAAACTGTGTCTTTGTTTGCAGGCCATGCGCCTGACTAGGAAAAACCACCATGTTTCGTCGAACCACACTGGCTTTAAGTCTTGTCCTCATTTCGGGTGCCGTCCTGGCACAGGGTTACCCCAACAAGGTCATCAAGTTGCAAATTCCATTTGCACCGGGCGGCACCACCGACATCATTGGACGCACCATTTCCGATGCGCTGGGCAAAGCCCTCGGGCAGACCGTGGTGATCGAAAACAAAGCCGGTGGCGGCGGCATTATTGGCGCCAATGAGACAGCCAAGGCCGCGCCAGATGGTTATTCGCTGGGTATGGCCACAGTGTCGACCACCGCGGCCAACCCCGCCATCAACCCCAAGACGCCCTACAACCCACTGACCGACTTCACCCCCATCATCAACATTGCGGCCACACCCAACGTGATTGCGGTGCACCCCAGTTTCCCGGCCAAAGACTACAAAGGCTTTGTGGCGGAGTTGAAGAAAAATCCGGGCAAATACTCGTACTCGTCTTCCGGCACGGGCGGCATTGGCCACCTGCAAATGGAGCTGTACAAAAACATGAGTGGCACCTTTGTCACCCATATTCCCTACCGGGGCGCGGGTCCGGCCCTGAACGATACCGTGGCCGGCCAAGTGCCCATGACCTTTGACAATTTGCCCTCGGCATTGCCCTTTATTCAAAGCGGTCGCCTGGTGGCGATTGCGGTGGCCGCACCTCAGCGCCTGTCGCAGTTGCCCAATGTGCCCACCTTCAAGGAACTGGGGCTGGAGCCGGTGAACCGCATGGCTTATTACGGCATTTATGGGCCTAAAGGCCTGCCGCGTGACATCGTGGACAAGGTCAACGCTGGCGTGCGCAAGGCGCTGGAAGATCCGGCCGTGAAAAAACGGATCGAGGAAACAGGCTCCATCATCATCGCCAACTCCCCTGAGCAATTTGCAGCGCAAATCGCCGCCGAGTTTGAGGTCTATAAAAAAGTGGTGGAAACCGCCAAACTTAAACTCGATTGAACGCGCTCCCCCTTCTCAAAGATGCGTCCATAGACGCTTTCATTGATGCGCTGTGGCTGGAAGAGGGCTTGTCTAAAAACACCCTCTCGGCCTATCGACGCGATTTAACACTGTATGTCGCTTGGCTCATGCCCCAAGGCCGGAGCCTGGTGGCGACGGTTGAGGCGGATTTGAACGGCTATTTTTCAGCCCAACACGCCAGCACCAAAGCCACCACGGCCAACCGGCGCCTGACGGTGTTTAAGCGTTACTTTCGCTGGGCCTTTCGTGAGCGCCTGATCCCGTCAGACCCCACCCTTAAATTGCAAGCTGCCAAGCAGGCGCTGCGGGTGCCCAAAACCCTGACCGAAGCCCAAGTGGAGGCGCTGCTGTGGGCGCCCGATACACAAACGGCTTTGGGGGTGCGTGACCGCACCATGCTGGAGCTGATGTATGCCAGTGGCCTGCGGGTGAGCGAGTTGGTGACGCTCAAGGTGTTTAACGTGAGCCTCTCTGACAACGTGCTGCGGGTCTTTGGCAAGGGCAACAAAGAGCGCTTGGTGCCCTTTGGCGAGGTAGCCAGTGTGTGGTTGACGCGTTATCTGGCCGAGTCGCGCCCCGAGTTGTTGGCGGGCAAGCAGACCGACGACCTGTTCGTGACCTACCGGGGTGCCAAAGCGGGCACGGCCATGAGTCGGGTGATGTTTTGGATGATTGTGAAAAAACATGCCTTAGGCGCCGGCATGGCCGCAACCTTGTCACCGCACACCCTGCGCCACGCCTTTGCCACGCATTTGCTGAACCACGGCGCCGACCTGCGCGCCGTGCAAATGCTGCTGGGCCACGCCGATATTTCAACCACCACGATCTACACCCACGTCGCCCGCGAACGCCTCAAAGTCTTGCACGCGCAACACCATCCCCGCGGGTAAGCAGCACGCCAAAAGACGGGCATCCGTACAATTCGTGCTTATTGAAAAAACGGAGTCCCCATGGCTATTTATGAACTTGACGGTTTAATTCCCCAAATTGCTGAGTCGGCCTGGGTGGCTGACAGTGCGCAGGTGATGGGTCATGTGGCTCTGGGGGAAGATGCCAGCGTGTGGTTTGGCGTGGTGATTCGGGGTGATACCTCGACCATTAGCATCGGCGCGCGCTCCAATATTCAGGATGGCAGTGTGTTACATGCTGACGTCGGTATGCCGCTGGTGGTGGGCAACGATGTCACTGTGGGCCACAAGGTGATGTTGCACGGCTGTACCGTAGGCGATGGCTCCTTGATCGGCATTGGGGCGGTGGTGCTGAACGGCGCCAAAATCGGCAAAGGCTGCCTGGTGGGGGCGGGCTCTTTGGTGACCGAGGGCAAGGAGTTTCCCGATGGTTCCATGATCATGGGCAGCCCGGCCAAAGTGGTCAGGCAGTTGACGCCTGAGCAGTTGGCGGGCTTGATGCAAAGCGCGCAGCACTATGTGGACAACGCACGGCGTTACCGCACGGGCCTGAGCAAAATTGCCTGAGCCTCCAAAGGTCAATTGTTTAATTTTTTTATTTTTTCCAGAATGGAATAGTGCGTGTCTGAAGTTCACAAGTTTTTATTTGACGGTTTGCCGGTTCGTGGTGTGTTGGTGCGTTTGACCGATGCTTGGGTGGAGATTTTGCGTCGCCGGGCGTCCTCTGGCGCCTCTGGGGCTTACCCATTGCCGGTGCAAAACCTGCTGGGCGAGATGGTGGCTGCGGCCACGCTGATGCAGTCCAACATCAAGTTCAACGGTTCCCTGATTTTGCAGGTGTTTGGCGATGGCCCCGTGAAGCTGGCCGTGGTTGAGGTGATGCCCAATTTTGGGGTGCGGGCCACCGCCACGGTGCTGGGCGAGGTGGCGCCTGAGGCCACACTCAGTGCGATGGTCAATGTCAACAACGAGGGCAAATGCGCCATCACGCTAGACCCGCAAACCCGGTTTCCAGGGCAGCAACCCTACCAGGGCGTGGTGCCTTTGTTTGACGATGAACATGAAAAACTGGAAAAATTGAGTGACGTGCTGGAGCACTACATGCTGCAAAGCGAGCAGTTGGACACCACGCTGGTGCTGGCGGCGGATGGTGAAGTTGCGGCGGGCTTGCTGATTCAACGCTTGCCGATGGCCGGCTCCGGTAATCTGGCTGGCAGCATGGTGAGCCAGGAAAATGAAGACGAGATTGGTGTCAATGAGCACTACAACCGCATTGCCATTTTGGCCTCTACCTTAAAGCGCGAAGAGCTACTGACCTTGGACGTGGACACCATTTTGCGGCGTCTGTTTTGGGAAGAGTCGATCACGCGTTTTGAGCCCCTGACGGGCGACGAGGCACCTCATTTTTCGTGTACCTGCAGCCGTGAGCGTGTGAGCAACATGATTTTGGGGCTGGGCGTGGCCGAGGCTGAAAGCATCATTGCCGAGCGCGGTGACATTGAGGTGGGCTGCGAGTTTTGTGGCATCAAGTACCACTTTGACCCGATCGATGCAGCGCAAATTTTTCTGCCCAAAGAGGGCATGGTGCCACCCGGTAGCGGCGTTCAGTAAGGCTGGTTTTTGAGCAACCCGGTGAAGAGTGCGCGCTCGCAGGCGGGGTCGCTGCAGTTTTCACAAGCACTGTGCCAAAGGGTGAGCGGGTTGGGGTCTTGGCCTTGACCGGCCATCAAGCCGGTTTTACCGAGGGCGCTCAAGGCGCGGCGGGCGGCTGACAAGCGGTCATGGCCCCTGCCATAAACCACCGCAAAAGGCAGCTTGGCGCTTGTTAGCAAGGCGCGCAGGGCGGCGTCTTGTGCTTCTTGGGCGCAAAGGTCGGCACTGACCAAGGCGCTGAGGCCCAAGTCCAGTCCGCAGACCAGAGTGAAATCAAAGCTTTGATGCTGAGTTATAGCGGTTTGCAGCAGGCCAAAATTGGGGGTCTTCAGGTGCGCCACAAGGGCTGCCATCAGCGGTGGGGCGTCAACGAACAAGTTGCTGCTGAGTGGGTTGGTGTGGCAGGCGTCTTGCGTGAGTTCGCGGGAGAGCTGCGTTTTGCCGCTTTGTGCGGCGCCCATGACGGCTATTTTTAAAGTCGCCATCTGGCAGGCACCGACTTACTTGTTGATCTGCACGTAAATCTCATTGGGCTTGACCATGCCCA
>Ga0114974_10001983_pt1 | contig 15962 bp, 30 predicted proteins | sample S_130206_EF_Meta_FD_87318 | JGI IMG/M metagenome (GOLD analysis project Ga0114974, IMG submission 87318) | Freshwater microbial communities from Lake Simoncouche, Canada to study carbon cycling - S_130206_EF_MetaG | ecosystem: Environmental > Aquatic > Freshwater > Lake | place: Lake...
AAAAAAGTGTCCACCATTTTTAGATGCATTAACTTCAGGGTATACGCAAGAATTAATATGTGATGTAGAGATAACCAATCTTGGTATTGATCCAAATACAGGTAATGATATTATAACTTATAAATGGGCTGGTCCAATTAAACCATTGTCTACAAGAGCACAGGATACTGATTCTAGAAGAGTGTTTCCCAACTTTGACGGATACTACACTAACGAATTTCATTGGATAACTCAATGGGAACCTCAGACTCCAGCGGGGTATAGCACATTATACTTTCATCCAGCAAACAGATTAGATCTACCATTCTTAACAATGAATGGTATTATAGACACAGACAAATGGTCAGTTAATGGGCCAATACCTTTTATGGTAAAGAAAGGGTTTGAAGGTTTGATACCTGCTGGAACTCCAATATATCAAATGATATTTATTAAAAGAGAAGATTGGACTTCTCAAGGACTAGAGTACAATGATAAACAATTTAAAAAAATGTCTTACGGTATTAAAAAGGTAATGGAAAATGGATACAAGAAAAACTTTTGGTCCAAAAAAAATTACTCATAGGTTTGAGCATATTAAATGCTCAAAGAAAAAGGAGAAATAAAAATGAATAAAGAACAATTAAAAGCCGCTCTTGCATCATACGGACGCTCTGTCCTAGGTGCTGCATTAGCATTGTACATGACTGGCGTAACAGATCCAAAAGATCTAGGATATGCTCTATTGGCAGCAATCGCCCCAGTAGCATTACGTGCAATCAATCCAAGCGATACAGCATTTGGAAGACTTCCAGATGTAGCAGAGATTGAAAAAGCAGCAAAGTCTGCTAAAGCAAAGAAAAAGAAGTAACTTTATGATGGGTGGGGTATTGTTTAAAAACTTTACCCCATTCTGTTTATAGTGGTACAATATATGTATGGAAGAACTGATTAATCTGCTAAAGGTACTACTTGCAGACAACATTACCCTTAAACTCAAATCTCATGGATATCATTGGAATGTTGAAGGAGACGACTTTCCACAATTTCACTCATTCTTTTCAGATATCTATAATGACTATGAAGATGCTACAGATGAATACGCAGAATGGCTACGTAAATTAGATGCATATGCACCATTTAAACTTTCAAGATTTATAGAATTAAACGAAGTTGGGGAACCAGACGTAACATCAGATCCAGTTATGATGTCAGCAGATTTACTTATGGCAAATGATATGGTATTAGCCAAACTTGCAGATGCATTTGACATGGCAACAGCATTAAGACAACAAGCGTTAGCAAACTTTTTTGCAGATAGAATGGACATGCATCAAAAATGGCATTGGCAACTTGGTGCAGTAACAAAAGCACAAATGGAAATGAAATAGGATTATGATTTCTTTTCAAGAAGGCGATTTTGTTATTGTTAATTGTGAATATGAGGTTCATGTTGGCAGAGTAGAATATGTAATGACAACTGGTGCGTCTGGATTACCTGGATCTGAATATTATCTTGAAACATCTCCAGAAAAACCAGCATTAATTGTAAGAACTTTAGAATTTGAGTCAGATGGGCAATATTGGAAAGAAACAATGTATTTGATTTCAGTTGCTGCTGAAGAAGCAACAAAAATTCAATCACTTCCATTAGATGCAGAAGCGTTAATAGTTGATGGACAATTAGTTCCAGAACCAGATACGATGCCATCAGTTAATAAACAAGCACCATGTTGGGATGGATATGTACAACGTGGCATGAAACCAGGAACAAATGGTAAACCAGTTCCTAACTGTGTTCCTGCAAAAAAATCAGCATTTGAAGGTTTTGGAAAAGATTATACAAAGTCAACTAGAATAAGTTTACAATGAGTAACAATAGATTAAGAAAAAATAGAAAGAAAAAATATTCACATAATCAAATTCAAATAAAAGATGGATGGATTGTTCGTGTTAAAAAAGATGGAACAATTAGGGAAAAGTTTTCAAGATACGTGGCTAATCACAAAAAGGAAGATTAGTCTTGTATAAGATAAATGAACTATATGTTAGACCTCAAGTAAAGAAAATAGATAATATAACACAAAAAATTGGTATTGATCCTAAAAATATAGGTTTGTTTGAAGATTTTATAACCAAGGAAGAAGTATCTGAGATATTAAAAGAATGCAAAAAACACGAACCTGAATATGAAACTCACCATGTTCATGGAAAAACTTTAGCATTTGGTCAAATTGATAATGAAAAATTACGTAATTTTGCACTGTACTTAATGCCTAAAATTGCAGAAAATGCTGAAAGTTTTTATAATATGAAACAAGTTGTTGACAGATCGTTGCAATATACGTTTCATCCAAATGGAACCTACATAAATCCACATACAGATGTTATAGGTTGGGAACCTAAGCATAATGAAAAAAATGAATTTTCTGTTATTGAAAAATATTATCCGTATTTTTGGACTGGACACTTATCAACCATACTTTATTTAAACGATGATTTTGATGGCGGAGAATTATTCTTTCCAGATTTTGATATTGAGATTAAGCCAAAGCCAGGAATGTTAGCGGTATTTCCAGGCAACACTCACTATTTGCATGGAGTTAAAGAGGTTGTTGGCAACACTAGATATACTGCAGCATTGTGGACAAAGTTTAAAGATTTTGACAATTCTATCTAATATTAAAACAATAACTTATAGGCATCATAGGTAAATGTTAATTCTTCTTTTGGTATTTCTTCTCCAATATCAAATGTAAACCAGGTTGGCATAGTATACCTTTTTCCTGATTCCATATTTAAAACTCCATGTTTGTATCTGCTAGGAAATAGGACTAGTTTGCCAGGTTCTGGCACTATAGTCAAATCAATTTCAGGAAATATTAATTCTGCACCCACAAAATCTTTATTAAGATAGCATATTGCAGATAAATTATATCTGTAGTATTCATTTTCTAAAACTGGTTCACCATCTGGAGTCTCGCAATCAGTATGTACTGGCATAACGTCACCATCTTGTAAGTTCCATTTTAATAAATGAGTTCTGCCTATTGGCCTTTCTTTAAAAATTACATCATAGTTAACTGTATAATGATCATAAACTTCTTTATATATTCTTTCTTCTTGTTCTTTTAATATTTTTAATATTTTTTCATCATCTATTTCGCTTCTATATATTCCGCTAGTCCTAATATCCCCATCTAGCCATTTGGACAAATAACCTGTAGTGTCTTCATCTAAAAAATTATCTACTATTTTTACCCCATGTAGGCCAATTCCTATTTTGTTATATTCAAAAATATATTTATTGTAGTCCATGCATTAATTATACCATTTAAGGTCAATATGCTATAATTAAAGGATAAACAGTTTAAAAGATAAGCGAGCAAATGAATATCAAAGATAGTTTTAGCCCAGAATATAGGATGATAGATGATTTTCTATCAGATGATGAATTAAAGTATGTATTAAATCAATATGATAGCATTACAGAAGATTACTGGGAAGACGAATTTAACTATATATATCCAAAAGAGCACGAAGTTGATAAAAATTATTGGCAAGGAATAATTGGTTGGAAGGGCATGTCTATAAATCTAAATAGAAAATGTTTACATCACTATAGTCGTATGAGAAAAAATAATATAGATGTAGATTTTTTTGATGACATATCTAATAAATCAAAAAAGCATATACAAGAAAGATTTGGTTTTAAAGTAATGAGAGAAGATTATACATTAAATAGGTGGAGGGTTGGAAGAGAACAAAGACCACATATAGACTATATTGAAAGTGAAGAAGATAACGATCACGATGCACTAAACAAACATGAAATGACCAAGTCTTACTTAGATGTATTTGAAAAAGATTTTCACACCAAACATTTTGCAACAATAATCTATCTTAATGATGATTTTTCTGGAGGAGACTTATATTTTCCAGAACATAACAATTTAATAATTAAACCAAAACCCAAGATGTCAATTAATCTAAAGGGAGATTCTAAAAATATACATGGAGTAGAGATGATGACTAGTGGGGTCAGGAAAACACTTTCTATGTTTTGGACTAAACAATGAATTATACAAAAAATAAAAAAATGTTAGCCATTGATAATTTTGTAGAAGAATCTGATTTAACTTTAGGTATTGATATTATAGATGATCCTAAATTTAAACACATGCTTCACAAAGAAGGTCACGGACACGTTAGAAGGCATAATCCAGTTGATCCAAAATCTGTAAAGTTAGCAAAAAAATATGCAGATAAAGCATATCAAGCATATCTAAATTTTTGTCCAGAAGACATTGATAAAAATAAAAAAGTTTGGATTCATACCATGCACTTGTTAAAATATACAACAGGTGGATCAATGCTAGTACACACTGATTGGATCAATGATGAGTGCAGTGATTGTATCTTAAGTGCAGTAGTATATTTTAATGAAGACTTTACTGGTGGAGAGATTGTCTTTCCATTTTTAAATGATGAGGCAGTGATAGTGCCACCAAAAACTGGATCTGTATTAATTTATCCAGCAACAGAAACAGAATATTCACATGGTGTAAACATAGTTACATCTGGAACAAGATATGTAATAGGATATTGTTTTACTACTAATGAATCTAAAGCACCAGCACTTTACAAGTTATACTAATTGCTCTATTGGTCCATGTGTAAACTGGATAAAATTGTGACCTAATATTGGTGAGTTAAATATTATTTCGTTCCAAGCCTCTATATTGCCAATAAATTTCATATTGTTCATTCCAGGTATCTCATACATTAGGTTAATATTATTTTTTGTACAATAATTTTTTACATAATTTAAATACATTATTGGGTAATCTTTACCAAAACAATTTAAAATTAAAAACTCATTTTCTTGATAACTCAACGCACTAACCATTACTGGAGAATTTTCTGGCTTTAGCCACAGTGGAACATCTTCATACTTAAGCCACATACACTTATAAGTTTTGCATGGATCTGTTGGTCTTTTTTCATATGCACCACATTTTTTATTAACTACATCTAAAAATATACACGGCTTGCCATTTCCCATTATATGGCCATTCACATCTCCATATAGTGTTCCATCACAACATTTAGTACATGTGCCACACTGTTTAGACATTACCAACCACCACCACAAATTTCTTTATAATGATATTTTGTAGTTTTTTGTATGCTTTTTTTGCTAGGGGCATAGAGATCCGTAAAACATGAGGGGCATTGATAGTACCACTCTTTACTAAAATAATCATAAATGTATCCCTTAAGAGTTTTATTTTTATTTTTTACAAATTCTTCAAAAGGGTATAAAACATCTATTGGCGTAGGCATATAACCAGTATACCAGTATAATAACATTGTGTCAATACTGTATAATATAAATATGTCTTGGAAAATAAATGTATCTGAATGGTTTAAGGATAATGTTCAGAATTGTGAAACATCAATAAGTCCAGTTGAATTAAACTTTAAGAATACTGATATAGGGCTAAACATTCAAAAAATATCAAATGTTCATATTAATTACGTAAATAATAATATTGACATTAATGTAGTGTCGGATCCAGTATATATATCAACTTTTACAAAAAACTATTTTCATATGATGTTTGATGAAATAGGTATATATCTTTATATAAAGCAGTTTGTTCCTAACTTAAAACTATATATGTTTAGAGAATTTGATGACTATGAATTTAAAATGCCAAACAATAACAGAATTAACGATGCTTTTTTTTATATAGGTATTGATACTGATAAGTATTTATTTAATTTAAATGAATGTAATATATTATTTAATAACGTCTACGACATAACCAGCAAAACATATTTAAGAGATAACTCAAATCAATATAAAGAAATATTAAAAATATTAAAAAATCATTTTTTTAATTTTATACAAGATGACAGTAAATATAACAATATATACATAACAAGAAAAACTGTTAAAGATTTTATAAACCCTAATAGAGAAATACTAAATGTAGATATTATTGAACAATATTTTAAGGATATTGGATATGTGGTGCTTGATTTAAATGATATTTCTTTTTTTGATCAAATGCAAATTTTTGGAAATGCAAAAAAGATTGTGGGCCCAAGTGGTGCTGGATTTACTAACCTCATCTTTGCAAAAGAGGGCACTGTTGTTGTTGAAATAAATCCAGATATAGAGTCTCATTTGACAGAAATATTTAAACAGATGGCTGAATCTTATAATCTTAATTTTAATAGAATTAATCTACCAAAAGTTTTAGATGGTTATGAAATAGTTAAAATATTAAAAGAGCAGTTTCCAGACATGCTCAGGTCCCTCTAGTTAATATTAAATAACTATGAGTCTATTTTACCTGAATTTGTTTAGGTTTTTTGTCTTCTGGTACAATTCTTTCAATCTTAACAGTTAACAGTCCATCAACTAATTCGGCATTAGTTACTTCCATATATTCACCCAGTGCAAAAATGCGGGTAAACTTACGAGAACTAATTCCCTTATATACAGTCTGAGAATCATCTGTATTGGCTTTCTTTTCACCTTTAATGATGAGTGAACCATTGTCTATGGTTACCTCAATATCATCTTTAGTAAAGCCAGCAAGGGCAATATCTACCTCATATGTATCTTCATCAATTTTGATTAGATCATAGGGTGGATATCCAGTATTGTTTGTTTGTACTTTCTTGAAACGCTCTAATTCACGATTAAAGCCAACAAAAAAGGGATCTTGAAAAAGATCCAGCATAGATGTTACCATTTGTTTCTCCTTTTCAGCGAGTTGTTTTGTCCCTCCTAGGAGCAGACAAGACAATTATATCACACGTGCTATAATAAATTATGACACATAGAGAAGAAAATACAAGGTTTGTCCACATTCCACAAGAACTACTAAACGATGCAAAAATTTTTGCAGATAGGTTTGACGTTCTTTCAATAATCCCAGACTCAGGAAAATATTTAGAGTTAGGCGTTGGTGGCGGAGACTATACCAAATGGCTGTTAGATAATAAAAATTTTGATAGATCTGATCTTATGGACTTTTATAATGAGCCATGTGCTAGGTATGAAAGATGGACAGCAGAGAATCATGAACAATATGTAAAAGATTTGTTAAAAGAAAAAAATATAAAAACAATTAAAGGAAATATAAAAGAAACCATATTTAATTTAGAAGATAAGTACAAATATATCTATATAGATGCAGAGCACGACTATGACTCAGTATACTTTTATTTAGAGCAAGCGTCCAAATTAATAGAAGATGGTGGGGTTATAGGAATAAATGATTATACTTTTTGGGGATGGTTTGAACAAGAAGAGTATACATGCGTTGAAGCAGTTAATCAATTTTTAAATAATAACAGGCAATGGAAAGTAGTAGCCCTATCTCTTGGCTACTGTAATTACTCAGATATATACATATCTAGGGTCATGGTATAATTAAGATATAGAGAAGGGCAACAAAATTGGATCCTATTAAATTAGCCAATGCTAAAATAAATATTACACAAAGTCGTAAAGGTAATAATTTTAAATTTGAACAACCAGCACCAGGAATACACGTGTACGATAATGTTTGGCTAGATGGATTTAATTATATTAAAAAACTAGACAATGATGGAAAGTTTGTTAGAGAAGATTACATTTACGATTCAGATGGAAAAGATATTCCAAAGGAAGTTGGTAAAAAGGGTGTTAGTACATGGATAACATTTAAAGAACCAGATCAAGACTTAGAGTTATGTAAAATTTTTGAAGAAATTGTAGATTCATACTTGTGGCATTATGATTTAGATCCACAAAGCAGAGAGTATTGGAGAATAAGTAAGTACACTGAAGGAGATTATTTTGGTATGCACCCAGACGATTCCTACGGCACTCCAAGAACAGTTGCAATGGTATATTATCCAAATGATGATTACGAGGGTGGCGAGTTAGAGTTTATTAATTTTAAAGTTAAGATCAAACCAAAAGCAAATCAATTGTTTATATTTCCTGCATCATATATATATGAGCATAAGATACACGATATTGGTCCAGGTAATCCAAGGTATACAATTGTTACTTTCTTTTCTAATATTACACAAAAAGAATTAGATACAAGATTAAAGAAGATTCCCTTTCCTTATCAGGCAAATCTTCAATATATGAAAGACTTTAATAAAGATTATCATACAAAATGAACACGTTTGCAGACGTACTTGGCAATGATGTTAGTTTAATAAAAACTAAAGAAAATTTTATGGACATTGAAGATTATAATAAAATGTTAAAGTTTTTAGATTCTATATCAGCATCAGAACCACAAAATGGACAACACATTCAAGAGGAAATAGATAAAGTTATTCCTTCAGAAATTATTGAAATACAAAATAAATATAATAAAAAAATAATTCAAACTGCAACTGAACTGTATGGCATGGAATTTGTTGATGATGACATGCATATGCTTGCAGCAACCATCGCCACACCTGGAGCAATAACTCCTGTACATACTGATATTATTGAAGGTTTAGATAGGCAAAAGCCCAAAGAAGAAGAATTGTTTGATTGGAAAAATGCATGGGATGGATATCTTTCTTGTAATATTTATATTAATGACGACTACTCTGGGGGACAGGTATACTTTCCAGAAAGAAACTATGAGTTTAAACCAAAAGCAAACTCTTTAGTAATGTGGGCTGGTAATAAAAACTTTATTCATGGTGTTAAAGATCCAATAGATGGAAATAGATACAACGTTTATAGATCTATAAAGTTTAAAGATTTTGATAAATATAACTCTATTGCTTAATAAAGTCACTAACAACTAACATAATTTTTGCGTAAGGTCTTATTTGTTTAATTTTTTCATTTTTTGCTATTTTATCTACCCAATCAGTTATAAATAACTCTTCATTTGCAGTCATGTCACAACACAGTGTTACTTTTTTATTTTTACTATTTGTAAATTTAAATTTAGTATCTAGCAATTCTATTATTTCGTCAAGTCTGTGCTGCCAAATTGGTATGACTAAAGGCGTGTCTTGATCTTTAAAATATTCAATTGTTTTTTCTGGATACTCCATGTTGCATGATATATAAAAATCTCCATTAGTTATACCACTAGCCACAAAAGCAGTTATGTGAGAACTTGGTCCAGGGTAAATTGTATATTTTAAATCTTGTTCTATGCAAGCCTGAATAAATTGATTTCCTGGATCTGCTATACCAACTTGTCCTTCTCCAGCAACAAGCAAAACTGTTTCACCATTTTTAATAAGGTCAACTACTTCTTTAACTTGATACTCATCTGCAAACATGGTGTTTGTACTTTTTAATATTCTTATATCATAACTCTCTGGTAACATTCCAAAAAACTCTAAAGTGTAATATAAATTATCTGGCATGTAGTCAGTGTATATAACGTCACTTTCTTTTATGGCCTCAACCATCTTGTAACTCATATCTTCAGGGTGCCCAAGGTGCATTGATCCTACAATTAACATGCCAGACATTTTATTATTCCTTTTCTATTTATCTAATATTGCTTGTGGGTCTATATCTTTTCCTGCTGACCAACGAATGTTGTCACGCATTTCAAAATGTAAGTGTGGACCTGAAGAGTTTCCAGTGTTTCCAGACTTTCCAATTTTTTGACCCTTAACTACGTTATCTCCTGCTTTTACATCTAAGTGAGAAAGATGTGCATAAATTACCCATCCACCTTCAACTTTTTGTACTGCTTGAGTTCCATATGCTTTTCCCCAGTTTGCTGGTTCAATTTTTCCATTTGCAACTGCAATTACTTCTGTTCCAACTGGAACTGCAAAGTCGATCCCAGAATGATAACCTTTTGACCACATCTTACCTAACTTTTTATAAGCGGTAGTGATTTTTCCATCTTTAATTGGTAATCCCATTTTTTATCTCCCTCTGGATAGCGTACTATCCAATATGATTATATCTTAGTTTTACCACTTAAAATTACAGCATTGGCAAGCATGCGTAAACTGTAATTCTTGATATATTTCTGGGCTTATGCATCTATTACAAAAGTAAGAGATGTCCATCTTGTTTGTTTCGCCAGAATTTGGATCACTTTGATACGCTACATTTTCAGTAACTACTATAGATCCTCTTTCTGCTGACTGTTTGACATGCCAAACATAGTTTCCAAAATCTCTAACTACGAAATCTCTTCTTGCTTGACCATCATTATTTTCATACCATTCGCTGATATGTGCTACTCCTTGTTCAAATGACATAGGAATACCTTTCTATTAGAATTTAAGTATACCATAGTACGATATAATCTATATATGCATAGAGGTCCAGCCCTTTTATATTTAATATACCACGAAAAATTCAGGGCATTTAAAGTAGGAATAAACGACATAGGTAATACAAGATATCCTAGTCATAGATCAAATGGGTGGACAATGGTCGAATACTGGTATTTTGATAGCATAATGATAGCACGTAAGGTAGAAGGACTAGTGTTGTCAAGTATGAAGGATAAAACAAAAAGTAAAGGTTTTGTAGATAAACAGGACATGCCTCAAGGTGGTTATACTGAGACTTTTGATGCTAAAAAAATAACATCAAGACAGGCTAAGGCTATAATTAATAAAGTTATTCGCAACATGCTATAATTAAATGTTGAAAGGTTTTTGTGCCAAAAATAATATTTGAATCAAAAAATAAATTTAATAAAGTTTATGATCATCCAGAGCCAGCATCTAAAAATATACCTGAGTGGTGGAAATCACTAGATCCATTTATTAATGATCAAAATCTTAATATGCAACATCTAATGAAGTATGCCCCTAATAGTCATGGGGTACCAAACTTAGGTGTTAAGAAATGTATGCCAGTTTTAGATAGCCTATCTGCTGGATATATAATAAAATTACACTGTGATATTAAGTTTGAACAAGTTAATGGGATACAAGAAGCCTTTTTTACCTCAGCAACAATGCCAGTATCAAAATGGACACCTGAACAATTTAATGGATATGATATATCAGATGAATATACAAAGCAAGTATATAAATGGAACTCTAATTGGATTATAAAAACTCCTCCAGGATATTCTTGTTTGTTTGTCCACCCAATTGGATATAACAGTTTACCTTTTAAAAGTTTAACTGGTGTTGTTGATACAGATACTTTAGTAACTGATATAAATAATCCATTTATCATTAAAAAGAGTTTTAATGGTTTAATAAGTGCTGGCACACCAATAGTTCAAGTAATTCCTTTTAAGAGAGAAGATTGGACCTCAGAAATAACAGAGGTTTCTCAAGAAGAGATGAGCATTAGAAATGAAGGTTTGTTTAAAAAAATAACTGGGTCTTATAAAAAAAATTTTAGATCTAATAAAAATTATAAATAATGATTAAAAACTGGTTTTTATAACTGCAAGAAGTGCTGCATCGCTTGCTGAAATTGCAAACAAGTGATCGTGTCCATCTAGTTCAAAAGAAATAGTAGAACCTGCAGCCAACCTATGTCCATAACTAGTTGAAGTTACTGCGTTTGATCCACCAAAATAAATGTATCCAGAAGCATTTACATTTTGAAGGGTAACATCAAGTCCTGAATGAACATCACCAAGTGGTGTAATTATAGTAGGTGCTGTATTACTTAAAGTAAATAATTGATGTTCCATACCTATATTATAGTGCCCTTTTTGTAGAGTATTTGTCAAAATCCTTGAACTTAATCCATCTGGTGATAGTAAATCTATCTGCATCTATTGGGTCTTTTACTCCATGTATAAAATTTTTATTACCTGCCCACATTACGAGTGTGTTTGATACTGGCTTAAATTCATATGGTATCTCAGGAAAGTATACTTGTCCTCCAGAATAGTTATCATTTATATATATGTTGCATGCCAGATATCCATCCCAAGCATCACGCCATCCAACTAACTGTTCGTCACCTGATTTTTGTGCTTCTAAACCAGCCTCTAAAACATCTGTGTGTGGGTCTGAACAAGAACCAATTTTATGAATTACAAACCCAAGTGGATCTGAAGCGGGACCATCAGTAAATTTCATACCGTATGCTTCCTCAGCAGCCTCAATAACCTTTGTGTTATATTGGTACATAGCATATCTAAGTTCTTCAGGTAAAACAAAGTCTTCTCCGTCTTTTAAATGCATACCTTTATGTCCATGCTCCTTAGACATATCTTTTAAAAAATTATTAAAGGCATCAAGCAGGTATGGATCAATAAAATTATTGATTGTTTTAATTTTATCTATGCCACTTCCAAAAACATCAACAAAATTATTTGTCATTTTGTTCCCAATAGGCTATTCCATTTTCATCGTAATCTGATCCTAGTTTATCTAATATTTCATGATTATCTTCTAAGTATTTTTTAAATAACTCCAATAACTTTATTGTATGTTTGTCATAATCTATCTCTATAGCAGTATTTTTTGCATCAATTGTATGTATTTTTATGCCCTGTCCAACTTCTAACAATATATTCTTAATATCTTTTTCTAAACTCATTTATTTACACACCAAACTTTAAAATCGCCATAGTTGTATGAATCTGGAATAGTTTGATGTTTTTCCCAAAATAAATCATAGGTGGTATCAGTTAATTCTTCCTTACATTTCTCACATGTAATCATCTTCTGCTCCTGGTAAATCTAATGGCGTTGGTGCAGTCAACAATGTACCACAAACAGCACATTCTGCATCTCCTAAAAAGTATAATTCAATTTCATATGTTTCAGGATCAAATTTTACAGTTAATTTAAGTAATGTTGATGCACAATTTGGACATTGTGGTGTTGGTATTCCTCTAGCATCCATTATATGTGTGGCCTTTTTGGTGCAGCACCCTCAACAACAACTGTTAATTGTATTAACCATTCAGCATCTTGTCTAGGTTTGTCATATCCATTTTGCAATAAATGTTCTATTACTTCTTTTACTGTACCTCTAACTATATTTTGATCACTTCTAGTCATATTAAAACATATTGCAATTTTTCTACTTTCACCAATAACTTCACATAAGTGAGTAAGATTTGACATTAGGGTATGATCTCTATCAAAATATATGTTTGTTTTATTATCATAAATTAATTTATAAAATATATCATCTCTAACTTTAAAATCATGTGGTAAAGATCCAATAAAAGTAAAATCCCAAGCATTTAAGCCAGATATGTTTAATGCTGTAACTGGAGCATCTGGTCCAGGAAACGCTGTTACTGAAATACCACGTTTAATTGCACCCTTAACTATATAATCACCTGGATCCATAATCATTGGCATTCCTTGATCAGCAATCATTACCGCATTTAAACCATTTTTAATTTCATCATAAAGCCATTGTAATTTTTCAATTCCTTTATTTTTTTGATCAGAAAATTCATCATAGGGCAATACGGTACCTATAGGAGATAATCTTAATGATTCGCACAGTTGTCTAAAACTGTCTTCATGTTCACAAATAATATAGTCAGCAGTTATAATAGCATCTAAAACTCTAGGTGTAATATCAAAAGCATTTCCAATTTCAGTACCAAGCAAGACCAACCTGCCTTGTTTTTCATGTTTTATAGTAAATCCACAAACAATACATTTTTGATAAGTTAACATATCAAATAAATTATGATGATCGCAATAAATACTTTGTAATCTAGTTCTCATGAAATCTTCAACCATCTTATCTGTTTCCCAGGTTCCAGCGTTCATGTCATCATTCATTAGTTTCTCCATAAAATCTCTCTACATCCATTATCTCATACTTTCCTTCTTTAGCATAAAACTCTGCTTCAAAGTCTGAGAACTCTGGCATTATTTTTTATTTGCTCTAAATAATATAAGGGAAAACAAAATACCTGTGGATATACCCATCATGTAATAAAATAGGGTCCATTCGTATGGTTCTCTCATCTGTACCTCCCACATTTTTTGCATAGTTTGTGCCAGTATACGTGTTTTCCTGCGGGGCATCCAGCAAAAGACGGATCATAATGCCACATATATAATACAAAGCCTACTAGTAAAGATATAAGCCTTTTCATTAAATATCACCTTCAAACATTTGTTGTCGTTTATGTTTAGATTCTTTTTTTATTTTTTTAGCATTTATTGGTTTGACGTTATTTTTAATAATTTTGGTGGTTCCGTCTGGTTTAGTCACAATAACGTCACTAGCCATTGCGGCCCACTTCATTTCCTGTCGTGCATTAATTAGGTCCCAATCCGCTTTTGAATAGGACAACCTATGTGTTTTATCTGTCATATGTCTAGCATATCATATGTGCTACGGTTTGTCAAAGTTCGGCGAAAAGTAGAAGTATTATACCTACTTATGCTGCTTTCGCAGCAATGACGGTAAGATTATTCTCTCTGCTGGTATAATTGACAAATGAATGATGCAAAGGTTTGGTTAACTATTCCTACTGGAACAAGAAGAGAATACCTATCAGACATAATAAAATACAGCCAAATACCCCTTAATCAAATTGTTATAGTTCACACCGTTGAGTCATTTCCAATAGAAGGAGTGCACAACGTATGGGACTTAGACCCACCTAATATCCAAAGATGGTGGAACACAGGCATAGATATAGCCAGGGCAAATGGTGGAGAATATATCGCGGTATTGAATGATGACCTTATATTAAAAGATGATCCTATTAATAGAATAGTTAAGGGTATGAAACAAGAAGGTGCAGTATTAGGTTATCCATATCCACATACTGGCAATGGTGCTACTAGGGTAGCGGGATACTGTTGGGTGCTTGATTTATCTTCTGGATTAAGGACAGATGAAACATATAGATGGTACTTTGGAGACGATGATTTGTTGCTTCAAGCAATAGGTTTGGGAAAGGCTGTATATGTTCCAGCAACAGTAGATCATATGTCTGGAGTAGTAGAGACCAATAAAAGTCAATACTTAAAACAATTAACAATAGCAGACAGAAAATATTTTATAGAAAAATGGTCAAAAAGGTTTGAGAGAAATAACAAGGGTATAATGATAGAAGATACACCATTAAACCACATGCTCATAGCATTAAACTTACATAGTGGCTCTTCTAAGAAAATGTATAGTAAAGATCAAAAAAAGGAAAATAGTGAGCAATAAAGAAGTCTTTGATAATGTATACAAAAATAACCTTTGGGGCGTAGGGAGTGGTCCTGGCTCTGATCCACTATATGCTGGTAAATGGATTGGCTTAGTAAATAGTTTTATTAAAAATAATAATGTCAAATCAGTCTTAGACCTTGGTTGTGGTGATTGGAGAATAGCACAAGAATTTGATTTAGATGGTGTTCAATATACTGGAGTAGATGTTAGTAGTTTTATAGTAGACAAGATTAAGGTATACGAAAAAGAAAACATTAAATTTATTGAGGATGATATTGTATCTATGGACCTTCCAAATGCTGATTTAATCTTAGTTAGAGATGTTTTACAACATATGCCTTTAAAAGATATAAATATAGTTGTAGACAAAATCTTAGCAAGCAACAGTAAATATGCCATAATTTCAAACCTATTTAATACTAGGAAATGGTACAACATATTATCTAAAGATGATGAAGTCAACATAGATATACAGGCTGGACATGACTGTACTGCCCTAGACCTATCTAAGCATCCCTTTAACTATAGACTAAGATATATGCCTGACATGAAAATCAATGGTTTTAAGCAAAGAGTATATATACATGAAAAGGGTAAGGAACATAAGTAATGGCCCACGGTTCACAATTTGGGTTTTTTAAAGAAGTAAAAACATTATTCCCTAATCATTTTATTAACACATCAGTGGTAGAAATGGGATCATTAAATATCAATGGCACAGTTCGTGTCTTGTTTGATAACCCCAACAACTATGTTGGTATAGACCTTGGTGAAGGTAAAGATGTGGATGTGGTTTGTAGGGGTGAGGAGTATGATGCCCCAGATGAGTCTTTTGATGTGGCTATTAGTGCTG
>Ga0114974_10001985_pt1 | contig 15948 bp, 12 predicted proteins | sample S_130206_EF_Meta_FD_87318 | JGI IMG/M metagenome (GOLD analysis project Ga0114974, IMG submission 87318) | Freshwater microbial communities from Lake Simoncouche, Canada to study carbon cycling - S_130206_EF_MetaG | ecosystem: Environmental > Aquatic > Freshwater > Lake | place: Lake...
CTGCATAATAAAAAATTAAGAGATTGCCGTGTACATTTAAATGACGAATTACCTAATAAAAATAAAGAGATGTTTATTTCCTTACAAAAAGGGAGCACTTTATTTATTACCGAAGGAGATTCTGCTAGTGGTAGTATTACCAAATCACGTAATGTGGATACGCAAGCGGTGTTTAGTTTAAGAGGTAAGCCTTTGAATGCATTTGGCTTAACGAAGAAAGTGGTTTACGAGAATGAGGAATTTAATCTGCTACAACATGCTTTAAATATTGAAGAAGGGTTGGAAGGATTGCGTTACAATCAAATTGTCATTGCTACCGATGCCGATGTGGATGGGATGCACATTCGTTTGTTAATACTGACTTTCTTTTTACAATTTTTCCCTGACTTGGTTAAAAAAGGGCATGTATTTGTTTTAGAAACCCCATTATTCCGTGTACGTAATAAGCAAAAAACAATTTATTGCTATGATGAAAATGAAAAGCAAGCGGCAATAAAAGAATTAGGATCTAAGCCTGAGATTACCAGGTTTAAGGGATTGGGAGAGATTAGTCCTGAGGAGTTTGGCAAGTTCATCAATGCTGATATTAAATTAGATCCCGTTATTTTGGAACAAGGTGATCATATTCAACATTTGCTAGAATATTATATGGGAAAAAATACACAGGAAAGGCAGGAGTTTATTATTGAAAATTTACGTGCCGATTTAGATATCATCGAAACCAACTAAACCCTTTGATCTAACATTATGTTTGAGTTCCATAAAAATAGAAAACAATATTTTGACATGCAGGTGAATAACGCTGCACAATTTGTTATTCCTTTTATTGAACAAAAAATAACAATCACACCAGGAATGCAAGTGCTTGAAATAGGATGTGGCGAAGGCGGGGTACTTAAGGCATTCATAAACAAAGGTTGTTTGGGTGTGGGCGTTGAATTAGATGAATCAAGATTAGTGAATGCGCGTGAATGGTTAAAAGAAGATATTGATTCGAATAAAATTCAATTTATTTCAAAAGATATTTATCAAGTAAATCCAGCTGTTGAGTTTCCTTCCTTGTTTGATATCATTGTGCTAAAGGATGTGATTGAGCATATTCATGATCAAAAAAAGTTAATGGGTTGGATGCAGCAATTTTTAAAACCAAGTGGTGCGATATATTTTGGTTTCCCGCCTTGGCAAATGCCATTTGGTGGACACCAGCAATTATGTACCAATTCCTTATTGAGCAAATTGCCTTATTATCATTTGTTACCCACTTTTTTATACAAGTTTATTTTATCAACTGCAAAACAACCAGTGGCGGATTTATTAGAAATAAAAGAAACGGGTATTTCTATTGAAAAGTTTGAAAAATTCGCGCAGCAAACAAATTATAAAATTTTACATAACATACATTATTTAATTAATCCGATTTACGAATATAAATTTAATTTAAAACCAAAAATTCAGTTTGGCTTCATTAAAGCAATGCCATGGGTTAGAAATTTTTTTACTACCTGTGTTTATTATTTAATAACGCCCAATACACACTAATATATTATGATACATTTAGTTTTTGAAACAGCCAATGTGGCCATTTTGCAATCAGCTATTGAAATGGATGAATCTCTTGCAGGTAAAGTAATTGAAATAAAAGACGATTATGCGGTAGGCCCTATTGCTGATATTTATGAAACAGAAGGCTATCAAGCAAGACGTGATTGGTGGATGGAATTATTAAAACATTCTCCCTACGAGGATCAGATGGATATTGTTGACGATAAATTAGTGGTGCACCAACTCATCCAGGATTTACAGGAAGATGAAAACGAACAAGTTTGGATTTGGATGGGTCAAAACGTACATGACGTTTGTGGTTATTATTGGTTAATGAGTCAATTGAAAGAATTGCAAGGAAAGGTGCAGGTGTTGTATTTGAACAACCTTCCATTTTTAAATGAAAAAGGGCAATTGTTTTACCCTACTAATTTAAGTCAAATACAACCGAGCGAGTTTTTAAAAGCAAAGAAATTAGCAAGACCAATTACTTTAAGTGAATTTGAATTGGATCCGGATGAGTGGAAAAAATTATGTATTGATAATGGGTTTGTTCGATTCTTAGAAGGCGGTAAAAAATTGGCGAGTATGGATATTAGTTTTTATGATAAAGAAATATTATCCTTATTGACTAAAAATGCGCAAAAATTACCAAGTGCGCTTGCGCATATTTTAAGTAAAATGAAAATTAAAACTGGAGATGTTTTTATCGTTTCAAGATTAAAGGCATTGTCTGAACTAGGCAAATTGACATTTACTGGCAATTGGGAAAAGGGATGGAAGGACATAGTAGTTCAAATGCCTGGTGGAAGTTCAGTGGTGGTAGAGGATTAATTTGGAGGCGGGTTTTTATTAGCTATAGAATAAGAGTTGAAATTAATTTGGAATAAATGAAAATAGAAATAACTAAAATTGATGTGAAAGCGATTGATGAGCGCGGGGCTTTGCATTATTTTAGTACGGATAGATCAGGTGAGTTTTTATTGGTATATCGCAATAAAGGTGCTGTTAGTGGACAACATTATCATAAAGGGGGTTCGGCAAATAAAAACCCGGAGGATATGTTGCTCGTTCAGGGTTCGCTTATATTGCAGTGGAAGGAAATGGAAGGGTTCAAAAATGACGGAGTTGAAAATGGGGCATTAGAAAGTGGAGAAGTGGAAGTAGTTGCGCCTGCACGTGTGTTAATTCCTGCTGGAATTTGGCATCAAGTAACTGCGCAAACGGATATTGTATTTATTGAACTAAATAGTTTAGCGGATGGTAGTGAAGATACTTACCGTCTCTAAAATCAAATCATATGGCAAAAGAGAAAAATTTAAGTAGGGTTACAGAAAACGAATCAGGTGTTCAAGGCCAATATAAAAATTGGTTTTTGGATTATGCTTCGTATGTTATTTTAGAACGTGCTGTCCCTGCAATTGAAGACGGATTAAAACCTGTACAACGACGCATTTTACATGCAATGAAAGAAATGGATGATGGTCGTTTTAACAAAGTGGCTAACATCATTGGTCAAAGTATGCAATACCATCCACATGGTGATGCTAGTATTGGTGATGCATTGGTGAATTTGGGTCAAAAGGATTTATTAATTGATACCCAAGGTAACTGGGGTGATGTGCGCACCGGTGATGATGCAGCTGCGGCAAGATATATTGAAGCAAGATTGAGCAAGTTTGCATTAGAGGTGGCCTTTAATCCTAAAACCACATCCTGGACTTTAAGTTACGATGGTCGTAAGCAAGAGCCCATTACTTTACCTATGAAGTTTCCTTTGTTATTAGCACAGGGTGCTGATGGTATTGCGGTTGGGTTGTCTACTAAAATATTACCGCATAATTTTTGTGAAATTATTGAAGCTTCCATTAAGCATTTGCGTGGTAAAAAGTTTGAACTATTACCCGATTTCCAAACCAAGGGTAAAATGGATGCGTCAAATTATAATGACGGAAAACGTGGTGGAAAAATTAGAGTGCGTGCAACCATTGAGGAATTGGATAAAAAAACTTTACTCATTAAGGATGTACCCTATAGCGTAACTACCACCCAATTAATGGAAAGTATTACCAAGGCCAATGATCAGGGAAAAATAAAGATTAAAAAAGTAACTGATGTTACTGCCGCTGATGTTGAAATTCAAATTGATTTGGCCACTGGTATATCTCCTGATATCACCATTGATGCGTTGTATGCTTTTACCGATTGTGAAATTAGTATTTCGCCCAATGTGTGTGTGATTGTAAATAATCGACCTCAATTTATTGGAGCTTCTGATTTGTTAAGGCATTCTGTAGATCATACGAAAGGGTTGTTGCAAGCGGAATTGCAAATATTACTAAAGGAGTTAGAAGATAAATGGCATTTCACTAGTTTGGAGAAAATATTTTTTGAAGAAAAAATATACAAAGAGTTAGAGAAAAAACATATGACCTGGGATAAGGTGATTGATGCGATTGATGATGCATTTACTCCCTTTAAAAAGAAGTTTAAAAAACCCATTGAACGTAGTGATCTATTAAAACTAACGGACAAACCCGTTCGTCGTATTTATAAATTAGATATCGATGACTTAATTGCACAAATAAAAGGTATAGAGGAGGAGATTAAAGAAGTAAAAAATAACTTGGCTAATTTGACCGATTATGCGGTCAATTATTATGAAGGTTTGTTGAAGAAATATGGCAAGGGTAAGGAGCGTAAAACAGAAATAAAAGAATTTGATACCATACAAGTGAAGCATGTTGCCATTGCTAATACTAAATTATACATTAATCGTGCCGAAGGTTTTGTGGGTACCAGCTTGAAGAAGGATGAATTTCTATGTGACTGTACCGACTATGATGATATCATTGCTTTTGCGAAGTCTGGTATCATGAAAGTGGTTAAAGTATCTGACAAAGTATTTATAGGTAAGGATATTTTACATGCAGCTGTATTCCAGAAAAACGATGAGCGAACTACTTACAATATGATGTATGTGGATGGTGCTACTGGAATTAGTTATGCCAAAAGATTTAACGTGACAGGTATCACAAGAGACAAAGAATATCCTTTGACAAAATCAGCAGATAAATCTAGGGTGCATTATTTATCTGTGAATGCAAATGGAGAAGCAGAGTCGGTAAAAATTATTTTAAGTCCTAATTGTACTGCACGTATCAAAGAGCTTGAATTTTATTTTGATGAATTGGAAGTGAAGGGCAGAAGTAGTGTGGGTAATCAAATAACAAAATATCCCATCAAGTCCGTAAAATTGAAGGAAGCGGGTAAAAGCACGCTTTTGGGTCGCAAATTATGGTTTGATGATAAGTTTGGTCGCTTTAATATGGAGGAAAAGGGTATTTATTTAGGTACCTTTGAGGACGAGAAGGTGTTGGTGGTAACCAGTGATGGTAATTATGAAGTAACTGATACGGAACCAACCCAACGTTTTGATCCAGAAAAAGTAGTGTTCATTGAAAAGTTTAATCCTGAAAAAATTATTACTGCAGTATATCTTGATAAAGAAAAATTGCAGTTCAATATCAAAAGGTTTAAAATAGAAACTACTACTTTAAAAACACCATTTACTTTTATCAAGGAAGGTAATGGGAATTATTTGGAAACAATTACTACCGCAGAGGATCCAATATTAGTAGTGCATACTGGTAGAGGCGCGCAAGTAAGAAAAGCCAAGTTTAAAGTGAGCAAAATGGTGGATATTATGGGTTGGAAAGCCATTGGAACTAAATTGGTTGATTTTACGAAGTCAGTGGAAATGGAATGGGAGAAAAAAGCGGGCAGTAAAACGGATGAACAACAACCTGAATTATTTTAATTTTTTAAATATAAACTTATGTCAACTGTTAATGTAGGTCAATTTAATCTCCTACGCGTGGACCGAAAGGTTGACTTTGGATTTTATATGGATGATGGTGAAGAGGGTATCCTACTTCCCAAAAGATTTGTGCCTTCGGGGTTACAAATTGGGGATACCATTAGTGTTTTCATTTATCATGATTCTGATAATCGCTTAGTAGCGACTACACAGGAACCTTTTGCAGTGGTGGGTGAAATTGCTGCATTAAAAGTAGTAGATGTAACCAAGCAAGGGGTGTTTATGGATTGGGGATTGATGAAGGATTTATTTGTCCCAGTTTCCCAACAACTTTCAAGTATGCGTTTGGGTGGCAAGTATTTAGTAAAATTGTATATTGACAAACAAACAGGACGCGTTGCTGCTACTGAAAAAATTGACAACCAATTAAGCAATGACAACCTAACGGTTAAAGAAGGTGAAAAAGTGAGTGTACAAGTGTACCGTGAATCCGATTTGGGTTATGTGGTTATTGTGAATCAAGTGCACCAAGGGTTGGTATATAAAAATGAAGTTTTCACACATTTGCATATTGGACAATTTATCCAAGAAGCATTTGTTAAAAAAATAAGAGAAGGTAATAAATTAGATATTGGTATTGGCAAGCAGGGCGTTGAAAAATTAGATGATGATAAATCAACGATTGTTAGATTGTTAAAATCACATGGCAATTTTTTACCTTACCATGACAAATCTAATCCTGATGAGATTTATGCTTTTTTTGGAATGAGTAAAAAGGCATTTAAAATGAATGTGGGCATTTTGTACAAAAGCAAAAGAATCACTATTGAAGCAGAAGGAATCCGATTATTACCAGAAGTGGAAGTAGCACCTGATGCACCAGTAGTAGATGAGATCGCAGAATAGATTTTAATTTATTTATAAATTATTTCAAGCATGCTTAACGAAGTTTATATCATTTCGGCTGTGAGAACACCCATTGGTTCCTTTGGCGGTAGCTTGCGTAGTTTAAGTGCTACTGAATTAGGTGCTATTGCAATTAAAGGGGCATTAGAAAAGTCGGGGGTAAATCCGCAAATAATTGATGAAGTAATCATGGGTTGTGTGATACAAGCAGGGTTGGGTCAAGCGCCAGCAAGACAAGCTGCTATTAAAGCGGGGCTTTCAAATAATGTCATTTGTACTACAATGAATAAGGTTTGTGCAAGTGGAATGAAATCAGTAGCAATTGCTGCACAAAATATTATACTAGGTGATGCGGATGTGATTATTGCAGGCGGTATGGAAAGTATGAGTAATGTCCCTTTTTATAATATGCAACAAAGATGGGGCAACAAATATGGGGATGTAAGTTTGTTGGATGGCTTAGCGAAAGATGGATTAACTGATGTGTATGATAATATAGCCATGGGTAATTTTGCTGATAGTTGTGCGAAACAAAATAATATATCAAGACAGGAGCAAGATAATTTTGCGATTCAAAGTTATAAAAAATCACAATTAGCATCAGAGCAAGGTTTTTTTAAGCAGGAAATAATACCGGTGGTCATTCAGCAAAAAAAAGGAGATCCAACTAGTATAGATAAAGACGAAGAACCTTATAAAGTAAATTTTGATAAAATTGCGCAATTAAATGCTGCATTTAGTAAAGAGGGAACAGTGACTGCAGCCAATGCTTCAACTATGAATGATGGCGCAGCCGCATTGTTGTTGATGAGTAAAAAGAAAGCAAATGAATTGGGATTAAAGCCAATCGCAATCATTAAAGGGTTTGCTGATGCGGAGCAAGACCCTCGATTGTTTACAACGACTCCTGCCTTGGCTTTGCCAAAAGCATTGGCGAAAGCGGGTATTGAAAAAGAGGCAATTTCTTATTTTGAATTTAATGAAGCTTTTTCAGTAGTAGGTTTGGTGAATACTTCCTTATTAAAAATAGACCCAACTAAAGTAAATGTACATGGAGGTGCAGTATCCTTAGGTCATCCATTAGGATGTAGTGGCGCTCGTATCTTGGTTACCCTTATTCATATTTTACAAAAAAATAAAGCACAATTTGGTGCAGCTGCTATTTGCAATGGGGGTGGAGGCGCAAGTGCAATGGTGATAGAAAGTTGCTAGTTTCTTATTAAATCGAAGCTTGTTCTAGAATTTCTTCCATTTGAATTCCACCATGGCTTTCATCATAAGTGCATTCGCCATTTTTGATTAATAAAATCTGTGGTGATTCATGGTAAACACTAAATTTTTCAGCAATTGCATTGGAGATGGGTCTGTAATTCAACAAGTCTAAATAGTAGAATTGGATAGAGTCAGGGGCTTCGGATCTTTCCATTCTTGCCAAAGCCATTTTGCTAATGCTGCAGGTGGTGCTATGTTTAAGTATGACTTGTGGTGAAGTAAAGGATAGATATTTTATCGTTTCCAGCTGATTTAGGTCGGTTAACGGTATCCAGTTCATCATAATTTTAAGTTTTGCACCACAAATTTACTTAATTTACTCGAGTTATATTAGGGCATTTTTACGCCTAATTACACCATTTGTTTAATTAACTTTGATGCATAAAAAAAATATGAATTTACAATTAACAAAGCCAATTGTTTTTATTGATCTTGAAACAACTGGAATAAATGTGAGCTTGGATAAAATTGTGGAAATAGCCCTGGTAAAAATCATGCCAGACGGTACAAAGCAAGTGAAACGTAAATTAGTTAATCCTGAGATGCACATACCAGAACAAGTGACTGCTATTCATGGTATTTCAGATGAAATGGTAAAGGATGCACCGAGCTTTAAGCAAATTGCCAATGAAATTAAGCAATTTATAGAGGGTGCTGATTTAGGCGGCTATAACAGTAATCGGTTTGACATACCTATGTTAAATGAGGAGTTTTTAAGGGCTGGTATTTCAGCTGATATGGAAAGTAGGCAATTATTGGATGTCCAGAAGGTTTTCCATAAAATGGAACAACGTACCCTAACTGCTGCTTATAAGTTTTATTGTAATAAGAATTTGGAGGATGCACATACCGCCGAAGCGGATGCCATGGCCACCTGGGAAGTACTAGAAGCACAAGTAGAAAAGTATGCAAATATTGGAAATACCGTAGAAAGTATTGTTAAATTCACTGGTGAGGACCAAATTGTGGACTTTGCAGGTCGATTTATTATGGAAAATGGGGTAGAAATATTTAATTTCGGCAAGCACAAAGGTAAATCCGTAGTCCAGGTGCTTAAAGATGAGCCCCAATATTATGATTGGATGATGAAGGGTGATTTTGCTTTACACACCAAACAAAAACTTACGGAAATACTTAACCGCAGTATTTTAAAAAAATAATTACTTATAACATCCTTACCCCCGAATTGAAAAAATTAGTCATCATACCCACATACAATGAAAAGGAGAATATTGCTTCTATCATTGAAACAGTTGTAGGATTTGCAGCTGAATATGATGTATTAGTAGTTGATGATGGATCTCCTGATGGGACTGCTCAAATAGTGGAAGGATTAATGCCCAAACATCTTGGCCGCATTTTTATTGAAAAAAGAGCAGGTAAATTAGGTTTAGGCACCGCCTATATTCATGGATTTTTATGGGCATTGAAAAGAAATTATGATTTGATTTTCGAAATGGATGCTGATTTTTCACACAGTCCTTATGATTTAGATAGATTAGCCGAAGCTTGCATGAATGGTGCAGATATGTCAGTTGGAAGTAGGTACGTTAAAGGGGGAAGTACTGAAAACTGGCCATTAGACCGTCAAATTTATTCCATTGGTGGATCTGCATATACGAGGTTAATTACTGGGATTCCGGTCAAGGATCCAACTGCTGGTTTTGTCTGCTATAAACGAAAAGTGTTAGATGCAATAAATTTAAGTACCATCAATTTTATAGGCTACGCATTTCAGATTGAGATGAAATTTGCAGCTTGGAAATTAGGATTTATCATTAAGGAAGTGCCCATCAAATTTGTCGATCGAAAAATAGGCGCTAGTAAAATGACCAAGGGTATTATTAAAGAAGCCATTTTAGGCGTTTTAAATATGCAATGGCAATCGAGTACAGGCAAATTCATTAAAATCATAAAGCGCATTCGTGTCAACTTTTAAAAAGGCTTTACTTCAATTACATGTTTTTGTTTTCTTGGCAGGTCTAACAGGGCCTTTGGGCTTCTTAATTCAATTGAATGGTCTGATGTTGGTTTTTTATAGAATGTTACTTGCTTCTATTGTATTATTATTCATTTATTTCTTTACGCAGCAGAAGCGTACTTATAATTTTGCAACAAAATTTAAATTAATTGGCATTGGTGCAATCATTGCCCTTCATTGGGTTTGCTTTTATGGAAGTATTAAATTAGCTAATGTGTCTATTGCACTTGTTTGTTTTTCTAGTACGAGCATGTTCACTTCCCTCATTGAGCCCTTGGCTAAAAAAGTTAACATCAAGTGGCGTGATATTTTTATTGGGGCACTTAGTTTTATAGGGATACTATTGATATTCCATTTTGATACCAAATTCAGAACTGGGATTATTGTTGGATTATTTTCAGCGCTATTGGCTTCTATATTTTCAGTTATCAATAAAGGGGTCACCAATAATGTGGATACCTTCTCCATACAATTTTATGAAATGATGGGAGGGGTGTTTTTTTTAACCTTAGTTATATTAGGATCAGTGGGATTCAACCAAAATCAATTTGTTTTACCCAATTGGGATGATTGGATTTGGCTTGTTGTTTTAGCACTCGCATGTACGGTTTGGGCGAATCATTTAATGTTATCCTCTTTAAAACATATTAGTGCCTTTACTTTAAATGTTACTTTAAATTTAGAGCCTGTATATGGTATCATTCTTGCTTTTGTTTTATTTAAGGAACAAAAGCAATTGGGCGGAAGTTTTTACATTGGACTTAGCTTAATAGCATTATCTGTTCTTATTCAAATGTTAAGAATTGTAAAACAAAATAAAGCCAGTTCGCAAGCTTAAAATTCTAATATAAATCCAATCGTAGGTGTTATAAAAACCGAGTTATTGTCAAATAATTCTGGTATTGCATTGGAGCCATCTTTTTTTAATGCTTGTCCATCAGTAGTTTTGAAAACCCCATTATCGTTTGCGGTGAACACATAAAAAGGAGGGGCTACTGATGCAGCACCATACCAGTTTGTAATGTCTATGTAAAAATCCAATGTTGTTTTTTTGTAATTATATTTTTTATCAATCCGCATATCACTTGAATGAAATGCTTTATTTCTATTGGCATTTAATTTAGAATAATCTAATATTCCCACACCCAATGTGGCAAAATTTAGTTTACTGGCATTCATATCATAGGGTGTATAAGGTGCGCCACCTTGGTATCTATATTTAATACCAATTTCCCAGTTTCTATTCAGCTTATAGCCACCTGTTAAACTTAGTAAGTGGATATTTTCCCAGGAGCTTGCAATATATTTTCCAAGGTTATTGGTGTAGGAGCTTCTAAAAAAGCTATAACTAACTACACCAAACATTCTTTTGGTTAACTTTTGTTGCGCAAATAATTCAAAGCCATAACTTTTACCTAATCCATTGGTCGTAATATCTTCATTACCTAATATATTAAAATCGGCACCAAGGTTGGATAGGCTAGTCCCTTTTTCAACACTAATTGGTACGTTTTTATATTTTTTATAATAAACTTCTGCAGTGAATCTTGTTGATTCGGATGGGATATATTCAAAGCCAGTAACATAATGTGTGCTTTGTATATAGTCTGCATCTTGATTTAAATATGCACCAGTCCCATTTTTAAAACCTAAAGCAGTATTGGGGGCTAACTTATAATAATTACCGATGGAGAAATTCCAGTTCACTTTATCTGATACTACCCAACTTAAACCAACCCTGGGTGATAGCTGACGCATTAATTGCGTTCCTTTGGTTGTAAAGTCATTTCCATCAGTTCGAATACCTGCGCTAATACCTAATCGGTTATTAAAAGCTTTTTTTCCTAATTGAAAAAATGCACCATATTTATTATAGTTGAAATTGGAACTATATTTTATTTGGATGGCTGTTGGGGTTGGCCCTAGTGTATTAATTGCTGTGTATTTTAATAATTGATTGGTACTATTATCGTAACCTACATTTTGAAAATTAACACCCGCAGTCCATTTTAACCCAAATAAACTTTTAGTCATATCCCATCTTACTGTATTTCCAATTTCATTGGAGGTATAATCAAAAGTTTTTTCACTTGCAATTGGCTCTAAATTATTTTCATATTTTTCGCTAAGGTTATTAAGGTGGTTTCTGCTTATAGCTAAATTCCAAAATCCTTTATTGACTAATTTTTTTAATGAGGCACCAACAGTGTAGCTCCATTGGTTAATAGAAGGACCTGCTTTTAACGCATAAATTTTTTCAGGGGTGGCGTTTTTTGGTGCAGCAAATTTAAAATCGTCAATAGCACCAACCCCTAAAAATGTCAAAGTGGTTTTTGGGTCAATCACGTGCGTAACTTTATATTGAAAATCCCAAAAATTCGGTCGGATAGGTAAGTCAATCACTTCAAACAAAAATTGTAAATAACTTCTTCTCACGGAAGCTAAAAAAGTTGTTTTGCCTGATTTGGATAATGGACCATCTAAAGTAGTCGCAAATTCAGTAGCGCCTAATCTTACATTTCCTTGTACTTTATCAGTATTGCCTCTTTTTTGTTTGAATTCAAATACGGAGGATAAGGCATTGTCAAATTTTGCATCAAATGCAGATGAGGAAAGTTTGACTTCATCTATAAATGACACATTCAAAATACCTTGTGGACCACCCGCACTTCCTTGGGTGCTAAAGTGATTGATTACCGGAATTTCAACGCCGTCTAGGTAAAATACGTTTTCATTGGGTGCGCCACCTCTTACAATGATATCATTTCTAAATCCGGCACCTGTGCTTGCCGAGCCTGTAACTCCTGGTAATGCCTGTACAACTTTGGAAATGTCAAAATTGCCTCCCGGATTTGATTTAATTTCCTCTGCAGTTAATTTTTGAACACTTAATGGGGTTTCTAGGGTAGCAGTTCGCACTGTTTTTCGGGTAGTGCTTACTTGCACTTCTTTTAAAACATTATCTGCAGGGAGTAATTCAATGGTATTATTGGTTTCATTTCCAACAGTGATAACCACGTTAAATAAACTATAAGGCAAAGTACCTAATGAAGTAAAACTTACTTGGTACTGACCAGTGGGAATGCTTTTAAATTGGTATTTACCCAATGAATCAGTTACCGTTCCAAAATTGGTGTTGATCAGTTTTACATTGACCCCTGCAATAGGTTTTTGGGTATTTTTATCGATGACCCATCCTGAAAGCTTTCCGGTAGTTTGGGCTTGTGCAAAAATTGCTAAAAAAGTGGGCAAAATGAAGAGTAATCTGAATTTCATATTAAAAATTATGAGGATGTAAATTTATAACAATTATTTTGCCAAAATGTTGATGTATCTTAGAAATTCAAATAATATAATATGAAGCAACTTTTTACTATTTTTTCATTATTTATTTCAATTTTTTCTTTTTCCCAAAAATTAGCGTTGGATCATTCGGTATATGATCAATGGGAATCCATCCGTGAAACTATTTGGCAACCACAAGGTCAGTTTATTTGTTATACTATTAACCCTCAGGAAGGGGATGCGGTATTGATTGTAAAAAATATTTCCTTAAAAACAGAAATCACAATTCCAAGAGGAGCGCAACCTGTTTTTACTCAAGATGGCAATTATTTAATTGCAAAAATTAAACCCACATTCAATGAAACTAGGAAGGCAAGAATTGATAAAAAAAAGCCTGATGAAATGCCCAAAGATAGTTTGGTCATTTTGTCATTGGCAACAGGTAAAATAAATAAAATTCCATCGGTAAAAAGTTTTCAAGTACCTGAATTTGGCAATGGTTTAATTGCTTATCTAAAGGATCCCAAAAGTGACATTAATAAGGAGGGCGCACCACTTTATTTTAGAGATTTGAATTCCGGCCAAGAAAGGGTTTTCAGTAATATCTCTCAATATTTAATCCATCCGAAAGGAGAAGGGGTGATGATGTACCAAGTTAGAACCAAACTAAAGGAAGCGAAAATATTTTTGAGTTCGATTGCTGACACCAATACCATCACATTAAACAGCCATTTTTATACAGCAACCAATTTTACTTGGGATGAACAAGGAAAGCAATTGGCTTATTTAGTTGAGCGAGATAGTGCCGACAAAGCATTACAAAAAAACTATACACTTGCTTATTATAACCACGAATTAGATTCGGCACATTTTGTTTTAAATCGAAACCATGATCAAATTCCGAAACAATACACAATAGGAGGTGATCGTAAAATTACATTTAGTAAATCTGGTGCGGTTATCTCCTTAGGTATTCAGCCCATACTTCCTATTAAAGACACTTCCTTGCCTGAATTTGACCGTGTAAGTGTTGATATATGGCATTATGCAGATCCTACATTACAAACAGTGCAATTAAAGAATCTAGATGCGACACTTAAAAGCACTGAAGCTCTTTTATATCGTCCAGCAGACAATGGTGTTACTTATCTAGGAAAAATAAAAGACCGTGATTTATTAAAAACAATGGAAGGGGATGGTCGTTATACTTATGCTTTAATTGATTCAAATTACGTAATAGCGTCGCAATGGCAAGGGTTTTCGCAAAGGGACTTGTATGTCATAGATAATAATACAGGGAAAAATAAGCTGATTCAAAAAAATATAAAAGTAAGTCAGTTGTCTCCTTCCTATGATGGTCAAAGTTTGGTTTATTATGTGGAGGATCAAAAAAAATATAAATCTTATAATGCGGTATCAGGTGTTACGAAAAACATTTTAACAGATATTCCGTCGGCCTTATATGATGAGGAAAATGATGTGCCTGATGATCCTAATGCTTATGGGATTGCAAAATGGATGCAGGACAATAAGCATTTTTTAGTGTACGATAGATATGATATTTGGCTTGGGGATGCGGAGGGTAAATCGCCTTCTGTAAAATTAACCAACGGCCGTCAAAATAAAATAAGTTATCGTTTTGTTGAAACAGACAATGATCGCCAGTATTTAAATGGGGACGCAGTTATTTTATTGAGAACATTTAATGAAGTGGACAAATCAGAAGGGTTGGTTTCCTTGTCTTTAGGAACAAGAAAATTATTTACTATGAATCAGTTGCCAATGCATTTGACGACTATTGTAGCAGCAAAAAAATCAAATGATTTATTGGTGATGCAAGAAGATGAAAAACAATCGCCCAATTTGTATCATTATAGTTTTGATACCTTGAAGCAAAACCCGATAGCGCTTACACAAATCAACCCGCAACAAAGTAATTATAATTGGATGAGTTCGCAATTGGTGAAATGGAAGTCCTATACAGGCAAAACTGCAGAAGGTGTTTTGTATTTGCCGGAAAATTTTGATCCAAAAAAGAAGTATCCAATGATTGTTTATTTTTATGAGCGTAACAATCAATCCTTGCATAATTATTTACCACCAGCACCAACACCTTCCCGATTAAATATTCCATTTTTTGCAAGTAGGGGGTATGTCGTTTTTGTACCGGACATTTGGTATACCAATGGTTATCCTGGTCAGGGCGCCTACGATTATATTTTAAGTGGCGCAAGAGCCATGGTGCAAAAAGGATTTGTGGATAGTACTAAAATTGGTTTGCAAGGACAAAGTTGGGGTGGATATCAAATTGCTTATTTAATTACAAAGACAAATTTGTTTGCTGCTGCATGGGCAGGCGCACCTGTGGTGAATATGACCAGTGCTTATGGTGGTATACGTTGGGGATCTGGTTTAAATAGACAGTTCCAATATGAAAAAACACAGAGTAGAATAGGCGCAAGTTTATGGGAGCGACCTGATTTATACATTAAAAACTCCCCATTATTCGATTTACCCAAAGTAACTACACCCTTAGTTATTATGAGTAATGATGCAGATGATGCAGTGCCATGGTATCAAGGTATTGAAATGTTTACTGCCATGAGAAGACTAGATAAAAAAGTTTGGCTATTGGTATACAATAATGAAGCGCATAATTTAGTAGAAAGAAAAAACAGGAAGGACATTCAAATTAGAGAGCAACAGTTTTTTGATTCCTTCTTGAAAGGAGCGCCGATGCCTACATGGTTGAATTCAGGCGTACCTGCAATGATGAAAGGTCGAACTCTGGGGCTGAATTAAAGTACGGTTATAAATATTGAAACCATTGACGATTGGGATCCCAAGCTTCAAATGCTTTAGCTACGGCAGCTAAAAATTGTGATCCAATGGCACCATCCACGATGCGATGATCGTAGCTCATGGATAAATACATCATGTGCCTTACTAAAATTGCGTCACCAGAAGGTGTCTCAATGACAACAGGACGCTTTTTAATTGCACCTAATGCGAGTATGGCTACTTGTGGTTGATTTATTATTGGTGTTCCCATGAGGCTGCCAAAAGTGCCTACATTGGTTACGGTGAAAGTGCCGCCTTGTGTATCTGATGGCTTTAACTGATTTAACCTTGCATTATTAGC
>Ga0114974_10001986_pt1 | contig 15945 bp, 14 predicted proteins | sample S_130206_EF_Meta_FD_87318 | JGI IMG/M metagenome (GOLD analysis project Ga0114974, IMG submission 87318) | Freshwater microbial communities from Lake Simoncouche, Canada to study carbon cycling - S_130206_EF_MetaG | ecosystem: Environmental > Aquatic > Freshwater > Lake | place: Lake...
AACAAGTTCCAACCCACACCTGGTGCTGCGTTCCGCTACACGGAGGCCCAATGTGCACGCGCCTGTGCGGAGGGTAGCAACCTTTGTGGCACGTGTATGGCGCATGAAGAGAAGAATATGGCGGGGCAACCGATCGCCAAAAGCGGGTGGCACGGTCGCCGTGGTGTCTACCCTCTACCGGCTGGTACTCATATTCGTCCGGCGGGATCTGAGCGATCGGCGTGGAATGTGAAAAAGACAAAGGAGGAGGCTGCGGCAACAGTCAAGATTGCAACGAATGCGGCGGCTGGTGGAGCCCCTCAAGCGGTGAAGGCCGCCAAGGTTGCCGTAAAGGCCAGTAAGGAGGCTACTGAGGCAGCGAAGGCCGCCGCCAAGTTTGAGCGTGAGCTGGATGCTGCACTGCTAAAGCAGGACAGAGAAATGCGGCGCGCTGAGGCGGCGGCTGCACGAGCGACTGCCGCCGCTACGAGAGCCACACTTGGAAGACGTACGAAGAAGAAGTCATCGTCGTCTGGCATGCGCCCGACGTCTAGCTCTAGCGTCCGTCGGACCTCGAGCCACAAGGCGATCTACCGCCCGGCCTCTGCCTTATCTTCTCGTGCGGCATCAGGGAGCCCGGCGCGTATGCCCAGAAACATGGGCACACCGATAAGCCCTGAAAGACAGGAGCCGAACCGTAACAAGTTGCAGGCTATCGGTGAGAGTCTAATTGGACTCCCAGAACTGGCCTAACATCGACCTAAAGTTTTTGCTCAGTTATATTATCAAGACTGTCACAACTCGTATTCTCCCGGGCACGCCTTCTCTACCAGATAGCGCAGTGGCGTCGCCATCTTCCGAATGTGGTACCCCACTACGCCGTCAAGTCGAACAATGATGATAGGCTTCTGCAGTGGATTCGTCAGGAAGGGATCCGTTTCGACTGTGCCTCACCGATGGAGATCCGGCAGGTCTTGAAGGTAGGCGCCCGCCCGAATCATATCATATACGCAAACCCATGTAAGTCACACGAGGATATTGCAGCTGCCGTGCAGCTAGGTGCTCTCACGACCGTCGTTGACAGCCCGGAAGAAGTACAGAAACTCTCGGAGGCGGGGCACCAAGGCAATGTCCTGATCCGTCTCAAAGTTCCTGATGCCGCATCGGCACAGCCATTCAGTCGCAAATTCGGTGCCCCACTCTCATGGGTCCCCGACATTCTCAGCGCTCTCCGTGACGCCAAAATCTACCATGCCGGCTGGAGCTTCCATGTGGGATCACTCTGCAATGAACCCAAACAGTTCAGTGGTGCGATCGAACTCTGCGCAGAGGCCGCAGCGTTAGCTGGCTGTGCTCCAGAGATAGTGGATATCGGTGGCGGCTTCATCCCGGATCACGACACATTTGCCGCTGCCGCAGTTGAAATCCGTAAAGCTCAGCAGCGGTTTCCAATGACCACAAGTTGGATAGCTGAACCCGGTCGCTTTTTGTCAGCCCCCGTAGCAACACTATACGCGACCGTGATCGGTGTAAAGTTCCGTCATGATATGACCGGCAAGATCTTTACGATCGATGATTCGGTCTATGGGACATTTAGTAATATCCCATTCGATGGACAGAAGCCGAAGTATAAGCTCTTGGCCCCTGACGCAGCGACAAGGCCGTTGATCAATGCGACACTGTTCGGCCGAACATGTGATTCTGCAGACTGCCTTGCCGAGAACATTGTACTTCCGCTTCTTTATGTGGGCGACCGCCTCGAAGTTAGTAACATGGGGGCGTATACAAACGTGAGTGCTTCGTTCTTTAACGGATTCCCATTGCCTAAACGCACATATGATCTCTAATAGTAGAATGAATAGGGTGGCCAGTGCATTAGTAAAGTACAAACCGTCCAGTGCTCCGATGATTCTTAGACAGACCTCTTACTCCCTGCAGGACAAGATCGGTATCGATGATGTAAAGAACTGGGAGATTTATAAGGATTTCATAGCAGTGTGTCGCCATGGCTGCTTGCGCGATGTACAGGCCTTTCACAACGAGCACATTCTGAATTATGAGCGCCGGCTTCGTTCGGAATCCCCGGACCTTCGATTTACGGACCTGATCACCTACAATCCATTTGATCCAGAGGGCTCAAAGGTAGCAATTAGCCCCCTGATCTACCATCGGCTGATGGGTGCAGCCTACATGGAAATTCGCAACCTAGATCCAATAGATCCGATTACGGAGTATTTCCAGCTTATCGCTGCAGAAAATCATCCGCTTAAGTAGAAACATGGCCTCTCTCCTCCGTATGTTCCGCAAGACACTTAAGCGTGGCGCGAATGTTGTTCGCCGTGTTGGCAAGGCGGCGCGTCGCACGGTTAAGCGCGGCACGAACGCGGTTGGCCTCACTCGTCGTGGCAAGGGCCACCGGTCGTCAAAGAGCCGCCGTGGTGCTCGCAAGTAAAGATTTTTAGAACATTCTAAGTCAGTCGGTGATATCCAAATGACTAAGATAATTATAGCATATTTATTTAAGGGTATGCATATTGCTATATGCCTATGGGGAATCTGTAGATCATCGCGCTACACATATGAGTCTTTTAAAAAACATATCCTAGATAAATTAACAGAATTCGGATTTACTTACGATATCTTGTTGCATACATATATCATAGGGCACACCTATATCAATAGACGCGCTGGCGAAGTGGGGTGCACCTTAGACAATGCTGCCTGGAAAATATTTAATCCGACAAAGTCTATTATCGAAGACCAGGGCGTAGTTGATGCACAGTTAGATCTACATAAATATAGAACTCATAGAGATCCATGGGGCTCCAATTTTACAGATAGTACATTTGATAATCACATCCGCTCACTCTATTCGCTAAAGCAGGTTACAACCCTTGTGCCAGACGGCTGCGACGCAATCATGTATTGCCGTCCTGATGTTAGATACCTGTATCCTTTGCAAAGAGAATGGTTCAAATCCAACCTTCTGGCGTTATGCGTTCAGCTACCAAATTTTGCAAAATTCCCAATAAACGATCGATTTTGTTTAGCCGCACCTCAGATTAGCCGGCTTTTCGGCACACGGTTCGATGATGCATATGAATTTTCAAAGCACCATAGCCTGCATTCAGAACAATTTTTACTGCATATATTCCAGAAGAATATCATACCCATTCGTGAGATATCATTTAATTTCAAACGCATTCGCGCTACCGGTGCAGACTACGATACGCATATAATTTAGAACAATATAATTAGCTGAATTAGCCTTTATCTTTTCAACTATTTGTCGATTCATATTCATCATAATCTTAGAAGGGTTATTCGGATTTTTTAAGTCTATTTTATAATGATTAAAGCATATGACATCTAATGACGGGTAGATTATCTTTCCAGATGTTTTACAATAATGTATATCAACAGAATCAGTTGCAGCAGTTTTATATAGATATTTTAATGAATGTCCCCAAGGAAGAAGTTCCTGTTTAGAAATAGAGACCTGTGTGATAAGCTCACCAATATGATTAAAACGTGTGTCGAATAAATGCTGATGCATCATTACACATGAAATAGACACATCAATAGAGTTGATATATTCCTGAATGGTAGATGATTTGATCACAATAAATTCATCCATATCAATGCTAGCACACCAATCTATTCCTGCTTGCTTAATACGGTTAAGGCAATCATTGTGTGCCTCAACTTGATTATGACAGATGGCCCCTGTTTTATCTTTGGACGACCATTCAATGAAATGAATCATATCTTTATATTTATCTTGCAACTTTAATAAAATATCTACAATCTGTTCTTGACTCAAAGGTATTATTTCACTGTATTTTATACCGTATTTATTAGTTATTTGTGGGAAAAAATGTGCCTTGGGTGCATCGAACGCAGATTTTTTTTCTACTTTTGAATTATTATATAGATAAAATGGTCCAAACCCTAATTGAATATGATAATCTATCCATTCTTCTAACCACATTATATTCTCTTTAGCGATGAATACGGAATGTACGGCGACTATCATTCTCTTTATAGTATGTATATAAAGTTGAGCCATCTAGACCAGTTATGATTCAAGCACGATGACCAAGCTCTTAATCGTTGAATCTCCTGCAAAGTGCAAGAAGATTCAAGGATTCCTGGGAAACGGATGGCGCGTCCAGGCCACAATGGGCCATATTCGCGCCCTCAAGGAGGATCTGACAGCGATCGGCTTCGCAGAGGAAAAAGGTAAGCAGCAGTCCTGGGCTCCTAGCTATGAATCTATCAAGACAAAGCGCGACGCCATCGCTTCTCTGAAGAAGGCTGCACATGCTGTTCCAGCAAATGAGATCTATCTGGGCGCCGACGATGACCGTGAAGGAGAAGCCATCGCCTGGCACACCTGTCAGATTCTCGGTCTCGATCCGGCAACAACTCCGCGTGTGATTTTCCATGAGATCACCGAAGGCGCTCTCAAGCAGGCTGTCGCCACGCCAGGTCGCATCGACATGAATAAGTTCAATGCCCAGCAGGCGCGCACCATGCTGGACATGCTGATCGGATTCACGATGAGCCCCTGCCTGTGGCGCTCCGTCGGCTACAAGCCAGGTCTCTCAGCTGGCCGCTGTCAGACACCGGCACTCCGCATCATCTATGATCGTGATTGCCAGATCGATGCGCACCAAACCACCTTGAGTTGGCGCCTCAAGATCACGAGTCAGCATGACCTGACTTGGAGTTGTCTTAGTCCCAAGACAGAAGAAGAGGCCGCTGCTATTCTTAAGGCTCTGGCCACCCAGTCACCACAAACGCTAACAATTCAAGATCGTACCGAGCGTGTTAGTATCTCTCAGTCTCCCTCCCCCTTCATCACTTCATCTCTACAGCAGGAGGCCTCCAATCGCCTGAGCATGAATCCGAAGATCACGATGAAGATCGCGCAGACATTGTATGAAGGCGGTCACATCACTTACATGCGAACGGATAATGCGATTCTCTCTGAAGAGGCGATTGCCGCTGCATCGGCCATTGTGACGGAGAGATGGGGGGCGGAGTATCTGGGTTCGACCAAGGAAAAACCTAAGAAGAAGGTTGTAAAGAAGAAGGTCATAACGGAAGTAGTGCAGGCTCCTGCCGGAGCACACGAAGCATCAGCTAAAGCTGATGCTACTGCACGCGTTCCGACAAGTCAGAACGCACACGAAGGCATCCGACCCACTCACTTCGAAGTCACCGATCCTGATGTCGATGCCCACCAGCTCAAGCTCTACAAGCTGATCTGGAACAGGTCAGTCCAGTCCGTGATGGCTCCAGAGCAGCGCGATGTTGTGAAGCTCACAGGCTTTCCTACGAACAAGCAGGAGCTCCTGCCCCTAGACACCACCTGGGACCAAACCCGCTTCGCTGGCTGGCGAATCATTGACGCCGAACGGAAGGCAGAGGAAGAGGCCGCAGCAGCAGCCTTGTTCACAGCTCGTACCGAACTAAAGAAGGGTCAGCAGATTCCCTGGCTTCTTGCTGCCGCCACCGAGGTGCGCACGTCGCCACCGAGTCGCTACACAGAGGCCTCCCTAATCCGCGAACTCGAATCCAAGGGCATTGGCCGCCCCAGCACCTATGCAGCGCTGGTGGAGACAGTGCTGGATCGGGGTTATGTAGAGAAGGCAACCATCAAGGCCGAGCCCGTACAGGTCCGCGGCTTGGAGCTCAAGGCCAAGGCGAAAGAGGCGAAGGCCACGGCCAAGACTGAAAAATCCGGTTCAGAGAAGGACAAGCTCCGTACCACTGCACTTGGTCGCACGGTAATCGAGTGGCTCCTGACGAAATTCGGTGACATGCTGGACTACGACTTCACCGCCAGTATGGAAAGTCGCCTCGACGAAGTCGCCAAGGGTTCACGGCCCTGGGCTACCGTTCTCCAGGAGACGTGGTCCACATATGCAGATCGCTACCGAGAGATTATGTCAGGCCCCAAGGTGCAGCAAGAAGGCGGATCAGATTCTGCTAACAAACGAGAGTTCGGTAACGGCTACAAGATGATCGTCAGCAAGAAGGGGCCACTCTTTGTTCTTGAAGTAGATGGCCAGAAGACACGCTTCGCCTCTGTTCCCGGTCGCCTCTCTATTCAGACAGCGACTCTACACGATGCTGAAGCTGCCTTTGCTTCTGCTTCTACAGAGCCAATAGGTGATCTCGATGGTAGTCCAGTGACTATCAAGAAGGGTCCATATGGCTTCTACGCTACGTGGCGAGAGCACAAGATAAACTGTAAGGAAGATGAGACAATCGCAGATCTGACACCCAAGTTCCAGGCCAAGTCGTCAGTCGATGCAGTTGATCACACTGTTGGCCCTTATAAGATCCGTAAGGGCCCCTATGGCCTTTACATGTTCAAGACAGGAACAAAGGGCAAGCCGGCCTTTGTCAGTATTCCTGATACAACCCCATGGGCTACTCTGACCCCGGAATCCGCTGAACAGATCTACAAGCATTGTGCTGCAGCTAAGAAAGAGAAAGCAAAGAAGTAATCTGCCATATCTCTGACCAGGCTAGTTGGGGTTTACGCCACGCGAGATCAGTCGGCAGCGGCGTGCGTTCTGAAAGCTTTAGTCGCAGAATATTATTTTGCATAGAAGCCTTGTCTTCACCGATTATGATCAGAGCGAATCTACATAGCGGATTTATAACCTTTATCGCGGCCACGAATTGGTCGGCCTGCTCATCCGATACAGCCGAATCAGTAGCATCCCGAATAAAATAGATCGGCCGATCTTCTTTAATAATCTCTATGAGGCGCTTATAACGTCTTATATAGGTATCGATGAAAGCTTGCTCTTGCGCTGCAGTATAATTAAGGGGGAGATCATGCATACTAATACAATCGTGTAAAGACTTGATCGATAACGTTGATAATGAGCGATTATCAGTTATTTTTGTAATTGCACTCCTGGATAGTCGGGATTCTAGTTCTGGATCTGTAACTACCTCAAGGACAGTTTCAAAAGATGTAATCAACCAATCAAAGAAGAGAGTCGGCTGAGATCGATTCGTATTTAGATCGATATGATATTTCACTGGACACGCCGCGCCCAATGAAATGTACCATGACATTGCTATTATCGTGATTTAATTATTATCGTCGAATATGGCGAAAGGTTTTTAAATCCGCTCACCAGTTCATAGCCTGCCTCGTCGGCTTCTGACAGCCATTCGGTGAATCGGTGCCATGTGACATAGCCGCCATCGCGCATGAGTAGCAGAGGGCTGCAGGGACCTTGCCTAAGCGGATCATCTGCGTCTGTAAATAATGGTGCTCCCGTTACAGGCAATCCATTCGGCACCCTATCAATACCCCACACCTCCTGTGTTTCCTGTGAGCCTGATCTGAATATGACATGACGAATAAGACGATAGAATGGCATTAAATTCTATATGTAGTTAATATATTTCTATAATAATAGTAGAATGAGGCACGCAGTGTGTTTAATAACATCTGAGCCGCACCGCGTTTGGCTCGAATTCCTGGACCAATTTGTCCATTATGAGGTGTATATATGCAGCAACCACACGCATATAGACTACGGGCACATGTACGGTGAACTGTACAAGAATGTCCGGTTTATTCAGTTAGATGATAGATTATGCAGCGGTTCTGGATTTAAGAACTTTACAGATGAGGGATTAGTAACAGCCGTTGATAAGGCATACTGCTATTTCTCAATGTTGAATAAATCCTATAATCAAGTATGGTTTATGGATGATAATGCGTTCATATACGACGAGGAAACACTTCGTCAAATGGATGATAAATTTCCTGCAATTGACTATCTGACAGGTTATTACTTCAATAAGGATGTAAAACCCCACGATTCATACTGGCCGCAACTACACGAATGCACATATACCGAACATAGGCGTCCCATTCATCTATCCGATCCTTTTTTCAAGAGTTATCCAATTGTTTCCCGATTAACGTCGGAAACAATGAGAGTGCTCCGTGAATATATCTATCGTGTAAGCTCTGGATTCTTCTATGAAATAATGATATCAACGATCGTTAAACAGCATGCGCTTTCATATGAAATAGCTGACCCATTATTGACTGTAGTCCCTCACGGTTGGGAAAACTGGACATATAACGATATCAATACGGCTGGGGTGTATCACCCAGTCGCAATGAAGTTGCATCGTCGTCTACGCGTAGAACTTGCGAAATGTATAGCGCATAAGGAAACAGAGGCTTTGGCCCCAAAGGAACCAGAGTGCAAGACGCCCAAGGAACCAGAGTGCAAGACACCCAAGGAACCAGAGTGCAAGACACCCAAGGAACCAGAGTGCGACAATCACAATAAGCACGATCATGATCACGGTCATAAGCACGATCAGTGCTGATCGGTTCATGCATAATATGCTCTGTTGTCATATTATAGGCATTCGCTTCGTTCATGCATAATATGCCTGTCCCGCTACAGATGGGCGCCGTGGGCGAGCCTCTCCTACGCCTATTCCCGGCGGGGAAAACGGCAAATCAAATCGCTTTGTATCCTGTCTTGTCGGATTGTTGGCCCAACGCCCCGACATGGCAGAAGCGACCTTATCCGCATCGATGCGACACTGCTCCGCACCAACACGCCGAATCATCGCCGCAATCGGGTTTGCTGCATTCTGCACACCTTCGCTAGCACCTTGCACTAGCGGCGGCGCCACCGTATTCCGAAACAGAGGTGCATCTTCAGGTATCACCGCCTGACAGTTCGTCAGCGGCTGATCGAGACGACGCAGCTGACTCTCAACGTCGATCTGATACTGCGTCGCGGGCCCACCGGCTCTGAAGGCGAACTGCGGATGATTCATCTCAGTCTCAATCATAGCGTTCGGATCAACGTAGCGCTGGGGCCAGGCAGATTTGTATTGTGTGCATCCGACGCCTTCGGAGGAGACAGGAACAGTGCAAGTCGTGTCAGCACATACACGTGACGGCGGGGCGGGATCTTCGGGAAAGCCGCGCGGTATCACAGCATCGGGAAATGTATGGAGACGCGCAATCATTGTCGGATCCGTGCGCAAACACCCGTAATTCGTCTTGTACCACGAAGAAGTGTCAGCCGATCCAGACATAACCTCATGCTGATACTGATTCTTGGCCGGATTAGGCAGCACCAAGTGACTGCTGTTGTAGTCTGCACCGCTCATCTGTAATAGGATGCCGATTTTAAGACCGGTCAGCCGACTGCATCAGAGAAGAATCCGCCGTCGGAACTTCCACGATCTCCGTAATGCGGAGAGCCATATGCCAGTCGCACGATGCTGCATCCAGACCCGCAAGCATAGCTCCGTGGCGATCGGTCCAAGTGAATTGCAGTCGTTCAAGCCGGCCCAACACCGGCTTGAATGTCTTCGGCGCCTCGACGAATGTCTGTGCCCAGCAGCCGAACTGGTTGAGCAACAGCTTTCCGAAATAATGCGCCACCTGGCCCGTGGAATCCTGTGTCTGACCCGTCTTCTCTACATCGGTGTGATCGATCTCATTCATGTGTTCCGTCTCATTCATCTGCAAGTAGATATAGTCTTCACTGAGACGGGGAAAATGATCAGCTGTATATGAGGCAAGGCCGCTAAGATTGGTGGGCTGACCGCCCCAGCCAAGATTCCATCCAAGCCCCCATTCGCTATAAGCCGCCTGATTAAAGATCGGAAGCACCTGCTTGAAAAGCAGTTGGAAGACACCAGTTGCGGCAATCGTCACACGTCCTGTGATAGGATTGAATGTAAGGGTGTAGGTTAGCGGTGATGCCGTGTTAAGTCCGCCTTGAATCGTCGTAAGAAGCTGATTCATGTTATATGTTCCATCGGGGATCACAATCGTATTTTGCCCACCGACATCGGACACCGTGATTGCATTGTTCTTCCGTGCTGCCGAAATCGCATAGAGCCCGCAGAAGAATTTTATCTGGACGATGTCGATACGTTCGACGTTCTTATAGACCCGTGGCAGTTTGAGGCGCACCTGTGTCGGCAGTGGATAGACATTTTGATCACGGTCGAGACTATTTACCATGATGACGTGTGTGTGCCGCTTCTCCTCGAAGGCGATCCGGGTATTGAATAGACCATTGTCTGTCCCGTCAGCTTCTGGTGTTGCAGGAACAAGGTCGCCGACAGCGGGAAGTGATGAACGCTGAGGAGGAGGAATGAGTGCACGAACTGCATTCTGCCAGTGTGTGATAGCGTCCATCTGGTCATCTGCTGACTGCTCTGACTGCTCTGACTGATCTGACTGATCTGACTGATCTGACCCCGATTCCGAACTAGACTCATAAAATAAGCCAGAGTCCTGTGGTCCGCTGGCACCCATATTATTCGATACATATGGAGTTGGCATATATATATATCGTATAACTCTTGACTTTAACCCTTAGTTAAAGCGATCAAACATACAGCTACCAGAATGTCACAGGCCACTCTGTTGGGAATCTGTTCAGACAATGTGATCACGATTCTGCAACCTTCCTCCACTATAGAGTGTCTAGACGGAAGCGATCAAGTCGTTAATACGCTCACGATTGAGGGACTGGCAACCTTCAACGGCGGACTAATTAGTACCGAGGGGCCCTTCCAATTCGATGCATCTGGCAATGTAGAAATCGATGGTGTGTTGGTCGTTAACGGAGGGCTTAGTAGTACCACCAATGTAGAGATTGATGGCTCTTTGATTCTTAACGGTGGAGCTGTTATTGCAGAAGGAACTGGCATTGAATTCATAGATGCATCTGGCACACATCTCTTAGAATCGATCGACGGTAATCTATATTTCGATAACGAGCTACTGGCAAGAGCAAATGATATTCAGGATGTTGGAGACTGGGCGCTCTATCCTGCTCTAGCCAACGTGGATATGAATGGCAAAGATCTTACCAATGCAGCCGACATCTTTTCCAATGGTGGTACTCTGGTGCCGCCTGCCGGCAGCATGATGATGTACGCAGGATCTGCAGCACCGGCAGGTTGGCTCATGTGTGACGGGACTTCATATCCTACTGCATCATATACTCGGCTCCAAGGTGTTATTGGCTATACCTTCGGTGGAGCAGGGCCGACATTCAATGTCCCTGACATGAGATCGCGTATCCCGACTGGTGCCGGTCAAGGGCCTAGTCTTTCGAACTACCCTCTTGGATCAGGGGGTGGCGTGGAGACAGTAACTCTAGATACAACCCAGATTCCGAGTCATACGCATGGTGTCAGTGGTAACACAGGTTCTTCGGCGACGGGTATTAGCGCTCCTCTACCGAATCACACACACAACTACGATCGAGCAAATGGCAATAATCTAGGCGGGACTCCGATTGGTGTTCCGAGCTATGCAGGAAACTCCGCTGTTGCTACAACAGGTGTAAATGCTGGTCCTATAGCGATTAGTTTTACGGATCCGACACATAGTCATTCGATTAATTTGACTTCTGATGCGACGGGAGGGGGCCTAGCTCACACTAACATCCAACCCTATCTTGCCCTAAACTACATTATTAAATGGTAGCTTCGCTAAACCAAACGACAAAAACGAATGCTGGTCAGCCGACCATATCCACGTTTCTCCCGCCGCCTTGGCAGCAAAGCCCCAATGCGCCGGCAGACCAATGCACCAACCCGGCTTCACCGTCACTTCAATATACTGCACGCGCCCAATCCACGGCGCATCAGCTACCGTCAATGTCCAGGGGTCAATATCTGGTCCCGCAGGTAGGAACCGCCGATAGCGCGAATGCACTAGCCAGATGGTGAGTGGCTCGGCCCCGTGACTGCAGCCAATCCAATGCCGCTCAGCCGTGACCCATGTAAGTCCCAGTACCTGGCCCTTCTCCAAGATATCCACACGCGCTCCACGAAGCTCGGGGAGCCACCACCACGGGCGACCCGCATCGATATCTACGAGGCCAGTTGTCAGTTCCATTTCAGCGGCGAGAGCCTCGGGATTGGCTATCTGTTGTTTCTCATCAAGCCATTGCGACACCGGCATATCTAGGTTAGCACCGTCCGAATCCACCGTTACCGTCCAAAACGCCGAAGAAGCCACTTCGGGGCGCCATGGCAAAGACCCTATCTCGACAGCGATCGGGGTCTTTTCCTGTAGGACACCGCTGAGCTCATCGTGACGATCCAGTGTTGCCGGCTGGGCGAAGGTATATTCCTGCACTGCGTTCCGGTACTCCCACCAATGTACACCTACGATAACCGCCAAAAGAACTAATACTTCCCACATCCCACTGTTAGGAGATGCGATCGTTTATAAAATCTTGGACCGCATTAGAATGCAGTTAATGAGCACACGCCTGGATAAAAAAGATATATATACGGCGGCGCAATTAACTGGTATCTCTGCACGCTGCGACTGGTTCATCCACGATAGATATATTCTCAAAAATAAAGATATACCTTCAACAATATTTATATCGAACTATAAGGGCTATAATTCTATACCGTATTTCATTGACACAATACTACCAACCTTATCATCTCCCACAATCGTAATTATAGCCTCAGAAGATTTTACATTCCCAACAGGCAGCGGTGATCTACGAGCAAACCATGTTGCACATATGCAGGATAAAATCCAACAGTTTATTGATCATCCTTTAATAATACGAATCTATGTTGAGAATCTGGATACACTTCATCCAAAACTAACACCGATACCCTTAGGGATCCACCCTGTATGGGCACCCTGGTATACGAATACATTTAATACTGATATTGTTGTTACATCTAATAGGCCCATACTTGCATTTTGCTGCCACCGCACACATGCATGGGGACCTCAACAATTTATAGATAGAGTGAACGTATCGGAGTTGGCGAAGACAGTGTGGAGTGACTTTACAGAACAGTATGATGGTCTCCCATTGCATATATTTAAGGAGAAATTATTATCGTCAAAATTCACTATCTGTGTGCATGGTGGTGGCATTGACCCTTCGCCGCGTGCATGGGAGGCACTTTTATGTGGGTCTATACCGATTATGCAACACTCAACACTTGATGCCGCGTATTCTAGATTCCCCGTATTTTATGTTGATGAATGGGATATTAGCGAAGAAAAACTGAACACATGGTGGGATAATAATTATAATTCTATTGATCGTAAAAAAGTTTTAGAGATGTTATCACTTGATTATTGGTGGGATATAATACAAACAGGTAAGGCATAAGGCAGTACCATACAATCTAAGAAATGAATCGATTTCAATTTAGCGAAGGGGCCGTTACACTCAACGATGAACAGGCCCGTATTGTTCGCCAGCCACCCCATCAAAATCTCCGTATCCTCGCCTCTGCCGGATCCGGTAAAACCACCACTCTCACAGCACGAATCGCCCATCTTCTGACAAACTGCAACGCAAAGCCGGCTGAGATCATCCTCCTCACCTTCACCCACAACGCTGCAGCCGTCATGGGTCAGCGTCTCGAAGCCCTCGTTGGATCCCGAACCCAGCGACTCCTCTGTGGCACCTTCCATGCGCTCTCTCAGCAACTGCTGCGATTACAGAATCCAGAGGCTCTCAACGATTTATTCCACGTCGATGAACTGCCACTGAAAGCCCTGGATTTCTTTCAGACACCAAAGGGTCGCGTATGGATCGCCGGAATCAAGTGGCTCTTTATCGACGAATATCAGGACATTAATGAGACACAATACAATTTCATCAAGGCGTTGCATAGCCAAGGTGCGACCATCACCATCGTCGGCGACGACGCCCAAAACATCTACAGCTGGCGCGGCTCCTGTGTAGATTATATCCTGGATTTCCACACCAAATTTCCAGACGTCGCTGACTTCCAGCTCTCCACGAACTATCGTAGCACGGCCGCCATCGTCGCCGTCGCCAATTCCATCATGCGCTACATTCCGACGCTAGATCACAAGGAACTGATGTCAGCCTCTCTAAATGCCGCTGTAGGAGACCGACCCACTGTCAATTACTTCGCGCGGACCAGTGAAGAACGCGACTGGGTCTGCGACTCCGTCCTACGGTGTGAAGGCTCCACAGTGATTCTGAGTAAATTCAATAGTGTTCTCTATGCATACGAAGCCGCTCTCCTAAAACTCGGAGTTCGCGTCAGATTCGTTCAAGGCGAAGAGGCTCTGCAGAACACCGGTCATAAAACCATTTTCCTCAGCACCTTCCATGGTTCCAAGGGTCTTGAATGGGATAATGTCTTTCTGGTACGCATGAATGATGAGGTTTTTCCGCAACAGAAGGATGAGGACGGCGTGCTCCAAGAGAGACGACTTTTTTACGTGGCCGTGACCAGAGCGCGTAAGACTCTCAGTGTCACTTACAGTCGGAATCCGAAATCGCTCAGTCGCCTGGTCCGCGAAATCCATCGGCCGCTGCTGCAGTGGCGCGGACTACCCAACTTCGAACTCTCAGATCTTACATCTCAGATTAGTCCGACTTCCGTTAATGACTGGGTTGCCATTCTAACAGGCGACGATTTTCGCACAATCAAGCGTCTGGGTCTCTTGCCAAAGAACTTGGTTTGTCCTACAGAACAAACGCCTGCCCCATACGGGAATCCCTATTGGTGGTCCGAACAGGGAATGACGAACGAGTTTTTCGACTTTCTCCGTGCTTTCTGGCACCGCTGCATTGCAGAAAAGCGACCAGAGTCCGGCGGCCAATGGGACAAGATAGCTCAACAGGTCATATGGACAATCAAAATCGCGGCAGAAGATGCAGTCTTCTTTGAGACAAACCGACCTCTGTTCGAGATGCTAGCAGATCGTTTCTTTGGCAAGACGCCGAGGGGCTCCGCTCCACCGCAGATCTATTATGGCGAGGTTCTAGCGGCTATCGGCTCTAATGCGTTTGAGCAATCTGAGCTCATTCGGATCATACAGATTATCCATAAGATGCGAACAGTTCTCTATAATTTGCGCTTCGCCAATATCGCCTTAACCGATCTCCGTTTCGCCGCTATTCGCCATTCACCGCCGCAAGAGGCCCGTATTGGTCTGATCGAGGCTTGGCACACTTATACGGATGGACATCCGCTTGCTGCTAAACCAGATCTTATAGATTTGCAGGCAATCTACCAGATCGGACTCTGTCGCGCTCTTGCAGACGGTCGCAGCGGCGTTCTCGCGCAGTTACCAGGAGAGAAGGAATGGTCGCGCGTTCGGCCCTTTCTGACACAGCTACGATCCAAGGCTTCTGACGCTGTATTCGGAAGCAAAACCGTCCTGTGCCGTGTTCACGTCGATGTCGCAGAGGGGGTGTCGGCCGAAGCCGACATGATTATCGGTGATACGGCATGGTTTTTCGTATCAGGCGATCAGGCTAGTGAACTCCAGCGTCTGGACCGTCTCCTGACCACGCTGATTACGGTTCATGCACTCAGGGCCAGTGGGACAGCGATCAATCATATCTGTCTCTTTCAGATGATCACGGGACTTACAATGACCTGGCCTGTGGCTAACTGGTCCTCTTCCTCTTCATCGCTCCTCGTCGCCTTCATTCAGGCGCGTGTTATGCACGCTAATCCTTAAACAGCGGTACGGCGAGCCCCTTCACGAACCGCATCCAATTGACACCGATGCCAAACACATGGACATCCCATCCGCTAGCGTAGTCATTACCGACGACAGGAAGAGGCGCCTGCATCGTGAGTGTTAGACGGAGGGGAGCACGCGATGCATTCACCGTGGCCGCCGGCTGCAGATCCTCAGCCTGCCAGCCCGCGGCATCACCGAGTACAAAACCATAGACGAATCCGCCCGTTAAGCGGACTCCTCCGCGGTGTGCCAGTCCGTATTCGAGACGCCACCAGTTTTCCGTTTCGTCGCGCCACACGGCATTGCCCACCATGAGCTGCGCCGAGACCAGAATCGGTTGCTGAGGGGGCACAGTTCCGCCCGTTGTCTGGTACTGCGGGTAGAAATCATCTTCAGCCAAAGAACCATAGTTGGTCCAT
>Ga0114974_10001991_pt1 | contig 15914 bp, 17 predicted proteins | sample S_130206_EF_Meta_FD_87318 | JGI IMG/M metagenome (GOLD analysis project Ga0114974, IMG submission 87318) | Freshwater microbial communities from Lake Simoncouche, Canada to study carbon cycling - S_130206_EF_MetaG | ecosystem: Environmental > Aquatic > Freshwater > Lake | place: Lake...
AGGCCTGAACTGAGGCCTGAACTGAGTCCTGAACTAAGGCCTGAACTGAGGCCTGAACTGAGGCCTGAACTAACAGAACCCTTCCCCCTGGCAGCCTCTATCATATTCCAAAGGGTAGGATTTGACTCTTTTAAGGCTGCATGATGCTCATCTGCGCGTTGTTTGATATCTGCCGCTCTGGCCTTTAGTGTATCCGCCATTCTATTAAGACCAAAAAAAATAAATAATTTTTTTCTTTTGGTTTTAGACATAGCAGTCAATTTCAAAGTAGCCATTCGAATTCTCCAGGTTTGTACCGGCATACTCCTTATAGCTAGGGTTCTCCTTTGCCCATTCATTATGCGTTGCTACATCCCTTGCAGTTATGAACTGAGCCCAATCTAGAAGCTTGAGCTCATGTAGAGTGTAGGCTTTATCCTTATTCTTTCCTTCACGGTGAACGGTAAGAGTGACTGGGTAAGTGATGCCCATAATCTGAAGAGTCGTCTTCCAGACATCAGGATTCACCTCCTTGAGAGTTGCCTTGAGTTGCTCTACAAGGTCCTCTCGGAGAAACACATAGTTATTGTGGTCAACATACTCAGACCACTTGTCAGGCGGGAAATCTCCCACCTTGAACTGATAAGGTACTGTGCCGTAATCATCGGGTCCATCTGACCACGGATAGATGACGCCCTTGTTCTTGTCGTAGAAGCGGAGATTCTGATTGCGATATCCCTCTCCAAGCCAGATAAAGGGATCACCATGCTCAACCTTCAAGATGCCGTGCTTTACAGCGAGGTTTGCATACTTGCGATAGTCCTTCTCTTCATCTTCAAAATCTGGAACGATATACTGCTTCTCATCATCGTAGTCAGGTGCGCTCTCAATAGAGGCCCAGAAGGCCCGCTTTAGCATATCAATGGTGAGAGTGGTCATTTTTGCTTTGTGTGTGATACAAAAATAAATAACTAAGTAATTGTTCAAATTTTTATTTAGTGGGTGGTTGAAAGAATCCGTGCACGGAGTTCATTTACCTCTGCTTTGAATTCATGTGGTGCATTGAAGACTGTAGAATGATATAGAACTTCTGCCTGTTCTGTATGACTCATCTTGAAAACAGGCAGTACCTCCTCTGGCTTTGCCACCTCATTGTAGAGTTCAATAAATCGAAGATAGGCGAGTAAAACTCGCGGATGCCGTGCAACTAGTGGACCTTGAACAGTTGTCAGTGGTACTGCAAAGTCCTCCTCCTCGCTGTCCGAGACATCATAGGCCTCCTCATACATCTGGCGCATCTCCTCGCGCAGATCCTCAATTGCCTGTGGAGAGAGCACTTCATAGTCATTACTTTCAAGGCTCTGTTCATCATCTGCCAAACTTGGAGCCGCTTGAAGACGAAATCGAGGGCGAGGAGTATTCTCTGCAGAACTTTCTGATGTATAGGAGGTAATTCCTACAATCGGAGAGAGATGCGGTGTATAGTGATTGATAGGTGATTTAACGGTTGCCATTTTGCTTGATACTAATAGTTATTGGGAAAGCAATATTCAATTTTTTTACTTGCTCGAGTTTCATTTGATATCTGTCAAGCAAAAAATACCAGTCTTCCTTTTGTGCAGGGGTCATTTTTGTCATCAACTTGAAGCGTATATTCTCAATTGTATCAATAAGTTCTTGCTCTGTAAGTGACATAGTCTCTTATACTGTAACAAAAAGAAGATGGGCTTTTAGCCTCTTTTCTTTTTATTTTTGGAGTTTAGTTGTTTTTATTTGGTTTTTACACGTGGTTGACAATCTTGCCATCCTTGTAGAAGTGAGCGAAGTCGCCCACCTCTCCATCATTGTCATGAAAGAGCATATTCATGTCATCGTCGAGCCAGTAATTGGTGTCATCAATCTCGACGAGTTCATACTTGCCACTATCGGCCTCCTCCTCATCCTCAGAGGCAGGAAGTGGGGGCAACTCCTTCTTGGGCTTAGCCGCAGGCGCAAGTGCCTTCTTTGCAGGGGCTGCAGGAGCCGCGGCAGCCACAGGCACCTTCTTGACAGGAGCCGCAGTGACACCATGCTCCTCATTCCAGGCCTCTACGAACTCCTGGTAGGCCATGGGATGGGTAGTCTTGGTCTCACTGGCCTTCTTGATGCCGCCCTCCTGCTTGACAAAGTCCTGCCATGCACTCGGCTTGCGGGCCTTGGGCTCCTTCTTGGCCTTAGGCTCGGCCTCCTCAGGAGGCTCCTCATCAGCAGCAGGCTTCTTGGCTCGAGACTTGCCCTTATCAGAGCGCTCCTTGCGACCCTTGGGCTCTGCAGCCACAGCCTTGAGCGGTCCAAGAGATGCCTCAAGGGTATTGGCCTGCGTCCGCAGCGACGCGATGATCTGGAGAATCTGTGCGTTGGTGAGAGTGGACATTTTAGCAATTGGTCTTAGTTATACTCAATTAACAATAAAAAATATTATTCAAATTTTTTTATTTCACTCTTTCCACTCTGCAAAATAAAAATTGGGTATTTTTTCTTTTGTTTTTTGTTTTTATTTTTTTGTTGGTTAGATGGTTTACTCATCATCCTCCTCAGCCGACTCCTCTGCAGCCGGCTTCTTGACACGCGGCTTGCCCTTGTCAGAGCGGGGCTTGCGGGCCTTTGGCTCTGCGGCCTCTGCCTTCGCCTTTACAGGGACCGCCACTGGATCAGGATTCTGAACCTTCCACTCTGCTGCCCAGGTCTCATAGGCTGCAGGATCCGCCTTCTTAAGAGCACTAGCGGCCTTCACGCCACCATTCTCTGTGACATAGGCGTTCCATGCGGTGGGCTTGCGGACCTTAGGCTCTGCAGCCACAGGGGCAGGAATCTCCTCCTCGACCACTGCAGCCTTAGCAGCCTTCTTCTTGCCTGCAGGTGCTGCCGCGACTGCCACTGCGACTGCAGGAGTACCGAGAGCCGCATCCAGAGCCGCCACTGCGGCACGGAGCTGGGTCATCGCCGTCTTGATTGCGTTGGAATTGCTGATGGAAGACATTGTATGATATGCTGATACTTTTTCACTGTGCTAAACTACTAGGACGATTTTCAATTTCAAATTTTTTTTATTTTGCCTCTGCGCCTCTGCCATAAAAAAAATGGGGACTAGTATCCCTCTTTTTTTGTTTGTGTGTTTATCTTTTTTACACCTTCAGTACCTGTGGAGGCATAGGGCCTGTGGCAATTGGAACAGAGCCAGGCACATCAAGAGGCATGGCCGCAGTAGGTGCACCGAGGAACATATTGCCAGGCAGATGGTCACCGAAGTAGACCTTCATGTTTCCAGAGAGTGCCTGAATCTTCAGAACATCTGCGTAGCCAGGAATCTCGTAGAACTTTGCCATTGCTGCTGCAGAGAGTTCATCCGCTGCTGCATTGGCAACTGCAAGTCGCTTAATCTGCTCTGCCTGAAGCATGGTTGCAGCAAGAGCCCGCTCATTATCAGCCTTCTGAACAAATGCCTCTGTCTGCTTCTCTACAGCCACACGCTTTGCATTCTCCTCGGCAAGAAGACGATTTGCCTTCTCTGCAGCAAGTTCAAGTCGCTTCTGCTTGATTGCATCTGGAATGATGACATTAGTGATTCGGACCCAATCAATCGTGATTCCAGAGCGAACCTGATCAACCTGCTCTTGGATTCCCTCCTTCAGAAGATCATCCAGAACCTTGAAGTCGGTAATCTCAATTTCATCTACAGTGCGCTCTGCACAGAGTTCACGCATCCGCTGACCCAGTGGGTTGAGAACCAGAATCTTATCATACTCGAAGCCATAGCGGCTTACTGTAGAGATGACAGAACTAGGCTCAATGCGGTTAGCAATCTCAATGCTGGGCACATTGATATTGACGCCCTCCTTAGAGACACACCTCACATCTGTCAACTTGTCAGTATCCTGAATGTACTTGACATGCCGAATGCTCGAGGTCAGAGGATTGTAGGTCACGACACCCTCTTGAGGCTGCTCCTGAATCTGTCCCATCCAACTGTAGACGCCGATGTGACCGCTGGGAATGGCCGTGTAGATAGCCGCCGCCGACGCAATGATGCTGAGGAAGATGATTATCTTGGACATTTTGGATGATTTGTTATGCTTAAAAAAAGTGGCTGCCCAAGTTCAAAATTTTTTTGTCAAATAAAAAGTGGGCTTGCGCCTCTTTTTGTGTTTTTTTTAGTTCTTCCAGGCCGAGTAGCAGCTGCCACAAAGAGTGCGGCCACCGAGTTCACCAGAGCGTGCAACGCCGCCGTCGCCGCCGCAATTGTCGCACGTCGCCAGTGAATTGTAGAGTTTGCGGATGAAGTTGAAGATGGTCATTTTGTTTTGCTTTTTCTTGCTGTAGATAGTTTAGTTTAGCCGCCCAGTTTCAATTTTTTTATGCCTCTGTCGCTGTAGGCAGAGGACCAGAGGCCGCAGGTGCAGGCTGAGGCAATGGATTCTTAATCTTCACAACAGAAGATTCACTAGTCATATCAATGAAACAATCCTTGTAGGTCTCATCATAGTCGCCGAGCAGACGCCAACTCACCTCCCATGTCATCTTCAGAGTCTTTGTGTGTGTTCTATAGTAACTAGAACCATAGTCATCCTCTAGAGTGTGAATAGGGCCACTGCGAACTGCGCCCTTGTAGATCTTGGAGGGAACCCATGTGCGCTTATCAGATGAGGTAACCATGTAGAGGATGTCGCCATTCTTGATCTCCTTCAGATTATGCCAGACCCATGTGTCACAGACATTCTTGTTGCTACCGAGTTGTACACCCTCAGCATGCATCCTTGCAAGAAACTCTGTAGATGAATGTGGGTAGGATGCTGAAGGCAGAACTGTTGAGTAAGTGCGGTCGGCAATCATTCTGTCAAGAACACCTGGCGGAAGGTCATCTGAGACCTGGTAGCGAACAGGACGGCGGCCACCTGCCTCGATGCGAGCCTTATCAAGAGTATTCTCTGCAGTGCGAGCAGCCGCAGCGGCCGTCTTATAGGCGACCTGAGTCTCCTTGGCCGCTGCATTTGCAGCAGCGATAGCGGCTCGATAGATTGTCTCTGCTTCCTTCACGGCTGTAAGGCGAGTCTCCTCTGTGGACTGAAAGGCCTCAAATGCCTTGATCTCTGCATCACGAGCGCGGCGGCGAGCGGCTTGGAGATCAGGAAAGTGGGCGTACTTCTTTTCAGATGATGTGGTAGTGGAAGACATTGTAGCGTATGGAGTGATACTCATGCCATAGGCTGCATGAAAAGTTCAAATTTTTACAAAAAAAAAGATGGGTGCAGTGCACCGTTCTTTTCTTTTCTTTTTTTTGGGGATTAAGATAGAATCTAGTTCTTCATCGTACGCCGCTTACGCATGATAGCCACGCAACGCGTAATTGCTGGCAGGATGAGCGTCTTTCGGCCCATGCGCATGCGAGCGCTAGGAAAGAGACTCTCTCGAATGACTGGTGCAGGTGTAGACGCAGGCACTGGCTCATCCTCTGGCTCATAATGTAGGACACGACCAGAGCCACGCTGCAGAGCCGCGACATACTCGTCAATCTCATCATAGTCATAGTCAACCGAGAAGCGACGACGATAGATCTCAGGCTCAGACTCGTACTCGCCGTCAGAATTGTCAGAGAAGTTGGAGGCCATGGTGTCTGTAGTGTGATACATATCACTGGTTGACGGCTGACTTTCAATTTTTAAAAAAAAGAGGGTGTTTTTTTCTTTTTTTTTGTGTTGTTTTTTTTGTGTTGTTTTTTTATTCAATAGCGACGGAGGGCGAGATCGCGGTCCATCCGTGCTAGGTCCTCCTCATCTGCCCAGCAGAGGCAAGTCAGGCGGCCATCCTTAACAGGAGCACCGCAATCATCGCACTCGTCTACCCCGCACCAGATGTTATACTCTGCCTTGTCGGCGAGGTATTGGGCCCAGTGGTCGCACGGCTTATCGCCACCATCGCATGAGCAGATGGCCTCGTTCACGATGTCGGCGATGCGGCGCGAGCAGGGGGGGCATGCGCGGGCGTTCTCCTCGTGACAGATGCAGATGTCCTGGTCGGCGAGGCGGCGGTCGCATGACTCATCTACTCCGCACCAGATGTCATACTCGGCCTGGTCGGCGAGGCGGCGGGCGATGCGGCGGTCGCAGGGAGCGCAAGAACGCTCGGTGTCCTCGTCGCACGTGCAGCGCTCGTCGCGCTTCTGCTGGCATCTCTTGCAGATGTTCGGCAGAACGACCGTGTACATGTCGCACTCGGGGCACCAGCCGTCGGCAGCAGGCGGCGCATTGCACGGGTGGTTGCGGCGAGAGTAGCACTCGTGGCAATAGTTGGATCCGAGAACGGTGGCCCCCATATCGCCGCAGTCAGGGCAGCGGCGCCAGTCTTCACGGCAGGCATCGCAGGTAGAGCCGAGTTCGCTCGTCATGTTGGGGCAGTCGGTCTGGTGGCAGAAGTAGATGTGCGTGTTAGAGGAGGACATCTTGTTGTGATGAGACTGTGTGTATGAGAGTGGAGATATTAATCACTATATTGGGACTGGTATACTTCAAATTTTAAATTTCCTCTTTGCGCAGAGACATAAAAAAAAGACAACAAAAGATGGGCTTTTCGCCTCTTTTGTTCTCTTTTGTCTTTTGGTGTTTTTTTCTTTTTGTTTTTTTTGTTCTTCTGCGCGCTTAGACGTCAGCCTCCTCCTCTGCGAAGGGATTAGGCGCGGGCGCGGCCTTCTTGACGGCCTTCTTCTTGGGCGCAGGGGGCGCCTCTGCCGGCTTTGCGGCCTTCTTGGGGGGCGTCTTGGGCGCAGGCTCCTCAGCGGCGGGCTTCTTAGCCTTTGCCACCTTCTCGGGCGCCACGAAGGAGAGCGCGTGCTCTAGGATGGCATCATCCGTGAGCGTCTCATACTCTCCCTCGCAGGCGCCCTTGAGGTGCGAGCAGAAGGCGAGGCGCGCCGTGCCGACAGCGGTCTTGGCGTCAGCGTTCTCCTCCTCCTTCAGCAGCGCGGTGACGCGCGAGCAGAAGGTGAGCCAGGGCGACAGCGGCTTCTCCTCGCCGTCTGCGGGCGCGGCCTTCGCCTTCTTTGCCTTCTTTGCCGTGGGCGCACTCTGCAGCTCAGCCAGTCGCTCCTCTACGAGGGCGAGGCGAGCAGTCAGGGCAGCGAACGCGGCGATTGTCACAGTCTTGGTGGCCATGGTTGCGGTGGGTGCTAGATGGTGGTTGATTGTGTGTGGGCTGTTTCTCTCTCTACTCAATCAGTTTATTGGTCCCCCTTCTTCAATTTTTTTTATATATTGATTCTGCGCGCCATCTAGCGTATCTGGGCGCGCAGAGATTTTCTCTGTGTTTCATCTCTCAAAAAAATTTGAAGAAGCCTCGCGCGCGGGCGCGCGCGCCCGCCTATGCGCGCGCATTCAAGATGGGTCTTGCATTCAAAGAGAAAAAAAATTTGAACAGAGGATGGCCCCAATTTGAATAGTTGGAGAGAGAAACAATAGCCATCCCCCTCCACCCGACATACCGCCAACACAGCAACAATGTCGAAGAACCGCTTCGCGCTCTCTTTCTATGAGAGCGAGGACGAGAGCACACCGCGCGCCGCAGGCGCCGTTGGCGCGCAGGCGACCGAGGAGACTAACGTCTCTGACGGGGCTAGCGCGTGCGAGGTGCTCTGCACGGCGTGCAACAGCGAGACCTGCGCGGTCTCGCGGACGCTGCGCCACAAGGCCTACGTGGCCACCCTGCCCGCCAACATGCGCTGGATTGCCGACGAGCCGCGCAACTGGGCCGACATCCAGGAAGAGGAAGACGCGCGCAACCCGCGCCCTGTCGACCCCTGGATCCTCGAGCTGCTGGCGCTCGCCGCAGAGAAACTCGAGACCGCCGCAGACCCTGAGCCGATCATCACGATCCCCTTCGTGGAGAACACGGATGTCTGGGCGCGCAACCCCAACGGTAGCATCATCTGCTGCCGCTGCCACGCCCACGAGGGCGTCAAGGGGCGCCTCTCGCCCGCCTGCACCAAGCTCATCGTGAATGCCGACGGCAACAACGAAGAGCGCGCCTTCGAGGCTGGCTGCGAGAAGTTCGACGCAAGCGAACTCTGTACGCTGAGCAAGGGCTCGCAGGCTGGCAAGCGTGTGGCGCACATTGGCGAGCCAGAGTGGGCCAGCGCCGAGCCGAAGGCCGCATTTGACTGGTCTCGGCCGGCCTCTGCGGGCGACTGGCGCTCTGGCGCAAGCACGCCTCAGCAGAACTGGCGGTCTGGCGCGGCAACGCCCACTCAACGCCCGTGCTGCTCGAACCCTCTCTGCCGCCTGCCAAGCGGCGCGCAGATGACGAACCACACGCTGGCAACCTGCGGCAAGAAGGGCGGCGGCGCCTACAAGGGGCGCAAGTAAAGACAAAAAAAAATAAAAAAGAACCAAAAGACAAAAACAAAAGAAAAAAGGCGAAAGCCAAATTTCTTTTGTTGTTTTTTTTTACGTTGGTAAGAGGAAACTTCTTTAAAGAAAGGCTCTTTATAAATAAAAAAAATTGAGTTAGGTTAGTTATTTAACTGTTAAATTAACGCAATAAAAGCCCCACACATTAACATCCATCTAACACCCACTTTAAAATGTCTTCGCAAACCGTCGTCATTCTTGTGCCTGCTGCGCCACCCACAATTCCAAAGTGCAGTGTTTGTCGCAACGAGGGACATGATAGACGTACATGCGGCCTTTTGGCGCTTGCGCATGCAGAGGTAAAGCGACAAGCAGCAATTGCCGATGCACAGATCGCCGCTGCAGAGGCAGCCCGAATTTCCGCTGAAACCGCTGCTGCTGAAGCGGCAGCACTGGCTGCAAGTCTTGCGGCAGCACGGATTACCTACTATCGAGGCAGTGATAATCACTCTCAGCCGCATTGCGCCTTTAATGGTGCCTCGGCACTTTCGAAGGGAGAGTATGTGATCGGCTTCGGCGAGGGCGATAAGAAACCTGCTGCTAAAGATTTCTTAGAGCACCTTACAGCCGAGCAGGCTGCTCTCGTTGCCACCCACTTCCGCATGTCGCATACTCGATGGAATGAAGCAAAGAGCATGACTTCTGGCGACATAGTGTTCATGTGTAAATATGAGAACCGCAAACCGCATAGTATCTACCGCGGCAATGTTACTAGCGGCCCCTTCTTCAAAGTGACTAAGAAACCTGTTGAGGGATATGCTGGCGAAGTTATCATGCGCTGGACAGTTACTTGGACCCTGATCGGCCGCGCCTCAGAGATTTGGCTTAACTACCTGCAGCCCTCGAAGCAAAAGACACTCTATGCTCTTGATGGTGCCCCCCCCTCGTAAAAAGAAAAAACCAAAAAAAAAAAGAGAAAAAAGGCGAAAGCCAAATTTCTTTTGTTATTTTTTTACGTCTGGGAAATGGCCAAGATAAAATTAAAAATTGATGGTGGCCAAAATAGTTTCTGGGAAGTATAGCCATCCACACGCCTATCTACGCCTATCTACGCCACAATGTCTTTCTTCAGCCCCGCAGACCTCACCATGTTTGCAGAGGCAAGCGCAGTAGCCAAGAAGCAGGCTGAGGAGAAGCGCCTCGCTGACTTTGCCGCCTATCTCTTCCAGCGCATCATGGATGAGTCTCGTGACAAGTATGTAGCCATCAAGGAGAACTTGGCTGAGAGCATCCGCTTTGGCTCCAACCAGATTGTCCTCTGGCAGTGCAAGACCACCAAGTTCAACCGCTCGAAGGTCAATCCAGACCGCGACTGTCGTGACGAGTGGATGGTCGATCCTGCGACTGGCAGAAAGATGACCCACAACCAGTATGCTACTGAGAAGAAGGAGCACTACGACTCTTTCGGCATGCGCGGGACCTACAACATCTGGAAGATCCTGAGGTTCACCAAGATTACCGCGGCCATCGCGGCGGAACTGGGTCCCAACTTCATCTGCCGTCACCAGTCCATCCCACTTGGACCGACCCAGTCAGGCCATTGCTTCCAGCAGACAATTACTGCATTCTACTGCCCTAAGGGCCGCTCAGAAGCAGAGGAGGCGGCAACACAGAAGGCTCATGCCGAATTTCCGATTGGCCGCTGTTGCGACTGCGGGAATCACTACACTGCAGAGAGTGTAGTCCGCCACAAGTACAGCCTCTCTACCAATGAGTTCTGCAGTCATGAATGTGCGTCCAACTATCTCCCTGACGACTACGACTACTGAGATTCAAAACCAACAAAAAAAAAAAAACAAAAATTACACTCTTTTTTTGTAAATTTGAAGTGAATTGACTTCATATAAAAAGTACACTATCACACTATAGATACCATGGAGGGTGCTTGTGGCAAGATCCTTGACACCGAGGACAAGAGGGTGGTGATCAAGAGGGTCCATCATCATAAGGGCCCACATATACGCACCTCTTCGCATCGTGCACCTGCACAGTGCCGCATCCAGCAGTGGGCTCACGGCATTTTGACGCTGAAAAACGGATTCAAGAAACTGTTTGTACCTCGTGCCTGGGACCCTGAGCAGCATCAATACAAGATGGAGCGTATTGACTGTCTTGTTCCTGTAAGGCACAGTGAAGTCGCGGGTGAACTGAAGATGTTCTATGCAATTGCCGCTGCACAGAGTATCTTTCCCTGCGACTACGAACTCTATAAGCAGCAGGATGGCCGTGTGGCAATGATTGACTTCGATAAGTTTGCAGAGTGGCGTGAGAATGGCAGTGTGCTGTTTCCTTGGGGACAGGTGCTTGAGAATCCACAGCTGCCCTTTTAGATAAACAAAAAATTTGAATAAAGTTACTCATTTTTAATGTGTATCACATCATACCATGGCATCTACTACTAAGACACTCACCGAGTTGAAGAAGATTGTGGCACACCATCGTACAGAACTCGAGAAGGCTGAGGCCGCATTGCGTGATCGTGAGGATGGAATGAAGAAGCGTGTCATCGCAATGGAGAATCGCCTCGCTTATAAGTATGACTGGAAGAGGGCGGTTGAGCGAGGCTTAGTAGAGAATGTTCAGCGCATTCTTGACGAGTGTGCAGACTATCTCTGTCATGATGAGGACGATCTTGGGGCTGAGTTTGTGGCAGCAGCGAAGGTTCGCTTTGGAAAGGAGGGCACTCTTGAACGACAGGAGTTCTGTTTGCTTGTCATTCACTACCTCAGGAGCAGGGGTTCTTTCCACTGCGAGGAGACAAAGTTATTTGATGATTTTGATGACACTGCGGGTGGCTGCGATGAGATTACACAGGATGCAGCCATGTATCTCATCAAGAATCCTGACTGGAAGCCTGCTGCATAAATAATAACTATAAAATTTGAAGCCGTTGGGCACTTAATCCTTTTTTACTAAGATATATCACCATGGCCTCCATTAACCTGTCCACTAAGGTTTCCACTAAGGACGGCGTCCCGCAGGGGTTAACCGGCGTAGCCGGTGTCAAGGGCAGTGATGTCTACCAAAGCACTGGCGACCCTCGCATCGACCTCTCCACCATGGCCGTTCGCGGCTGCTCGGGCGACACTCTTAAGAGCCTCATGAAGGCTGTTCTAGAACTCGGTAAGACAGAACCACAGGCCTATGAGGATGCCTTTCTGCTTGCTTTCCAGACTCGCAACATCCGCGGCGGCAAGGGTGAGCGCGATGTATCCTATGCCATGATGGCAATACTCCTTGGTAAAACTCCCTTCATGATTCAGATGCTCGATCTTGTTCCCAAATACGGATGCTGGCGCGATCTCTTTCATCTGGCATCTCACATGCTAGAGCGTGCGCCAGAATCTGAGCGATGCACTGAAATCAAGAACGCCGTAATCGAGATCGCAAGGAGCCAACTCAAGAAGGATGCCTTCACCGTCGACGAGCCAATTAGCCTCTGTGCAAAGTGGGCTCCTCGCGAGGGCAAGGGCAGTGTCAATGACCAGACAATTGCCAAGGAACTGGCTGCTGCTCTCTTCCCTCAGATGAGCAAGGTGAGCCAGCGCCTCGCTGCCTATCGCAAGATGCTCTCCAAGTTGAACAAGCGCATTGACACTGTTGAGGTGAAGATGTGCGCAGGTGACTGGGAAGAGATTAAGCCGCCTACTGTGCCTGGCCGTGCTCTCGACAAGTATCGCGCTGCGTTTCTCAATGAGGTCGCTCCTATTCGTAAGAACCAGCACGTTCAGAAGGGTCAACTACGTCGACCTGATGATGAGGTCCGCATGGCGTGCCGTGAGCACTTTCAGGAGCACTTCGCCGCCGCTGCGCGTGGAGAGGTTACGCTCAAGGGTGCTGACACAGTCTATCCTCATGAGGTCATCAAGAAGATTCTTGACTCGTACCGCTACGATCACTACTATGGCGATGCACCTAGGCTCTCCAAGGGTGAGAGTGATCTTATCATTGGCCAGTGGCGCGGCTTTGTAGAGAAGGCACATGCGTCAGGTGCTCTCCGCGACTGCGTTGCTCTCTGCGATTTCAGTGGCTCTATGGATGGTGTTCCGAAGACGGTCTCACTGGCCCTTGGTCTCCTGATTGCAGAGGTGAGCGGCACCAACAAGTTCCTCACATTCGACACGGATCCAAAGTGGCATCGTCTGCTGCCTGAGCAGACTATCATTGAGCGTGTAGCCGCAACTGGACATATTGGAGATGGCCTTAGCACCGACTTCCAGAAGGCTATGGATCTTATTCTCACAGATGTCAAGGCGCGGCGACTTCTTCCTGAGCAGATTCCCAAGGATCTCATTGTCTTTACTGACATGGGCTTTGACCAGGCGTGCGGCTCAGATAGGACCAGTTTCTGGACGGGACACTCCTACCGCAATGTTGTCAAGACAGCGCCTTGGCAGACGCACATCCAGATGATTCGTGAGGCGTGGAAGCGTGCTGGCGAGGATATGTGGAACCAGCCTTTCGTGCCGCCTCGCATTGTCATCTGGAATCTGCGAGCCGAATACAAGGACTTCCATGCGAGCGCAGATCAAGATGGTGTCATCATGTTGAGCGGGTGGTCGCCTGCGCTCTTCAAGGTGATCCAGGAGACTCGCGTTCAGGTTATTACACCGATGGATGCGCTCCGCCTTCAGTTGGATGACCCCATGTATGATGCAGTCCGTGAGCGCCTTCGTACACTCATGTCAGCAGCATCTGTTTAAAGTGCTTATCCGCAAAAATTTGAACATTTTATTTTTGCTTAGGGAAAGGCATAAGCAATAAACAACCATGGCATCTATCAATCCTGATTTCATCTGTCCTATTACTGGCGAGATCATGAATCGTCCTGTTATCGCCTGTGGTGATGGGCACATCTTTGATGAGACTGCAATTGCGCGCTGGGCACTGTCTCATGACACGTGTCCTACGTGTCGCCAGAATCTTGTTCCGCATTTCATTGTAAATCGTGCACTTCTACAGCAGATTCATGACTACCTCATGGCTAATCCTCCTCCTCTTCCTGACAATCCAACGCCAGCCTTCAAGGATGGTGCAGCCATCTGTACTGCGGATATTCTGCAGGATATTGGCAAGACTTTCCTGCATGTTCAGGTGGCCACGGACCCCACAGGTCTGCGCCAGGGCACAGTCTACATTCTCGGCCTCGACAATTCGGGCTCCATGGGTGAACTTGCAGACCCTGACTCCAAAGAGTCACTCTTTACCCGCATGGACCTAGTCTACCATACAGTCAACACGGCTGCTGCAATGATGACGGAGAATGATAGCCTCGCGCTCGTCTCTTTCAGTGCTGCTGCAAAGACGGTCATGGAGCCTACACAGATGAATGCTGCAGGAAAGGCCAAACTCAAGACTCGACTTGCAACTATTGTCCCAGATGGCATGACCAATATTGAGGCAGCTGTACGAGAGATGATGGTCATCGCCAACCGTCCTGAGATGGCAGGTCGTAATATCGTTGCGGCTCTGCTTACAGATGGCGCTGAGACAGTCAAGCCAAGCCCTAGTGGTACGGTTGCCGCCCTGACTCGCATCCAGATGCGGAACCAGTGGAATCTCTCCACCTTTGGTCTCGGCTATTCTCTTGACAGCGTGCTTCTTGCCAAGCTTGCTGAGATGGGAGGCGGCATCTTTGGCTTTATTCCAGATGTTAGCATGGTCGGCACGGTCTTCATCAACTTCATTGCAACGGCCGCCGCCTCTGGATGCCGCAACACTGAACTCTCCATCAAGGTGAACGGCATTGAGTCAAAGATGAACACAGGTCTCCTCTCCATTGGACACCCTCGCGACTTCTTCTTCCCAGTTGTGGCTGGCTCTACACTTGAGGTAAGTGTAAATGGCTCTGCACCTGTGGCTCCTGCAGGCATGGCAAGTGAGTTTGTTAAGACACGCAAGCTCTACATGGACCTCCTTCAGATGGCAATCCAGTTTTCAGAGGCTCGTAAGACAGAGATTGCAGCTGATACTCTCATGACCCTGCAGTCAATGATGGCCACCAGTGCCTGTCCTCAAACAAAGGCTCTCCTGCTAGATGTCAAGTCAGATGATGCCAGTGAAGGTCAGATTGGCATGGCTCCTCACTACTGGCAGCGATGGGGCGGGCATTACTCTCGCTCGTATCTGCGCACAGTTCTTCAGCGTGGCTGCCGTCTGAATTTTAAGGACCCAGGCAGTCTTCTGCACGGCAAGCATCCTCTCTTTGAGGCAGTTGTTGCGGATGGTGAGGAGAAGTTCATTAGTCTGCCAGTTCCTGAGCCCACTGGCCACAGGGCTGACCTCACTGTACAGCAGACTGCAACGGTTCGCGCCTCTGCACAGGCCTATATGACTACAGCATCTCAGGCGGCTTACAGTGGCGGCTGCTTTGCAGGGCATGTGCGCATTATGGCATGGGATCCCACTGCACAGACTTATGTGCGTCGCCCCATTTCAGAGATTCGTCCTGGCGACTTTGTCTGGACGATGCAGGGTAAGGCGAAGGTTGAGGTCTTTGTATCGTGCGGCTCTAAGAATCCCCAGCAGATGATGAGCAAGGTTAAGGGCAAGGATGGTGTTTGCCTCCTAACGCCCTACCATCCGTACATGACCATGAATGGCGATTGGGTGACTGGCAGGGATACTGTAGGAGATGAGTCAATGCCTATTACCACCGTGTACAATCTCGTGCTGGATAAGGGTCACATTATTGACATGGAGGGTGTGTTCTGCTGCACTCTGGCTCACGGCATTCATGGCAAGGTGATTGGACATGACTTCTTCGGTACAAGCGCAGTTGTCGACGCTATGAAGCGCCAGACTGGCTTCCCGTGCCCTGTCTATAAAAATCTGGAGGTGCGTCGTGACCCTGTCTCAGGTCTCATCAATGACTGGTATGATGAGATCTGAGTAATAAAACAACAAAATAAAAAATCTTAGATTACTTTATTTTTAACGACCTGGTGTAGTGACAAGCCAATTCTGCGGTAGAAGTCCAGCATAATAATCAACCTCTTCAAAGAAATGGAATTGATATGCACGAGAGGGTGTACCACGAGACAAGCAGTCAAAGGATGAACCAATATCAAGGCATGTAACACTAGGCGCATGACGAGCAAGGTCTGCAATGGCTACCTTTGAACAGAGACCTCCTGAAAAGAGAACAATCGTATCAGGTGTACAAGCCTTTAAAATCTGTTCAAATACCTGCTGATACTTGAGGACCCAACAATTCTCAGGAATCTCTATATGTTCAGCCTCAAATACTTGGCAGAGTCGTGCATTCTGTTGATTACAAACATAGATCTTTTTACGAGGGGAGTTGCGAATAGCCTCAACAAAGTTGTACATATGTTTTTCGTGCGCGCGCCGAAAATCTTCAACATCATGTTGATGACTGCTACGAAGAAGTAAGTGATAGTCTGCCCAAGGAATGAGTTCAGGATCTTTTCCAGTTCTTGTAAAGAATAAATTTGCATAAAAGTCATGTGGCACTTTCTCTCGCCATTCTCCCAAATA
>Ga0114974_10001992_pt1 | contig 15910 bp, 13 predicted proteins | sample S_130206_EF_Meta_FD_87318 | JGI IMG/M metagenome (GOLD analysis project Ga0114974, IMG submission 87318) | Freshwater microbial communities from Lake Simoncouche, Canada to study carbon cycling - S_130206_EF_MetaG | ecosystem: Environmental > Aquatic > Freshwater > Lake | place: Lake...
AAATACAATTCAACTCAACCATCATTCGCTGCGCATCTCTGAATTTGTTGCAGGATTTCCAGACTCATGCTGCGCCGGATCCCACTCGTTTGTCGCAAAAAAAGGTTTTACTAACTAAAACCAAGAGCTGAAGAGCGGTCTCTAACGCTAGAAGATTGAAGAGGGTCAAAAGGCTCACCAGCAGTTCTGGCGCAGACACGCTGCTTGGCTCGAACGACGTCGACTTGAGCTCCGCCGGCGCAGGAATGGACCTCATCTATGGATTCATCGGTTGGGACACCATCGACGGCGGCGCGGGCTTCGATACTCTCTTCATCAGCGGCTCAAAACTTGACCTCAACAATGCGTCCGATGCACAGCTTATAAACGTCGAAGAAATATCTGCAATAATTGCAAACGGGGGCGTAACCATCAATCTCCGGCTTCAATCAGAGGGCTTTGCTCTGACGGGGAGTTCATACAACGACCTTCTTCAGGGAGGGCGAGGCGCGGATCTCATCAACGCTGGCGATGGCGACGATATCATCTATGGCTTTGACCCCAACGATACCGTCAACGGGGGCGCCGGCCTTGACTCGATCATCACAACCGCAAACTTAATCCCAATCACTGATGCTCAATTGTCCGGCGTCGAGAACATCAGCGCATCCACAGCAACCTCAGCAATCACAATCAGCCTGGGAAAACAAAGCGAAAAATTTCTTGTCGTCGGGAGCAGCTTCAATGACGAGATCAGTGGCGGTTCGGCTGCGGATGTCATCAACTCCGGGGTCGGCGATGACAAAATTCATGGCTTCAACGGCAATGACTATGTGAATGGGGGCTCGGGCGTCGACACGCTACATCTCATGGCGACTTCAGCATTTCTCAATGCGGCGATGGATTACCAACTCGTCGACATCGAGATCATAAACGCCGCAGACGCTTCTTCGGCTATCATGATTGTTCTTTCCGGGCAGACCGAAGGGTTCACGATCATCGGGAGCAACTTCTCTGACACCTTGAAGGGGGGGCAGGGATCCGATGAGTTCTTCGGTTCCTCAGGCGTCGACTTCATTGACGGAGGCGCAGGCGACGACACATTGTTTCTCACGGCCGATCTGAGCAATCTCACGAACGCCCAATTGGCAAATGTGGAATCAATCGCGGCGGCCAACGCTCTACGAGGTGTCAGCATCAATCTTGGCGCTCAGAACGAACGCTTTACGGTCACCGCCAGCTCATATGGAGATCTTCTGACAGGCGGCATCGGCATTGAATTGATCAATGCAGGCGGCGGCGATGACATCATTGTCGGCTTTGCGAGCCCAGACACACTTGATGGCGGGAACGGTTTCGACAATTTGGTTCTGCTCGCATCATCGTCAAACCTGAACTCGGCTACCGACAACCAGTTGAAGAATGTCGAAGCAATATCTGCGGCCTCCTCTACAAATGGGGTCAACATCAACCTCGCGAACCAGAGTGAAGCGATTCAGATCACTGGAAGCAATTCCTCCGACACATTGCAGGGGAGCGGCGGTGACGACTACTTTCTGTCATTCTTCGGAACCGACTTCATTGATGGCGCCCAAGGCTATGACACCTTGCTCATCAACAACACGACAAACAACCTGAATGGAGCGTCCGACAGCCAGATCCTAAGCGTGGAAGCGGTATCTGCATTGGACGCACGACAGGCGTCACCATTATCCTCAACAACCAGACGGAAGCCTTCACCATTACCGGCGGGCGATTTGGAGACAACCTTACGGCGCCCCCCCAATCAGATACATTTCTGGGCTACGTGGGCGATGACACAATCAACGGCGGCGGAGGTATTGACGTCGTCATACTGACGGCGACATCGGCCGATCTTAACAACGCTAAAGATATCCAGATCAACAATATAGAGCGAGTTTCAGCTACCGCTGCAACAGAAGCGGTCAAGATCGACTTGTCCAAACAACTTGAAACGTTTGAAATCGCGGGTGGCGCATTCGGCGATACGCTGATCGGAGGTGCAGGCGCTGACAGACTCACAGGTGGCGCAGGCGCTGATCATTTTGTTTTCGCCAAAATGCCCGCCAACAAGGGCGTCGATATTATTCTCGATTTTACCGTTGGCGTCGACAGGCTCGATTTCACCAAATCATCGTTCAACACCCTGGGCACCCCCAGAGAACTTCCCGAAGCCCTTCTAATGGGCCTCCGCCAACGCCACATCGGCGCATGATACCGATGATCGGATCATTTACAACACGACAACGGGCGCCCTGCTCTATGATCCCGACGGCATTGGCGCGACCGCAGCCGCTCAAATCGCGTCGCTTGCCACCAGGCCTTTCATTACATATCACGATATCTTCGTGATATGACGTAACCTTAGAGAATTGCAAGGATCCGGACGACACAACGAGGAAACCTCCCTTCATGCAGCCTTGTCGGCACAACGATCAGGAGGATCCGATGCCGCGATTTGCCGCCTATCTGACAACCGGCCCCCTGATCTTGCGGGCGTCGCCGGTGACATCGAGAATGAAGAGACCTGAATTCGCGCGGTCCACCGCATAAACATATCCGCGCTCATCCACTTCAACATTGTTGATCTGGATCACGCGCACACATCCACGGCGCTTTTTCTCGTCATCGCAACGGTAATCGGTATTTTGATTACGCGCTGGAATGAAATAACCCACCTCCTTGGGCGAATAGGGATCGCGAACGTCAAGCATCCTCACGCCCGCATTGAACCAGGAGAAAAACATCAAGCGCCCGTAAAAAGCAGGCGCCTGGCTTTCATTGCTGGAATGCGCGCCAAACCGCCCGCCGCGCTCGCAAAAACGCCCTGACCGTTCGTCAGGCTCGTAGGAGGCGACGCCCATGGGGTGTTTTTCGTCGGTGACGTCGGCGATGTAAACCATCTGCCGGGACTCGCCGCAGGCCGTGGTGTTGTTTTCGTTCACGACAACCATGAAATTTCGCGCCTGCTCGGATTTGTCAAAAGCGAAACGCGAGGGCTTGAGTCCATAGAGCGGGAAAGCCGTATGCGCTCCGAGGAACGACGGTAGCGTCAACCTGCCAATTTCCATCTGTTTGAGCGAGTCCGCCGACACGTCGGGGCCGCCCTCAAGCAGTTTCTTCTTATCAAGAATGACGGCCGCCCCATCCTTGTTCGTTCCATAACCAAAGAAAACCCGGTCAAGCCCGTTTCTGCCCAAAATGGGACCATGCAAAGCTGCCGGCCCATCCTTCGCGCTGGCGCTACGCAGATGCTCCGGCAAACTGATCTCTCTTATTTTCCTTGGTTTCTCCGGGTTCGAGAGATCATAGACATGGGTGACGCGCTGGATCTTCCAAACGTCGCTCATTCCCGTATGGACGAGCAACGCGATCCCGCTGTTGCAATCCCAATCGTTTTTATGCGTGCTCGCCAGACCATCGACACGCCAGACCAGAACCGGCTTTGCCGGAACCGTCACATCCCAGATCTGCTGCCCGCTCTCGCCGAAGGTTCGCAGCATGTAGAATTTGGCGGGATCGGCACCCGGCAATTCTCCGCCGCCACATACGCGCACCATTTGCGCCCCGCCAGTCTCGCGCCCCGGCGCCTCCTTGCCCTTGTCGCCGGGAATATGGAACAGCAATTTGGGCTTGTGGATGTTCGTCACATCAAGAATCGAGGTGCCGTTCTCCTCCTGCTGGCCGTTGAGCGGATTGACGGTTCGTCCGCCGTGGTGGCCGACGTAGAGAAACCATCGGTCGCCCTGCAGCTTGATGGTTGGTTGATACGCTGTTCTTGCCGCCAGATCATGCCAGCCGACCTGGCGAAGGCCTTTCGCCTCTGTCCTGGATGCGTCATAAGCCTTGGCTGCGCGCGCCATGGTCGCCGGACCGGCCGGATCATCATCAGGTGCGTTCACGCTTTTGATTTGGCCGAAAGCGCCGCCAGCGCCAAAAAGCCAGAGCCCAACACAGATGAGACGGATCGCTCGCATGACGTTCTCCCTTTTTTGCCCTTGAGAGGCGATGCGTCAGTGAAACCTGACGTCTTGCAAATCTGACGCAGACCAAAACAGAAACCTGCACCGACCGATATTGAAGCTCACCTTGGACCTGAACACGCAGGTTGTGAAGGGCGCGCCCGATGAATTCGCAAGTGGCGGCGCTGTCCTCGCCATCCCGCTCCTTTGAAGACATGCAGACAAGAGCACTTGCGCCAGACAAGCCCGCCTCATTCGGGAAACTGCTTCAAACAAAAAAGCGCTACCCGCAAACGCGCAAGGTCATACCTCAACAAAAACACCCTCTTCGCGCTGCGCCACCCGATAAGTCCTCAGGGGAACCGCGCAGGGCAGCCCCATGACCTTTCCCGTAGGTACATGAAACAGGCCAAAATGGGCGGCGCATTCGATAGTCTCCCCCTCCAGTTCACCCGTGGACAGGCTTGAAAGGCCATGCGTGCAGATATCGTCCGTCGCGTAGAAATGCTCGTCTATGTTGTAGATGGCGATCTGATGGCCTTCCAGCTCGAAGGCCCTCACGCAACCCGGCTCAACATCGGATCGTTTGCAAGCGAATAAAAACTTCGTATGGGCCATCGTCTCGCCTACCCTGCGGCAATAGTGTTTATCAGCGACCCTACGCCGCTTACGGTCACCTCCACAATGTCTCCAGGCTGCATGAAGACCGGGGGCTTGCGCCCGAAGCCGACGCCGGAGGGCGAACCCGTCGTGAGGATATCCCCGGGTTCGAAGCAATAGAACTCGGAGAAGTAGGAGATCAACGCCGGAATTCTCCAAATCAGGCCGGATGTGTGCGCATCCTGCATGATCTGCCCATTCAATGTTGTTGTAAGGGTAAGCCCGTGGGGATCGGGGATCTCGTCCTTGGTGACGATGCACGGCCCCATGGGGGTGAACGTGGGGAACTGCTTGCCGGCGCGATTGAGATCAGGATTTCCGGTTTGCCTGAAATGGGGCACCCAATCGCGGGCGGAGACATCGTTGATGATGGTGTAGCCGACAACAAAATCCAGCGCGTCCGCCTCACTCACATGATGGCAGCGGGCGCCGAACACGATGGAAAATTCGCCCTCGAAATCCACCATCGTCGAACGGTGCGGCGGCAACCTTATCGCGGATCCGCTCGCGGTTATGGAGTTGGTGTTCTTCAGAAAGCCGGATGGATCCTCGGACGGTTTCGCATCCGCTCCGCGCATCTCCTTGAGGTGGTCGTGATAGGCGCGGCCGTGAGACAACAGTATGCCTGGCCGCGGGACGGGAGGCCCGAGCCGCACGGCGGACAGAGGTTTCAACGCGCCGACGCTACGAAGCCCCTGCGCCAGCGTTTCGTCCCCAGCGACAGCCCCCACGAACCCCCGGATGATATCAAGCGCCTCGCCACCGCCCGCAAGCAACAGTCGCATGTCCGAGGGGACCCAGTTGGCGATAGGCAACAGATCCCCGGCAAGCGCAAAGTCGAGCGCCTCGTCGCCGACCAGGACTCCCGTGCGATACCCAGGCGCCAGATCAATGGAAATTAGCTTCATGTCGATCTCCGACTGCGACTAGTAACTGTCGCCCTTCCTGTAATATGTATCGTAGCGCCCATTGCCTGAGCCCTGACCCTCTCCGGCATATTGCATTTCCCACCAGTTGCCATCGAGATCCTGCAGATAGAACCCGTAGGTTCCGTGGTTGTCTTGCACGGTCCCGATTTTCTTGATGCCGTATTTCGCCTTGTTCTCATGGGCAAGCCTGTGGGCCCGATCCACCTCATCTCTGCTGGCGAAGTCGAGACCCCAGTGGTTTGCGATACTGACCACCGATTTGAAGAGTTCGCCGGTTTCAAGAACGACGAGACCAAAATACTGCCCCTTCCTCAACATCATCGCGCGTTGGGCATGGCGCACGCAGTCAAGCCCCAGAAACTCTTCATAGAAGGGGCGTGACTTCTGGAATGAATGGCATTCCATCGTGCCATGCGTGAACATCATCGGCTGGTTCAGCGGCTCGATCTTTTCCTTTGCGATGGAATCGGCTGTCATCGGGCAACTCCGGCTTTCATTGACACCCCCTAAGCTTACTATCCTTGTTTTCGACTTCGAAAGCCCCCAGCTGCTTCGCTATATAGTCTGAATATTCCGACGTTATAAGCTTCTGGATAGGAAGCCTCGTGGTGATGAAGCCCTCCTTGAGGAACCAGTCCTGAATGTCCAGCACGCTCTCCGGGTTGAACCGGCCATTGATGTCGCGCGCCTGCCAGGGCACTCGCTCGAGGATGGGGCGGGCGGACTCCTCGCGGGCCTGATTTTTCATCAACAAATCAAGCGCCAATTTGCGGATGGGTGCGTGATGATAGGCTTGACAATAGTCTCTGGCGCCGCGCGCAAGGGCAAGAAAGAGCTTCCGCGCGATCTCCGGGCGGTCGCGAAGCCAATCCGTGTTGGCGAAATAGGCGTTCGTGCCATATGGCGTAGGCTTGATGTAATCGTCGGGGTCCAGCAGATAGACACCAACCCCCATCTCGACGATCAGGGAGCCATAGGGCGGCACCCCCAGCACGACATCGACCGAACCATTGGCGAGGGCGGCCGCCATGGAGGTGAAGGGGATATATTTGACCTCGATATCGGTAAACCGGAGTCCCGCCGTCTCCAGCAGTTTCCCGATCTCATAGGTGAGAATTGTCGCGGGGGCGCCGAGGGCGACAGAGCGGCCCTTCAGGTCGGCGACGCTCTTGATCTTGTCCTTTAGATCCGGCCGCACGATCAAGGAGTGAAAGATCGGCGTCGAGCCGCGCTCGAGCGCCATGACGATGGGGAGCCCCTGCGCGACAGCATTGAAATAGCTGACCGCAAATCCCCCTTCAGCCACCTGGACCTTGTTGGTGGCGACCATGGCCATCGCATTGGCGGAGGTTGCGATCTCCTCGAACCGCACATTGATCCCCGCGTCCCGGAAATAGCCCCGTTCAACCGCCAGATAGGTCGCCATCGACTGCGTGGAACTGATGACCGCTAGCGTGACGTCATTTTCCGCGGCGGCAGCAGAAGCGCAACCGGCGAGCCAACAGAGAAAACAGATCAACCAACGGCGCATTTTCGCCTCCCAGGTGTCATTTCGCGGCTCCCAGCCATCGTCTTCGAGACATGCACGCGCAAATGCGACGGAAAAACCGCACGAAGCGCGCCGTCAGTCTTGATCAATGCTCCACTCTAAGATTCAAGTCTGCGATGCACTGAACGATCGGGAAGCTCTAGCCGGGCTTCTTCTCCTCGCGCTCCGGCGGGTATTCTACGCGGTCATATCCATGCTCGGAAATATCGAAGAGGTTGCCATCGGGGTCCATGCCGCGGCGCTCGGCATAGGGGGTCTTAGCCGGGCGTTGGGTGGGTTTGGGAAGGCCATGAGCAACGATCTGGTCGCCCAGTTCATCGGCGTCCTCGACAGTGATGCCGAAATGGTTGAACCCGGGCGGCGCCTCTTCCGGGCGGGCCTGCAGGAGAGCTATCGTGAGATAGCCATCGGAAACATAATAACCCGTGCCTTGCTGATGAATGATGCTGAGGCCCAAAACGTCCTTGTAGAATTTGGCAAGCCTCTCGGGGTTGGCGGACTTGAACGCCAAGTGCCGAATTTTGACCATTCGCTTCCTCCCATGAAGACAGACAGATTTTTCCGTCGTTGTTCCTGTGATCTTAACAGCTGGCCCAAGTGTTGGCGAGCCCCTTGACACCGTAATTTTAATGCCTGACCATCCAGCAAAAGAAACAGATAGAATGACCGGGAGGGTTAAGTGGTGGAGCGGCAGACCTGCGACGTCGTCGTGATTGGGGCGGGAAGCGCGGCCTTCGAGGCTGCTGTCGCCGCGCGCAAGGCGGGCGCCGAAAAAGTCGTGATGCTCGAGAAAGCCCCCGAATCCGAAGCTGGCGGGAACGCCCGCTATTCAGGCACCGGCTTCAGGTTTGTCCACCAGGGAGCGGACGAAATAAGGGAATTCCTCCCTGACCTGTCTGAATCGATGTTCCGGTCGATGCAGATAAACCCCTATTCCTCAGATGAGTTTCACGCGGACCTTGATCGTATGACCCAGGGCCGCATGAACAAGGGTCTCGCCGAGGTCCTGGTGTCCCAGTCGAACCGGGCCGTGCGCTGGATGAAGGACGTCGGGGTCAAATGGGAGCCTTTGAAAGAGCATGCGCTCGTTGATGGCAAGCGATATTTCGAGAAGGGTATCGTGATTCACGTCGCTGGCGGCGGACCCGGGCAACTGGCGCAATGGCGCCGCATTGCAGAGGCCATGGGGGTGGAGATCCGCTTTGAATCGCCGGTTTGCGGCATTCTCGGCGATATGTCCCGTGTCGAGGGGGTCAGAGTTTCCTCGCAGGGCCGAACTTACGAACTGATGGCCAAATCGGTGATCGCATGCAGCGGGGGCTTTCAGGCCAATCCCGAGATGCGCGCCCGTTACCTGCCGGGCGCCACGGATTTCATCAAGGTTCGAGGAACGCGCCATGACACTGGCGAGGTGACCCGATGGCTTCTGGAACTCGGCGCCAATCCCTCGGGGCAATGGCAATCAGGGCATATGTCGCCCATTGATGGCAATGCGCCCGACTATGAAACGCCCCAGCACGAAGATGGCCAGGGAAACACGCAGAGCCGTTACGACTATACCAAGGGCATCACGGTGAACGCTCTGGGGCAGAGGTTCTTCGACGAGGGTGAAGCCGAGCATTCCTACACCTACGCCAAGACCGGGCGCGCCATTCTGACCCAACCGGGCGCCCGCGCGTTCCAGATTTTCGATGCGACGGGCACAAGATTGTTCCGGTATCCCAACCATCCCATGACCTTTGAAGAGGCGGACACCATCGAGGCCCTCGCGGCCAAGATCGGGATCGAGGCGGATGTGCTGCTGCATACGGTCAATCAATTCAATGCGGCATGCCCATCATCGCCCGCCTTTGATCCGCGCCGCATGGATGGACGCAGCACGATCGGTCTTTCACCTCCCAAATCCAACTGGGCGACGCCCATAGAAAAGCCACCCTTCCGCGCGCTGCCGGTAACCGGCGGCATCACCTTCACCTTTGGCGGAGTGGAAGTGAACGGGAATGCTCAGGTCCTGAGCGTGGGCGGCCATCCCATTCGTGGCCTCTATGCTTCGGGCGACATCCTCGGCCTATTCTTCCACAACTACCCATCTTTCACGGGGCAGACACGCAATGCAGTCTTCAGCCGCCTTGCAGGGGAACACGCAGTCTACGGGAATTAGACCGGTCAGGAAAAAACGCGGAAAGGGGATCCTTGGGCTTCCCTTTCTAGTGTTGGCGCTGCTGGCCGTCAGTCTGTCTCCCGCCATGGCTCAGGAGATCTTCAAGGGGCGCACCATCACGCTCTACGCAGGCTTTACACCCGGCGGTGGCGTGGACAGCGAGATGCGCCTGGTCAGCCAGTATCTGGGGCGGCATCTTCCGGGCTCTCCGAACATCCAGCCGATGAATATGCCGGGAGCGGGCGGCATCCTTCTCGGCAACCACCTCTACTCAATAGCGAAGCCGGATGGACTTACCATCGGCATGCCCGGCCGCTCTGGTTTTTTTCTAGCGGCGGCGGTAGGGGATTCCAGCGCTCGTTATGACATCGCCAAATTCACCTGGCTCGGAAGCTCCGGCGAGACCAACCTTTTGTTCTGGGCGCGCAAGAGCCTTGGCTTGCGATCATGGGAGGACGTGAAGGCGTCAAAAACCCCCGTAGTCGTTGGGGGGCTCGCAACGTCCTCCGCCAGCGTGGTGGTGCCCATGGTGCTGGCGAAATACGAGAACGTTCCGTTACGCATCATTTCCGGCTACACTGGCTTGTCCGAGGCCACGCTCGCAATGGAGCGCGGCGAAATAGACATGATCTACACTGCGGCCGGAACCTTTCGTCCGGACCGGATCGCATCGGGGGATATTGTTCCGCTGCTCCAGACCTTCCCCATCGAACCGCATCTTCCCAGCCTCCAGGATATCAAGGACCCGCGCGAAAAGGCTTTGATTGACCTTTTGACCGCTCCGAGTCGGTTGGGCGCGCCCCTGCTGGGTCCCCCTGGCTTGCCGCCTGAAGCAACCGCGCTTCTTCGCCAGGCCTATGTTTCGATGGGCGACAGCAAAGAGTATATCGAAGAGGCCCGACGCCGAGGCCTTGAATTTTCCGCCCCCACGTCCGGCGAGGAGTTGCAGCGATACGTCAACAAAAACCTGAACAATATACCGGCCGACATAGTCTCGGAATACAAGAGCTATGTCGGGATGAAGTGACGGCCCGTTCAAGAGAGCCCAGGCCCCGGAGCCGGTGATTGAGCGTACCGAGCACGACGCCTCGTACGGCGAACCCCTCTCCATCGAAAATGGGAAGCGCGGCGATCTGGACCATGGGGCCGGAGATCCCGCTCATCTCAGCGTATCCGCATAAATCCCCATCCAGCGCTTCATGTTCTCATCGATTTTTTCCGGCGTGTAATAGAGCGCCCTGAACGAGGTTCCATCGGGCCGCAAGCCAGGATCCTTTGGCGGAATGGTCGGCGAAACCGGAATATAATCGGCGTCCCGGAACAGCGCCTGCCCTTCGTCGGACATGAGGAAATCCACTAGCAATTTCCCGGCATTGGGATGGGGGCCCTTGAGCACGCCCAGCACCAGCATGGCCGCCATGGCGGGCTCGATCTTCGACCAACCCACGGGAGCGCCCCGGTTGGCGCTGAAGGCGACGTGATGGTTGAGGATTTGCAAGCCGACGGCATATTCCCCGGCGATCACCTGATCGAGCACCTGGCGGGTGCTCACCTGGATCACCGAGGGGCGCTGCTGGGCCAGCGCCTTGAGATAATCCATCCCAGCCTGCTCACCCATGCTGCCGAGCACGAGGCCTATGAAGCCCCCTACCCCCGGCGACGAGGCGCTGCCGCTGATCGCCATCTTGCCCTTCCACCTGGGATCCAGAAGATCTCGCAGCGACCTTGGCTCGCTGCCCCTGGGCACAAGATCCGTATTGTAGCCAAGGGTCAGAATGTAGAGGGAGGTCGCTATCCAGTATCCCTCGGGATCGACATATTCAGGCGGCAGGGATCTGGCTGCATCAGGCAACCATTTCTCCAGCAAACCCAGCCGCTTGAGCGTCGGCGTGCCACTTGTTGTGTCGATCAGATCCGCCTGAACCTTGCCAACCTTCGCTTCATTCTGAAGGCGCAACAAGATGTCGTTCGTATCAGCCCTGATGTAATCGACCTTGATCCCGTATTTCTTCTCGAAGGCGTCCACCGCCGGACGGGCCATCTGGTTCACGATGAGCGTCGTGTACCAGGTGACGGATCCTTCCTTCTTCGCGGCGTCGATGAGGGCCTGGTCGGCGCCATTGGCGGCCCCAACATTCACCGTCAGGCAGGCAATTGCGCCAGCAAGTGCAGAACGAAATGAGACAGCATACATGATCAATGCTCCCGTCAGGCGAGGGTCATCAGAGATTGCTGCGATAACGCGCGACCCTCTCGGGATCGAGCGTGACGCCAAGGCCGGGGCCGGTCGGCACCCGCAAACCACCAGGCTCCGGCCGGAATGTCTCCACCGCCACGTCATCGCGCAATGGGTTCTCCGCAATGTCGAATTCCAGCATGCGCGGGAAGGGTACATTGTCGGTGTGCGGGGTTTGCGGACAGCTCACTAGGAAATGGATGCCCGCCGCCATGGTGAAAGCGCCGCCCCAGACCGCAGGCGCAAGGCGAATGTTCGCCGCTGCGGCGAGCGCGGCGATGGCGCGCCCATGGCCGAAACCACCACAACGCCCGATCGCAGGCTGGACAATGTCCACCCCGCGAGCATCCACCAGATGACGAAACTCATTGAAACTGTGCATGCCTTCGCCGGTGGCGATGGGAATGGGCGAACGCGCGCGCAGCTCCCCATGGCCAACGAGATCATGGGCGGGCAACGGCTCCTCGACCCAGTGGATATTGTAGGGCTCGATGGCCCGCAGCGATTGCAGCGCCACATCCACCGTATAATTGCCATTGACGTCCACCATCAAAAGCATGTCGTCCCCAAGAATCCGCCGGGCGATGCGAACCCGCTCCACATCGGAACGCGGGTTGACGCCGATCTTGATCTTGACGCCAACGAAGCACGTCTTGTCTACCTTCCCCAGTTGCTCCTCGAGACTGGCATCGCCGCCCTTGGTCACATAGCCCGTCGTGGCGTAACAGGGAATCCGATCCATGGCGCGGCCGCCGATCAGATCATGGACCGGAACCCCCAGCGTCTTGCCCATGGCGTCATAGGCGGCCACGGTGATGGCGCCCGCGCAGCCGGTGAAATGCCCTTCCCCGAAATGGTAGAACCGATCACGACAAAATGACGCAACAAGCTCAGCGTCGTAGAGGCTGCGGCCGATGAACTGACCCCTGATGATCTGGAGGTATTCATTGATGGGCCGCGCGGGTCCCTGCGCTTCGCCATATCCGACAACGCCATCATCGGTCGTCAACTTTACGAGCGAACTCTGGCGACGGAAGTTAAGTCCACGCGACGTGCCGTAGGCTTTCTCCGGGGGCAACATGAATTCGAGCGGCATCAGCTCGATCTGCGCAATCACAGGCATTAAGCCTCCCTAGCTCTTTCTTTTAATTTTATTGAAAGATGTCACTTATTCCGGGGGAACGCAACAGCCCGCTTGAGCCGCCGAAGAGCGCGCTGTCCTGATTGCTCTGAAGATCGCCTGCGGGGTCGCGGGCATGTCCATGTGGGAAATCCCGAGGGGCGAAAGGGCGTGCACCACGGCGTTCATGGTCGCCGCCAGGGCTCCGGCAGTCCCACCCTCCCCGCCGGGACGAACCCCCAGGGGATGGGAGCTTGCAGGGACTTCGCTGATCCCCGTTGCAAAAGATGGAAGCGTGTCCGCGCGCGGAAGCGCATAGTCCATGAACGAACCGGACGACAATTGTCCCGACCTCTCATAGATGATCGACTCGCTCAAAGCCTGCCCCACCCCCTGGGCGATGCCGCCATGGGTCTGCCCATGAATGATCATGGGATTGATGGCTTTGCCGACGTCATCGACAGCCGCATAACGCTCAACCCGAACGCCGCAGGTTAGCGGATCAATTTCCACCTCGCAGACATGGGCGCCATAGGGAAAGGCGGCCTCGGTCACGATCTCGTCACATTCGGCTTCCAGCGGGCCGCGCAGATGGAGGGGCAGGGAATTGACCTGTTCCCTCAACCGCGCAACTTCCGCCAGCGACAAAGGGCTCGGCAAACCCTGCCCGCTAATCTCGCCATCATGAAAAACAAGATCATCGGGCCGCGTATGATGAATCGCAGCCACGGTTTCCTTCGCGCAATCGACGATGCGCCCGCAGGCTTTCTGGATAAGGATGCTCGCCAGCCGCATTGATCGGCCGGAATGAGAGCCACCGCCGAAAAGAATCTTGTCCGTATCCACCGCTGCAAGCTTCACCCGGTCCAACGGAGCGCCAAGCCATTCGTTGATCAACTGCGCATAGGACGTTTCATGCCCCTGGCCATTGGAAACGGTGCCTATGGAAAGTTCCGTGAGACCATCAGGAAACACCCTGATCACGGCCCGCTCGCGGGTGACGCCGGTGCCGGTGTCGACATAGACGCCGACGCCCACACCACGCAGCAACCCGCGTGATCGCGAGGCCTCGCGCCGTTCTTCAAAACCATCCCAGTCCGCCAGTTTCAAAACATCTTTCAGGGCGTCCTGATACAAGCCGTTATCGTAGACCATTCCGAAAGGGTTGGTGTAGGGTAGCTCATCCGGTGCAACAAGATTCAGCGCTCGCAACGCCAGGCGATCCATTCCGATCTGACTGGCCGCAATATCGACAAGCCGCTCGATCACAAGCATGGCCTCGGGTCGGCCCGTCGCTCGATAGGGGCGGGTCATCATGGTGTTGGTTACGACAGCTTCGGTCTGGAAACAGGCGAAAGGAATGCGATAGAGGCCATTCATCACCTCGACGCATTTCTGCAGGGTCGCAAAGGAAACCGTATGGGCGCCCACATTGGAGCGCACCAATCCGCGCAACCCGAGAAACCGGCCATCATGGTCAAGAGCCAGTTCGGCGCGTACGAAAAGATCGCGCCCCTGATAATCCGAAAGAAAAGCGTCAGACCGCTGACAGACCCACTTCACCGGGCGACCGACGCGGCGCGCGGCCCAGGCCACCAGCGCCATTTCAGGATAAAAGCCCCCCTTGGTGCCGTAATTGCCCCCCACATCATTCATGGTGATGCGCACCCGGTCTGCGGATATATCCAGCACATGGGCGAGATCAAGCTTGAAGCGATGCGCGGCGCCCGCCCCGCAATGGAGCCAATAACGACCGGTTTCCTTGTCGAAACACGCCAGCGCGGCGCGCGGTTCCATGGGTACGCCAGTGACCCTGTTGATGGATGTTTCGATGGATGCACGATGCGCCGCCGCACGGAAGGCCTCCTCCACGCTCCGCGCATCTCCGACAGTTTTCCTGAGACAGAGATTCCCGACGGCTCCATCCCAAATGCGGGGCGCATGGGGCTCCGTGGCCTCCAATGTCGAGAGGACGCTGGGCAGAGGGTCATATTCGACCAGGACGCGTTCGGCGCCATCCTGCGCAGCCTCGAGGGAGCCAGCGACGATCAGGGCGACCGGTTCACCAACATAACGCACCCGATCACGGGCAAGGATCGTATGGGGGGACAGGAACACGGGATGACCGGGGTCATCGTCCAGCACGATCTCAGCCGGATGAATGGAAAATGGCGTATGCGGAATCGGCTTGAGTCCATCCGCATCCATGTCCGCAGCCGTGAGAACCGCAAGCACGCCGTGACTGGACAAGGCGGCGGTCGTGTCGATCCGTCGGATGTTCGCGTGAGCGTGAACAGATCGCAGCACAAAGGCGTGGGTCTGATCAGGCAGGGCCATGTCGTCTGTGAATGACCCTGCGCCTTTGACGAGCCGCACATCCTCCCGTCGGCGCGCAGAAGCGCCCAGCCCTGTCCCCGCCATCGGCCCCCCGCTTGATGCCCTCTTCATGTGCTGCTAGCCTATTCGCACAAGAAGTTGCTGGCAACTTCGTAAAAAAGTGGAGGGGACCACCATGGATCAAGCACCCGAACTTTCTCGCCGCCAAACCTTGGTTGGCGGATTAACGCTCGCAACCGGCCTGACAGCATATAGCGCATCCGCGAGTGCGCAAACTTATCCTGATCGCCCCGTCAAAGCCATTGTGCCCTATTCGCCGGGCTCCGGCGCCGACGTGACGGCGCGTCTCACTCTGGGTTATCTGGCAACCGAGCTGAAACAAAGCGTCGTGATCGAAAACCGTCCCGGCGCAGGCGCGATCGCTGGCACACAGGCGGTGGCGCAGGCGGCCCCCAACGGCTACACCATTCTCTTCTGCGCGACACAGCACGCAATCAACCCCTCCGCGCAGGAAAGCCTGCCCTACGACACGCAGAAGGATTTCATCGCCGTCGCCCGCGTGACGACGCAACCTTTGTTCCTTGCCGTACCCGCCTCCCTGCCAGTCAATTCCGTGGCAGAGCTCATCGCCTTCCTCAAGGCGTCGCCGGGTAAATACAATTACGCCTCGACAGGCCTTGGCACGTCGATCCATCTCGCGGGCGCCTATTTCGCCGCGCAGGCTGGACTTTCCATGACCCATGTCCCCTACAAGGATGCAGGGCAATGCATCATGGACCTGGCGCGCGGCGAATATCAGGTCATCTTCTATACCTACCAGCCACTCGAGGCCCAGTTGGCGGAGAAGAAGATCAAGTTGCTGGGCAGCACCGGCAATGCACGCTCAAGTTGGGCGCCCGCAATTCCCACAATGGAAGAGGCGGGCATGAAGGGCTTCGTCATGCCTGCATGGCATG
>Ga0114974_10001993_pt1 | contig 15907 bp, 14 predicted proteins | sample S_130206_EF_Meta_FD_87318 | JGI IMG/M metagenome (GOLD analysis project Ga0114974, IMG submission 87318) | Freshwater microbial communities from Lake Simoncouche, Canada to study carbon cycling - S_130206_EF_MetaG | ecosystem: Environmental > Aquatic > Freshwater > Lake | place: Lake...
TAGCGCATTTAAATATGCAGGTAGCGTTGAAACTAAAGTCTTTCCTTCACCGGTGCGCATTTCTGCAACATTTCCTTGATGAAGAGCGGCGCCACCCATAATTTGAACATCGTAATGACGTTGCCCGAGTGTGCGCTTAGCAGCCTCACGAACGGTTGCAAATGCTTCAGGCAATAAATCATCAAGTGATTTTCCGGCTGTATGTAACGCTTTAAGTTTTGTGGTCTGCGAACGAAGATCGGCATCACTTAGTGCAGAAATTTCAGGCTCGAAAGCTAGAACTTCTTTCGCCATTTTTTCGAGCTGGCGGATATGTCGACCTTCCCCAGCACGTAAAATTTTATCTAGTAGCGGTGACACATATCCTCTTTCATAATCTTCATGATTTTCATGATATTTGATTCGCCTGTTACGGACATGGGGTTATCTTAATGTGTAAATCCATCAGTTGCACACGAAGCCAACACCCCATCGACCCTCGCACCAAGGCGCAATAACGCCGAATTTGCCGCCTGAACCGTGGCTCCCGTGGTTACCAAATCATCTACTAAGAACATTGCAGTATTTGAAGTTATAGCACTTCGAATTTGGGGGTAGAAAGATTTTTTAATAAAAAATGCTCCTCTCATATTCATCTCTCTCTCATTAAGATTTAAGGTTGATTGATCTCGAATTCTTCTAGTGTGGCTGAGGCAATTCAATATTTCTAGACTCATATCCATGTTTCTGATTTGGAATTCGCTAATTAGTAGTTGAATGTGGGAAAATCCTCGCTTACGATCTGATGCCTTCCGAGAAGGAATTGGAATTAGAATAATTCTTGAGGGATTTTGTTTCTTATTCTTTACCATCTGCTTAGAAACGTGTTCAAGTGAGAGAGTTAGATTTAGAGCTAATATTTTCCGTGCCGCAATCTGATTATCTTCTTTCGCAGCTAGTACAATATGTGCCATCTGCATGGAATATTTACTGCCAGCGAATAGTTTCAGCGAACCTCTAGTACTGGCAACAAGCCGCGCTCGGAGAAACTCCTTACATGAAATACAAATTTTGCTTTCTTCTCCCTCGTTTTCTATCAGCCTGGAACATGAAATGCATTTAGAGGGGAAAAGAAGAGATGCGATGGAAGAAATTGTAGGTCGAGGATTCACCTTAAAACTATATTGCTATTAAAGTTAATTCTTTAAGCCCAAAAAGAGAACTGTGCTATTAATTTATTTGTGCGGTTATCGGCTTACTCACAATTGATCCACCAGCAAATTTAGGAATTGTTAAGACAAAGTGCGCACCTTTATTGCGTTCGCCCCAAACGTCTATTTCGCCCTGATGCAACTTTGCATCTTCTAGCGCAATAGATAAGCCAAGGCCTGTGCCTCCGGTTGTTCGTGCCCGAGAACTATCAGCACGCCAGAAACGCTCAAAAAGTAACTTCTTATCGGAATAGTTGAAACCATGCCCATAATCACGAACACCAATCGAAACTTCATTTTCCGTCTCGGATATTCGAACTTCAATATTTTTACCTTCGCGATGGTCTATCGCGTTAGAAATAAGATTGCGGATAATTCGCTGAATTCTGCGCGGATCAACATCAGCAATCACTGGTGAATTTGGTGCATTCAAATGAATGATGCGGTCCTGGCTTGGATGTACGTAATCAATTGTCTCTTTAACCAAAGTAACTATGTCAATTGCTTCAATTTCAAGAATTGCCGCTTGGGCATCGAATCGGCTCACTTCAAGTAGGTCGGTAAGCAAAGATTCGAATCGCTCTATTTGGGAGATCAATAACTCTGCACTTCGTGCGACTGTTGGTTCAAAATTCTCTCTTGCAGCAAAAATAACTTGGGATGCCATTCGAATCGTTGTCAACGGAGTTCGAAGTTCATGTGAAACATCAGAGACAAATCGCTGCTGTAGTTTCGATAAATTCTCCAGCCTGGAAATTTGTTGCTGCAGCGATACCGCCATTTCATTAAACGAATAGCCCAAACTGGCTATTTCATCTTCGCCATAAATATCCATGCGAAGATCTAGATTCCCTGTTGTTAATTCTTCAGCAACCCTGGCTGCATCTCGAATTGGTGCAATTAAACGGCGCATAACAAAGTAGGTAGTAAGTCCAATTAGAAGGATCAGCGCTATGCCTGTAATCCAAAGGTAATTCAAAATTAGTGCCATAGTTTTTTCTTGCTGGGCCAGACTAAACAACACATAAAATTCATACTTGCCGACGCCTGAAATTTTTAATTCATTACCAACAACAATTGCAGATTCAATCTTTCCGTCCAAGTATATTAAATTTGTCCGCTCCCACTGCGTTGCAGTGTCTTTACGAGTTTCTTCCCGAAACTTTTTAGAGATTGATTTGGGATCTAATCTGTTTGAAGTACCATCAAATCTAAACGCATTATTTATATTTTCGAAAGCGAAGACGGCAATCTCTTTTGCGGCACTTTCATAGGTTTTTGGTGGCAACGCAAGAATGTCAGAAAATACAAAGGTTAGTGCTGCTTTATCCCGATACCTTGAATAATTCAATTGGATTTGGGTATTGCGTGCAGTTGATTGTGCATCCAGGATTGATAATTTAAGTTTTTCATCAAAAATTCCTGCTGAGACTCGGCTATAAAGCGCTGACCCTAAGAGCCCGATTAAAATTATAGATAGTGCAACAATTGTTCCAGTTACTCGATAAACGAGCGACGATCGCCAAATTTTAAATGGAGATTTCATTGGGAACTTCCAGGAACACCAGCCTTGTATCCAACTCCTCGCACAGTAATAATAACTTTTGGTTCCTCAGGATTGACTTCAATTTTTGATCTCAATCTTTGGATGTGCACATTAACCAGCCTGGTATCTGTTGCTGGGCGATAACCCCAAACCTCACTCAGAAGTGCTTCGCGTGTGAATACTCGACCCGGCTCTTTTGCGAGTGCCACAAGTAAATCAAACTCGAGACGAGTCAATGCAATAACTTGGCCATCTCTAATAATCGAATGTTCAATCTGATCAATTTTCAGATTGCCAATTGCGAGTTCAGAATTCACTTCCACAATACTGCGGCGCAAACGAACCTTCATACGTGCAACAAGTTCTGCTGGATCAAATGGCTTAACCATGTAATCATCTGCGCCAGCTTCAAGCCCAGCAACAACATCTTGTTTATCGCCCTTTGCAGACAACATAACTATTGGAACCATCGAATTTTCTCGAATTAATTTACATACTTCAACGCCGTTTAATCCTGGAAGCATCACATCTAATAAAACTAAATCGGGGATTTGTGCGGCGAAGAGTGGCATTACCTCGTCGCCGCGGCTTACTAAATCAACTTCATAACCGGCACCGGTCAAGACGATGCCAAGCATCTCTGCTAGATCTTGATCGTCATCGACGACCATGATCAAAGTCATTAGCTACCGTGCTCCCAAGAGTTGAGGTAAAGCTCCTGTGCTGGAGTCAAGGTATCGATTGTCGATCCCATACTCTCCAACTTCAAGCGAGCAACTTCTTTATCAATTTCAGTTGGAACTTCGTGCAATCCAGCACCTAAATCTGCTGCAGCCTTTAACAAATATTCTGCAGTTAGTGCTTGGTCAGAGAATGACATATCCATTACAGATGCTGGGTGACCTTCTGCGGCACCTAGATTTACTAAGCGACCTTCAGCAAGAAGAAGGATGCGACGGCCATCAGCCATTACATATTCATCTGTTTGGTGGCGCATCTTGGCATTCTTGCTCTTTGCGTTTTGTTCTAGCCAAGCAACGTCAATTTCAATATCGAAGTGACCGGCATTTGAAAGTATTGCGCCATCCTTCATAACCTTGAAGTGCTCTTCACGAAGAACATCGCGGTTACCTGTAACGGTCACGTAGATATCGCCATACTTTGCCGCTTCGGTCATTGGCATTACCCGGTAGCCCTGCATGAGTGCATCAAGTGCCTTAGTTGGATCAATTTCAGTAATGATTACATCGGCGCCCATTCCTTTAGCGCGTTCTGCAACACCTTTACCGCAGTAGCCAAAACCAGCAACAACGAATGTCTTTCCAGCAACAAGTGAATTTGTTGAGCGGAAAATAGCATCGAGTGTTGATTGACCAGTTCCAAAGCGATTATCAAACATGTGCTTTGTGTCGGTGTCATTAACAGCAATCATTGGGAATTTAAGGGCGCCATCCTTTGTCATCTGGCTTAAGCGAATTACTCCGGTTGTTGTCTCTTCGCAACCACCAATAATTCCATCGATTAATTCAGTGCGGGTTGTGTGAAGAGTATTTACTAAGTCGCAACCATCATCGAATACCAAGTGCGGCTTGATATCTAGTGATGCATTTATGTGTGAGTAATAACCATCACGATCAACTGCGTTACGTGCATAAACGCTGATGCCATATTCATGAACTAGCGCTGCCGCTGTGTCATCTTGGGTAGAAAGCGGGTTTGATGCACAAAGGGCAAGTTCTGCGCCGCCAGCTTTTAGGGCGCGCATTAAATTCGCAGTTTCAGTTGTTACGTGCATGCATGCAGAAATACGGATTCCCTTAAATGGTTGTTCCTTTTCAAAGCGTTCACGAATTTGTGCCAATACCGGCATATTGCGTTCTGCCCATTCGATTTTCTTCTTGCCTTCTGCTGCTAATGCAGGGTTTGCAATGTCATGTTTTACTGCTGTTTGAACGTTCACGAATAACTCCTATTAAATCTTGAAAGAGAGGCTTCTCGAATTTATGTGTAGGAGCGTAGGTTATCGCTTAGCCCTGATGATTGCGAGCAGAGCATCGCGTGCCTTGATCATTTGAGCCTCAGTTTCACCCTCCACATTTAACCGAAGCAAAGGCTCGGTATTAGAGGCGCGAACGTTAAACCAATACTTCGGACCAGTCAGGGTTATGCCATCTAATTCATCTACTTCAAAACCTTCATACTCCGCAAGGATGGCTTGTATGGCGGCAGGAACATCCGAAACTTCTGAATTTATTTCACCGCTTGAAAAATAACGGTTATATGGCTTAAGCAGATTAGATAACGAATTCTTTCCGGCTGCTAATTGCGTTAATGCAAAGAGCGCGGCAAGCATTCCGGAATCTGCTCGCCAAAAATCTGCAAAATAAAAATGCCCGGAATGCTCGCCACCAAAAATCGCACCAGAATCTGCCATCATCTTCTTTATAAATGAGTGGCCAACACGTGAACGAAGTGGAGTTCCACCATTCTCAACAATTATTTCTGGAACTGCCTTCGAAGAAATCAAGTTGTAAATGATTGTTGAACTAGGTTTACGTTTAAGTTCACGAACTGCGATTAATGCGGTTAGAGCTGATGGATTAACTAGAGCGCCTTTCTCGTCAATCAAGAAACAGCGATCAGCATCGCCATCAAAAGCAAGTCCGATATCGGCCTTCTCATCCAAGACCCTTTTCTGGAGATCCGCTAAATTCTTTGGGTCAATTGGGTTTGCTTCATGATTTGGAAAATTTCCATCTAATTCAAAATACATGGGAATAACTTCAACATTTAACCGTGACATGACTGCTGGGGCAGTGTGGCCAGCCATTCCATTTCCAGCATCAATCACAATTTTCAATCTGCGTTGTGTTGAATTTGCATCTTCAATTTCGGGAAATAGATCGATTAGGAAATCGACATATTCGTCTAATAAATCGCGGTTACTTTCTATCCCTACTGGACGATTGGCAATTGGCATTCCTTCAACAATAAATTGTTTGATTCTTCGCAATCCAGAATCTTGACCAATAGGAACTGCGCCACTCTTACATAATTTAACACCGTTGTATGCAGCGGGATTATGGCTAGCCGTAAACATGGCACCTGGCATATTTAATTTGCCCGCCGCGAAATACAACATATCGGTTGATGCCAACCCAATTCGCAAAACATCCATCCCTTGTGATGTTGCACCATCTGAAAATGCATCTGCAAGAGTGGGCGATGACGGACGCATATCTTCACCAATAATTATTGTTGAGGGTTCGCGCTCCTCTTGTAGAAATCGGGCAAAAGCCCCACCAAGTACAAAGGCAAAATCTGGCGTGACTTGCGAATCGACAAGGCCGCGAACATCGTAAGCTTTGATTATTGAATCCAAGAATTCACTGGTGAACATGGCAATACCCTACTGAATAATTAATTGGGATTAATTAGGATTAATTAGGAATGGCGCGGAGATGGCCCCTTCGGCCTAATTCAGGCGGAGGAATCTCAATCCCAGTTAATTCTGGGGCGCTAACACTCTCTCTTAAACCTGCTTCGCGTATCGCATCAGCAATTGCCATCAAATCATCATTGGAAGGTCCGGCAGCCGCGGCTTCTGGTTCATGTTTAATTACGGTCCAGCCAACAGGTGCGCTCATCCGCAAACTATGTTGATCGCATAAATCATAAGCATGTGGTTCGGAGAATGTTGCTAGTGGCCCGAGCACAGCAGTTGAATCTGCATAAATATAAGTCAATGTTTGTGTCGCTAAGTGCCGACAACCAACGCGAGAGCATAGGCGAGCTGCACGAGGTAGTGGGCGAGTCATACTGAAGAGGTTATCGCGTAATAGTGCTAAAACTTGGGATTTGCTAGCGAGAAATAATGCGCGCGTCAGAAATTGGTATCGCAGAACTTTCTAATTGCGCTCCTGCAACAAGTGGTAAATAACTTAAGCCAGCACTTTCTTTGAAGATAACGCCCCCATAAATTTTGGCATTTGTGGTACTAAATCTTGCCGTTAGAACCCCATTCTTTGGCGACCAGGTTGCGATGTCATTCTCTTTATTGCCCCGAATCGTCTTGCTGTAAACCTTGCGATTCTTGGCAGTCCATTCAACATCGACTTCAATATTCTTCCCTTGGAACACTACTTCCGGCCGCAGTCCACCAAAATGCATAACCATATTTTTTAACGGTTGGCTTGATGTAGACCAGGTAAATTCATTAGTTCCACCAAATGTGCCCGAACTCTTTACAGCAGCAACGATCGGTCGATCTGCAGTTATCACTAAGGAGAAATTCTTCGACTCTAAAACTGGCTTGAATGTTATGTCGGTAACCTTTCCACCTTTAATGTAGATGTCATCCAATTCAATTGGCGAAAAAGTTCCGTCACTGGAAATTAACTTAGCCTGCACGTTTGCGTTAACTGTCCCTGGCGCCAAGATACGAAGTGAATGCGCAGTACTCCGTCCAGTTAGTGAAACGTTATTGATTGCCGGAATAATCACTTTTGTGGCTGGATCTGCACCCGGTGATACAAAATCAGAACCTAGGGTTTGTAATCCGCGCTGCCTTTGATCAAACATAAACATGGTCACGCGACCAGATCTAGTAATTGAATGGATTACCACAGAATTTTCTCCGGGAGCCAAAGTATCTAGGTAAATGCGCTTACTTGAATTTTTTGAAATTCGTATCGAAATCACTTGTGAAACTGTTTTTGGCGTATAAACAATGAGATCAACAATAGAAGCGCTCAATCCGCTATTAACAACCTGAATTGAGGACTTGCTGAACACTGAACCTGAACCACCGACAAACCACTGGTCGCTTCCACTTATGGAACAGGTCACCGTCGCTAACGCATTAGACCTTGATCGTGTTACGTTGATTGATGTCTCACTATTTCCATCAACCAATAGTGGTTTATTCGATAAATAGAAGGTGGCTTTTGATTGGGTCAGTAAATTCTTTTTTGTAGGAATCTGTCTAATTAGGATGTCATTCGAAGGTAAAACGGAAGTGGAAGTTGAATTGCCTAAATTCCCCGGGCAAACCGTAGCTGGATATGACTTAACTGAAGATGTTCCTGAATTATCTGGCCTAATAAGTACTATTGCAGCGATAATCAACACCAGAATCAATAATGCAGCAGAAACTCTATGGTCTAATTCTTTGTATAAACCAGTTTTTCTAAGTTTTTTTATCACGATTGCTCTTCCAATGCGAGCTCACGACGGCGGCGACCGGCAGGCAGCGAAAGAATGAGAACGGTAAGTAGAGCGATGAATTGAAGTGAAATTAGCGCTCGGTGTCTTATGCCGTCATGGAGCAAGGTGATTGGCCCTACTTCTTCAACTTCAAAATATGGCAATCCAATAGGCGACTGCAACAATTTAGCTTCTCTGCCATTGATTATTAATTTCCAGCCAGTATCAAATTTTTCCGCAAGCGTTACGGTTCCTGGTGCCAATAACTCATCATCAGCGCCAACATTTGTCGAGCTTAAGCCTGCCAAAGCACCCGTTGCATCAACCGTTGATACCCGAGATCTACTCCCCGCGACTTGCCAGATGATTCCGGAGTTTGTTGCAGAACTCCTAGTAAATCCACCAATTCCATCCACGGTTCGAGCTACGTTTTCATCGACAGGATTTCGTAAGTAAAGGTATTGAATTCCATAAGTCCCCAGAACCTTGCTCGAAGTAATTCCCGCACCACTTAACAAATCTACAATCGCACTTTTTACAGCACCAGGTGTTTCGATGGCAACGTCTGGATCTCCGATTTGCAGATCCGATCCCCGAGTAATGAAGTAATTCAATTGATCATCAACTCGTCCTATAACTAAAGTTTTTGGCCTTGTTGGTGTGTCACTTAGCGATGCTATGAAGGCTGGAACGATTTCATTTTTACCACTCGTGACAAGCGAATTAGCACCCCCAGTCACTGCCCAAACGCTTGTAGCCAATAATGACAGAACTGCAAAAAACACTGCAAAGACTGAAAGAAAATGCCCAAAACCAAGATTTGAATTTCGCAAATTTGGAATGATATTTGTAGCAATTTGTAACGCTGGAAGGAGAATTAATATTTGTATAAATACAATAATGGATCCAGTCCACACTTTACCGATGCTGCCATGTCCTTCAACATGAATTTGCGAAAGGACTGCAGCAAGAGCAAGCAAGGTAAGTACTGCAGTAACTTGCATCGGAAACTTATTACTTAAAACAATTGCGATCAGAAAAATAATGAAGGGTGCAACAATCCAGATTGGGGCACCAGAAGTTCCACCTGGATTTAACAACAGAACCTCTGCAAGTGAACCGCCTGAGAGCGGAAGTCCAGGATCTAAAAGAATCTGTGTGGGGTGCAAAATTACTGATGCTGACCAGGGAACATTCACGAGCATGGGAATTATCATGAAGGCAAAGAAACGATTTATTCGACTTAGATCGGTGTTCATAACATACTTAACAAGGCCAGTACTTTTTATCTCACGACGTCGTTCGATTATTGCTATTGCAATCAGGACTATAAAGATGAGGGTCCAGATAATTAAGAAGAAGGTGGAAAATGCGGAAAGTACCGCAGCAAGTAAGGCTAACGGATATATTTTTCGCCAACTTATAGTTTCAATTGCAATAGTTCTAGGCAACAGGCTCATAAAAATAGGCGCGAGAAGTGAAATTACAAGCGTGCCCAATCGCCCTTGATTAACACTGTTCCAGACGACAGGCGAGAAGGCATAAAGCAGGCCACCAACCACTGAAAAATGAATCGATAGCCCAAATCTTTTAGCACTTCGATACATGACAAAAAATGCAAGAGTCGGCACAAGTAAGAAGAATATTGTTAGGAATAGCCAAACATTTCCGAAGGTTAGGGTTGATGCAACTGCAAGTATTACGACCCAAGGTGGTGAGGATGCAGCTGAACCCAACCCAACAAGATGCCAAGACTCAATATATTTTGAGATTAAATCCATTGCGCCGCCAGGGGCTGACGGTAATGCGCCACCACTTATTAAACCAAATCTATTTCTAGATGCGATTGCGGAAACCAAAAATGTTGCTACTAATCCAAATAGTAATGGGCGATTACGAAGAGTTTGCCAATTAGATTTCCGAGATTTTATTGCAATATTGTCAACATATTGATCATCAAAATTTTCATCAATTACACCAATGTCTGCATATGAAATTACCTCATCGCTTGTGTCGTCAACAGCTAAATCTGTTTTAAAAAACTTTCGAATCGTGTAGCTTGCTTGTTCTGCAGCTAATCGAATCTGACTTCCAGGTGGTGGAATAAATTGGCGGATGATTCTTGGTGAGAGCAATCTTTTAGCCTTACGCAATTTTCTTGCTTTCAATAAATCTTGAGGTTTGATGATTAAGAGTCCAACCGCTGCAATTTCATCGGCTGCATATCCCGGAAGTTTTGCAATTAAATATCCGATTGCTCGGATTGCTGCGCTTCCGATAATTTGAATTGCTATCCACGGTAGTAACCACCATGAAGCATTCGCCAATAAAACGTATGCGGCATTCTTGCGATCGAGGAGTCGAGGGCGATGTAAGAATGCTTCCTCGACATCAACACCTCGAAGTTCAGACGCTGCGGCTTCTGCGTGATAGACCAAGGCTTGAGGCGCAGTTCGAACTGAGAAGCCAGCAACTCTTGCCCGCCAACCTAAATCAACATCATCTCTAAACAACGCCAGGTTTGGATCTAATCCACCAAGATCTTCAAATATTTTTCTGCGGACTAACATCGCAGCAGTGCTTACAGATAAAACTTCTGTTGGTTGATCGTGTTGTCCTTGGTCTTGCTCACGTGGATCCAAACCTGTCCACCTTGCACCATTCACCGCAATACTAATTCCAACTTCTAATAAATGCCTGCGGTCATACCAACCAAGTAACTTTGGGCCAACAAAAGCAACCTGTGGCTTATCGGTTAAACCTTCGATTAAAAGTTGTAGAGCAGATCTACTTGGTGCGCAATCATCATGAAGAATCCAAATTAATTCTTCTTGATCTCCCATTGTTAATTTTTTTGCGGAACCGAGCGCGAGCGCAATTGCATCACCGAATCCCGCATCACGATCAGTTTTAATAACTGTTAAACCAGCATTGGCAAGCATTTTTGAAGAATTATCAATCGAACCAGTATCGACTGCAATAATCCGATCTATCTGCCTTGTCTGCGCCGAAAGTGCAGCGATAGCCTCTGGCAACCAAGTTTGACCGTCATGTGACACCAAGATTGCAGTAACGAAAAAATTGTCAGCCACAGGTTAATCCTTGACTAATATTCTTGAAAAAGCGATGGACTTTAAAATTAAGCAGAACGGCGCTTTAGGCGGCGGCGCTCACGCTCGGAGAGGCCTCCCCAAATACCGAAACGCTCATCATGTGCGAGTGCGTATTCCAAGCACTCACCACGAACATCGCAAGATAAGCAGACGCGCTTAGCTTCACGAGTAGAACCACCCTTTTCAGGGAAGAAGGCTTCTGGATCGGTTTGAGCGCATAGTGCACGCTCTTGCCAGGAAAGTTCGATGCCGTCGCTGTTGATTACGCCTTGGATCTCAATTGCTTGAACCTTTTTTGAGGGTGTAGCGGGGCGTGGATCGCTCATACGGGTACTCCTTAAAACTCTTGGCCGCCCAGTTCCATTAGGACCAGGCGGGGTTACTAAGAGAATTACACGCGTGTAACTCGATTAAGTCAAGTTATATTGGAGATTATTTACGCAAATTTACGCACAAATCCCATAAATTTCAAAGAATTCACACAAATTTCTTCAGTTTTGGCTAGAAACCAAAATAGTTATCAATTGCAATTACATGTGCTGGGACTTCAAAACCTTCGGCTACAAAGCAATTCTTTAATCTGGCGCCAGCCCCAACAACGGCGCTATCCCCAATTACAGAGCCATCTACTTGGGCCAAACTCTCAATTCTTGAGCGCCGCCCAACTACAGATCCACCAGACACTTTTGCATCAGGTGCAATCGTTGATTCAGGTAATGATAAAAACTCTTTATTCATTTCAAAAACTAAATCCCGCGATGCTTTAAGCAGTGCGGCAGGAGTTCCGATGTCTAACCAGTAAGACTTATCAATGTAACCAAATACTTTTGCACCACTAGAAAGTAATTGCGGGAATGTTTCGCGTTCGACGCTAATTACTTTGCCGAAAGGGATTGAAGCAATGATTTCGTGGTTGAAAATATAACAGCCAGCGTTAATGATGTTTGTTGGTGGATTTTCCATCTTCTCATTGAAAGCAAATACTCGACTAGTGCCATCTAGTTCGACCGCGCCAAAAGCGCGGGCATCTTCCACTTCAGTTAAATACAAAGTTATGTCTGCTTGGTTTGTTTCATGAAATTTAAACTGACCATCTAGATCATGTTTACTCAACACATCGCCATTAAAAATAGCAACCGGGCCGCTGCCTTCAAGCATCGCAGCAGCGTTGCTTATTGCGCCACCAGTTCCGAGTGCAACTTCCTCTACCGCGTATTTAATTGAGATTCCAAAGTTCTTGCCATCGCCAAAATAAGGCTCAAAAAGTTCTGCTTTAAATGATGTTGCTAAAACTATTTCAGTAATGCCAGCGCTACGTGCTTTATTAATCTGGTGCTCGGTGAATGGAACACCAGCAACCTGCAACATTGGTTTAGGAGTGTTATTTGTCAGTGGTGCCAGTCTGGTACCACGGCCACCCACCAAAAGAATTGCACTTCTAGTACTCATTTATTAAAAAATCCTAGTTACTGGGCAAATTTTTCGAATTTAAGGCCAATCTGATTGGCAATTTCAGTAATTGTTCCCATGATTGAAAGCGTTTCATCAAGTGGCAACATCGGAGATTCTTTCTCGCCAGCGCGAAAGCAGCGTGCGAATTCAATTGCCTCTTCGCGCAAGCCATGTCCAACATATTTCTTATCTGATCCGCCAATGATTTGATCTTTGTAATCAATGACTCGCCAAGTAGTTGGGTTATAGAAAGTGCGATCGATTTCAATTCTGGCATCAGTGCCGATAATTAAGGCTTGATTTGGTGTGGCAGCTAAGTTTGTTGTGTTCAACAACGCTTGTGCGCCACTTGGGTATTCCAAAATTATTGAAGTTTGGCCATCGACGCCAGTAAAAGCCTTCGTGCTTCGCGCCGTAATTCGTGAAGGAGTTCCAAGAACCATTGACGCGAATGAAACTGGATAGATTCCTAGATCAAAGAGCGCTCCGCCGCCAAGTTCTGGATCAAAGAGTCTGAATTTTGGATCTCTTGCAAACCATTGTCCGTGATCGGCTCGCACGGAAATAATTTCGCCAAGGATGCCAGACTTGATGATTTCGCGAATTTGAATCATGTGTGGCAGATAGCGAGCCCACATGGCTTCCATCAAAAGTAAATTTTTTGATCTTGCGGTATCTATCATCGTTTTTGTTTCATCGTAACTCATTGCAAAGGGCTTCTCACAAAGCACAGGCTTGCCAGCATTTAGCGCCATCAATGTATCGCGCATATGCATTGGGTGATGTGTTGCAACATAAACGCCATCAACATCTGGGTCGTTAACTAATTTTTGGTATGAATCATGGCGATGGCCAATTGCAAATTTATCGGCAAAAGCATCGGCTTTAACTTGGGTTCGAGATCCAACTGCAACAACTCGGTGGTCTTCTAGTCGCAATACATCGCGAGTAAATTGTTCAGCGATGCTACCGGCTCCAAGAATTCCCCAACGAAATGGTGTTACAGACATTTGGCTCCCCCATTACTAATTAGATCTTTATTTTAAATCCTGATGGAGTCTAATAGAAGTTCGGCGAAGTTAGAAGCAAAAAAGAGCCCCGCGAAGATGCGGAGCTCTTTTTTATTACTTATGAGTGGGGCTATTGAGCTTTTCCTGCAGCCTTATTTAGCGCGCGTAGAACTTGGTAGCCAATTACTGCAACCAAAGTTCCGTTGATGATTCCACCGAAGGAATAATCTCCACGCTTCCAAGTCATATCCGCGATACCGATGATCAGCGTTGTCGCAGCGATAAACAAGTTTGTTGAATTTCCAAAGTCGACCTTGTTTTCGATCCAAATTTTTGCACCGAGAACACCAATCATTCCGTATAGAGCAACACCAACGCCGCCAAGAACGCCAGCAGGAGTTGCGCTAAGAATCGCACCGAATTTAGGTGAAAGTGAAAGCAAGATTGCACCAACACCAGCAACCCAATAAGCGGCTGTTGAGTAGATACGAGTAGCAGCCATTACGCCAATGTTTTCTGCGTAAGTAGTTGTTCCGGAACCGCCACCAGCACCAGCGAGTGTTGTTGCAACACCGTCAGCGAATAGTGCATTTCCCATCTGCTTATCAAGATCTTTTCCAGTCATAGCAGCAACTGCTTTAACGTGTCCAACGTTTTCAGCAATTAAAACCAGCACAACAGGAATGAATAGCAAGATTGCATTTGTCTCGAATGTTGGTGTTGTAAATGTTGGCATCGCAATCCACTTTGCAGCCTTTACGCCATCAAAGTTGATATCGCCAGCAAATGCTGCGTAGGCATAACCAACAACAATTCCGGCGAAGATACTGATGCGACCAAGGAAACCCTTAGCAACTGCGCCAATTAAAGCTACAGCAGCCAGAGTTATTATCGCAGTTACTGGTGCTTGCTTAAAGTTATTGTTTGCAGCACTCGCAAGGTTTAAGCCGATGATCATTACGATCGAACCTGTAACGATTGGAGGCAAGAGCCAGTTAATCCAACCAATTCCAACCGCGTTAACAATTAATCCAACAACGGCAAGAATCACACCGGTTGCGAAAACGCCACCAAGTGCTACTGCCATTCCGCCATTGGACATTGCGGCTGCAATAGGTGCAAGAAATGCAAAGGATGAGCCCAAATAACTTGGTACTTTATTTTTGGTTAGGGCAAGGAAAATTAGCGTTCCAACGCCAGAGAAAAATAGTGTGGTGCTTGGTGGGAAACCAGTGATGATTGGTACTAAAAATGTTGCGCCGAACATGGCCGCGATGTGTTGAACTCCAACACCAATTGTTAGTGGCCAAGCAAGGCGTTCGCCAGGCTTTACAACATCGCCATCTTTAATTGTTTTACCATTTCCATGAAGCTTCCAAGATAAAAGTGACATTCACTTTCCTTCCGTTGCATTTTGGATACTGCGTTTGGATACTGCGTTTGGATACTGCGTTTGGATACTGCGTTGGATCAGCCATAGAGAGTTCTATGCCAATCTGTGAACAGGGAAGGCTAAGAAAAATGGTAAGTCGTTACGCGGCGGTAGCGCTGTAACTACACGCTAATTTCAGGGGTATTTTGGGGCGAATTGAGCGTGTAACCCAGAATTTTTAGATGTTAAAGAGTGAAAGAAGGAAAATCGTCAGTTACCAAGATAACTGCGTATCCATAGATTCGATTCCAAAATTCGATTGTTCCCAAAACAAAGTTTGCGATGCTTTCCGGATAGTTTCCAGTTGCACTTGTGATGATCCAAGCAAAAAAGGTAAGAACTAACGCAATTACAGCATAAACAATTCCGACGATATAAAGCGGGATGGCAAAGAGCCATTTAACTAGTGGCAATACCCGAGATAACTTTGCCCCGCCATCGATCTCTGGAAGTTCAACTTTGATATTTGGATTTGCCTCAATTGAAGGATATTCATCTGTTAATAGAAGTGCATATGCTGCAATTCGAGCATTTAACTCCAGCATTGATTTATTGAAACTCAAGACATAACTTGGGTAAACACCACGAACCAATAGCGTCAATAAGGCAGGCATGAAGAGTAGGCCGCCAAATGATGCACCAGCATGCATAGTTTGCGTAAATGATGCAATGAAGATAACTGCTGGGAAAACTAATAAGCCACGGAAGAAAACGGCTTTCCTATCGCGATTAGTGAGTTGGATTTCGATTGATGTTTCCACTTGATTTGAAGCACCTGATTCATAATCGTTAGCGCTGCTCATTTTTTCCTCTATTTTTTATTGTTGTCGATCTCTTTGATCAACTTAAATTGGCCATCGCCAAGTTGACCTTGGTTTGCATACATTTCTAACTTTGCTCTTGTGTCTTCAATGTCCAGATTTCTCATTGTTAATTGGCCAATACGATCCGATGGGCCA
>Ga0114974_10001995_pt1 | contig 15896 bp, 18 predicted proteins | sample S_130206_EF_Meta_FD_87318 | JGI IMG/M metagenome (GOLD analysis project Ga0114974, IMG submission 87318) | Freshwater microbial communities from Lake Simoncouche, Canada to study carbon cycling - S_130206_EF_MetaG | ecosystem: Environmental > Aquatic > Freshwater > Lake | place: Lake...
ACTGAAATGCCGAACACTTTTGGGGAGAAACCTCCCCGAATAAAGAAACACTGGTCGTCATCACTTAAAGAAGCCATGCCATGTCGTTGGCAAGGCTTCGCCCTCTGCACTAGCGTCTATCCAAGCCAGAGCCTGTTCTATCTTTTTAATTGTGGATGCCCGCCCTTCGGTGTAGTCCACGCTCTGCTTGCGTTGCTCGTTGACAAGTTCCTTCTCGGTGCGTTGTCTAAGCCTTGACTTGAGTTGTGCGTGTAGTGCCTTGGGTATCTTGCGCTCGAACGGGACTTTGACCTTCTGCCCCTGTTTGGGTATCGCATCGAACAACTCAAGCACGGCATCCTTGACCTCACGCTTAACCCAGTCAGACCAATGCACACCATTGTTGGGATACTTTTTATCCTTGGCTACCTCGCTTGGCATGAGCGTGCCGTCTTGCGACAACTTGTGCATCCTGTCATGCAGTTTGCCTAGCACCAAGAGATACCCACTAAGCGCATCATTTCTCAGGGTTTCGCCGTTCTCGTATGCACACATACGCCTGACCAATCGCATCTCATACTCAAGGGGTTGGCGTAGTTCCGCCCAAAGGCGGGTGTGCTGATTGCGTTGTGCTTTGATTGAGCGCAATCGTTGCTTCTCATTTCTCACGCTTTCGATGATTTCTTGTTTGATGGGTATTGGCAAATCTTTAGTGGATAAATCAGTCATCACTTGATTTAGCGTGAGGTTGAGGTATTTAGGGTAGGCAAATGCCATGTTATTTCTCCAGAGAAATTAGAAATTATAAACTACCTATCCGCTATTTCGCAAGGTATCCAAGAGTTCGGACACTCGGTAGCCCGCATGAGTGTTGACGATGACGCACAAGTGTCCTAGATATCTATCCAAAATTTGCCAGACACTAACCAAAGGATAGATAAGCATAAGAATAGATGTAAAAGAAAATGTGCACATATATAAATACTCCCCTCCTTATATATATAAATAAATAAATAGATATATAGATAGGACTGTTTTTGCGGGATGCCAGCATTGACGCCACGAAATCGGTGTCGCAACTTTTGGATAGTGTGCGAAATTACGGATAGGTATTTTTTCAAATGTAATTTCGCATGAGAAATAACAAATGGGGAGATTTCTCCCCGATGTTTACAAGCCAAGGGGTAGTTGCACCATCTTTACGCCTTGTTGGGCTATCCAGTTGTTGCGTTCGCTCTCGCTTGCAGAGACGATGCTCGCGCCACCTATGAAACTTGCACAATGGAGCACATACTCGCGCCACTTCTTATCGTGTGGCTTGCTTGGGTAGTAGTCTTGAACTACGAGTGTGCCCTTGGGTGTGGGGATGTTGGCTATGTTCTTGAATTGTTGGAATTTACGCATGATGATTACTCCTTGAATGAATTGATGATGAACATGATTTGAATACCGAGAACGAAAGGCGAAGCGACACACAAGAACATGGAGAGATACCCGCCTTGTTCTTGCAATGCAAAGACGCCCACGAGAGTGGATAGCACGAGCATTTGGGCTAGTGCCATGTGAGAGAGGATGACTGTTGCTTTCATTTATAGCCCCTTGAATTGTGGGTTGTCGAGTAAGAAGGCTTTGAGTTCTACACCAAGGGCTTTAGCCCACTTGCGTTTGTTGGTGCGGAAGCAATAGTCTTGAAGTGTGACGAGACGAATGTAGTGATATAGCATGGGAATCTCCTGATTAGACAGACAAAAAAACGGCGGTGAGGGCTCGCGCCTGCACCGCCACGAACGATTGGGGAGAAATCTCCCCGATCAAACTTCCAAGGTAGCCAAGTAAGCACGAAGCATCTTGACTTGCTCGGCGAGAGTCTCGGCTTCAAACGAAGCGAGAGCGTTGTCCACGGCGTGGCGTTGCTCGACTGTGAAGTGAATCTTCTTGCCTGAAGTCTTGCCCGCAATAGGCTTGCCACGAGAAACCAAGTGGTAGCGTGCCTTTGCGTTTGCACCATTGACGATGCGCTCTTGGTCCTTGGTGCGCTCTGAGCGAGACTTAGCAAGGATGAGCGTGACCGCCTTGATACCCTTGGCATCGTCATGCTCGAACTTCATGTTGCCGAGCGTGTAGTGGAACACGGCACGAGAGAACAAGTCCTTTTGTTGCTCAGGCGTAGCCTTCACATACACATCGTGCAACGGCTTGCTTGCATCCAATGTCATGCGGTCGGCATTGCCGAGATTGAAGAAGAACTGATTGTGTGGAACTAAATTTGGCATAGAGCCTCCTGATTGAATGATTGAAATACAAACGGGGAGAAATCTCCCCGCTATCGACTAGGACTGATTTCCCAACCGATGCCTCTATTATAACACGAGGGTATACTTTAGTCCTATTGCGTAGGCGTATGCGGGTAAAAGTGAATACCTTAGACCCCACTATGGGGGCATCCCCCTGTTTGGACACCCTTGCGTGCGCTGTGCATGAACACTGTTTCGTAACCACAATTCAGTTTTCTGTAATACTAAATACCTCACCCCACAAATTTTATAAAAAATCCACAAAACACATGTCTAACTCTAGACAACACAGCATAAAAAAAGCCCCCGGTGTTTCCACGGGGGGGCTTAAGATGGTTTCATCCATCAGGAGAAGCAAATGTGCACGAAGACTTGACAACTGCTTGCACACTTACCAGAAGTTAGTATACACTCACACCCATCGGGAACGCAACCCGCAAACCTTTAGGGACAAATGCTTGATCACTTAGTAGATTTTGAACCTCCAGTTATGGAGCACAAGCCAAGGGCATCCCCGCCTTTGGAGAAATCGTCGCCACAAGAAATACTGAATGCCCAAGTCAACACAACCGCATGGCTAGAGAAACTGGGAGTAGACGATGACGACAAGGCTTTGAAAGAAGCCAACGCCAAGGCAGCGCAAAAAGTATTTACTGCGTTGTCCACCAACACCCCTGTTGCGGAAACCAAACACCAACTCACCCAAATAAAAACCCCAGAGGCAGTACGCCATCTGGTTGCCATGCTGGCTGCATACGACTGGGAGTTTGTAGAACAAGCCAAGCACTTGCGCGGTATGGCGGTAGCAAAAATTCTGGAGGAGACAAATCATCCAGACGCCAGAGTACGACTCAAAGCATTAGATATGCTGGGGCGGATTACGGAAGTTGCCCTGTTCACCGAACGGGTGGAGATCAAGAAGGCCGACATGTCGGACTCAGACATCGACAAGAAGATTAAAGAAAAGCTAAACAAGTTCATGGGGGTTGTGGACGTTGAAGACGTAACCGAAATAGCACCCGACAAAACTGACATAAGCACAGAAGATGAACTTCAGCAGCCTAAACCTGACGCAGTCTGAAGCCAAAGCGCTTCAACTAGCCCTGCCCAAGATGTCGGTGCAGGAGAAGATCGAGTTGATGGACATGTTAGATGAGCGTGAGCGTCGGGCGTCCCTGTATGGTGCCAGAGGCCATATACTGGACTTTGCCAAGCACGTCTATCCGGGCTTTAAGGTGGGACCACAGCACAAGAAGCTAGCCAAAATCTTCGAGGATGTGATCTCAGGCAAGAAAAAGCGTGTGATTATCAACATCGCACCGCGTATGGGTAAGTCGGAGTTCTCCAGTTACCTGTTCCCAGCGTACTTCCTAGGTAAATACCCCCATAAGAAGATCATCATGGGTACGCACACCGCAGGTTTGTCTGAAGACTTTGGACGCAGAGTTCGTAACTTGATCGACACGGAGGAGTATCGTGAAATCTTCCCCTCAACGAATGTGGCTGACGACCAAAAAGCCGCCGGAAAGTGGTCTACGTCTGCCGGTGGACAGTACTACGCGGCAGGTGTCGGCGGAGCGCTTGCTGGGCGCGGCGCTGACTTATTCGTTATTGATGACCCGCATTCAGAACAAGACGTTAAAGTAAACTCCCGTCTAGCGTTTGACACGGCATGGTCTTGGTTTCAAACGGGGCCCTTGCAACGTCTGATGCCGGGCGGTGCGATCATAGTAATCATGACCCGTTGGTCTCTTCTAGACCTCACAGGACGCCTGCTGGACTACCAAACGAAGAATCCTGAGTCCATACCTTGGGAAATCGTGGAGTTGCCCGCCATATTGAACGAGGGCACGGAGAATGAGAAGTCTCTTTGGCCTGAGCAGTGGGCTCTCCCAGCATTAAAGGCTACCAAGGCCAGTATTGACCCAAGGTATTGGAACGCGCAGTACATGCAGCAGCCCACTTCGGACAATAGTGCGGTTATTTCTCGCAAAATGTGGAGAATTTGGGAGTCAGACGAGCCACCAACGTGCGATTACGTCATCCAGTCTTGGGATACTGCTCACGAAGTCAAAACAAATTCGGATTATTCTGCGTGTACAACGTGGGGTGTGTTCTATAACGAGGAAGAGGGACACAAAGCGCAGATTATTTTGCTAGATGCCTTCAAAGAACGCATGACTTTCCCAGAATTGAAGGCGGCGGCACTCAAACACTATAGAGAGTGGGAGCCTGATGCGTTTATTGTGGAGAAGAAGTCTGCTGGCGCACCACTAATCCAAGAATTCAGAGCGATGGGCATACCCGCGTGGGAGACAAACCCTAGTCGTGGCAATGACAAGATGGTACGATTGAATGCGATTGCAGACCTTTTTGCGTCAGGCATGGTGTGGGCACCGGATACGCGCTGGGCGCGTGAGGTGATTGAGGAAGTTGCGGCGTTCCCAGTGGGCGAGCATGATGACTTCGTGGATACTACGTCCCAAGCACTGATGCGGTTCAGACAAGGCGGGTTCATATCGTTGGATAGTGACGAAAAAGATGAACCAATAATTTTTAAACGTAAGCAACACGCTTACTACTGAGGACCAACATGGCAACCAATATCGACAAAGCGCTATACCAACAACCACAAGGTATCGAGGAACTTGCGCAAGACCAGCCAGAAGATTTTGAGATTGAGATCATTGATCCCGAAGAAGTCAACATCCGTGCAGGTGACTTAGAGCTAAGCATCAAACCCGGCGAGGAAGATGGTGAAGACTTCAACGCTAACTTGGCAGAGGAGATGGACGAGAGCGCAATGGACTTGATGGCAAGCGATCTGGCTGACGATATTGACAATGACAAGAACTCACGCAAGGACTGGGAGAAAGCCTATACCCAAGGCATAAAACTTTTGGGCTTGCAGTACGAAGAGCGTACAGAACCTTGGAACGGCGCATCTGGCGTGTTCCACCCAATGATCACAGAAGCTGTGGTACGTTTCCAAAGCGAGACAATCACGGAGATGTTCCCTGCGCAGGGGCCAGTACGTACCAAAATCATTGGTAAAGAAACTACGCAAAAGAAAGAAGCCGCGCAGCGTGTCGAGGAAGACATGAACTACCAATTGACGGAAGTCATGAAAGAGTTCCGTCCAGAACAAGAGCGTATGTTGTGGTCACTGCCTGCCACTGGCTCAGCGTTTAAGAAAGTCTACGAAGACCCTAACCTTGGTCGCCAAGTCTCGATGTTCATCCCAGCAGAGGACATTGTTTTGCCGTATGGCGCGACGGACATGGACACTTGCTATCGCGTGACCCACGTCATGCGTAAGACTAAGAACGAGATTCTTAAACTCCAACAAGCAGGGTTCTACCGCGACATTGACTTGCCTGACCCAACAAAGACATCGCAAGACGACATCAAGAAAGCCAAGGACAAAGAGACGGGCTTTAACGACCTCAACGATGACCGCTATACGCTATATGAGTGCCATGTTGACTTAGACCTCAAAGGCTTTGAAGACAAGGACGATGACGGCGAAGAGACCGGCATCGCATTACCATACGTAGTTACCCTAATAAAAGGCTCAAACGACATCCTGTCAATACGCCGCAACTGGAAGGAAGATGATGAGTACAGACTCAAGCGCCAGCACTTCGTCCACTACCAGTACATCCCCGGCTTTGGAGCCTACGGCTTTGGCCTCTTCCATCTCATCGGTGGATTTGCTAAATCAGCAACGAGCATCATGCGCCAGTTGGTTGACGCTGGCACTTTATCGAACCTCCCCGGCGGCCTTAAGTCCCGTGGACTTCGCATTAAGGGTGATGACACACCGATCGCGCCCGGAGAATTCCGCGACGTAGATATTGGTTCTGGCGCACTGCGCGAGAACATCCTGCCTCTGCCATACAAAGAACCAAGCGCGGTTCTAGCCCAGTTGCTAGGCACAATCGTAGAAGAGGGACGTCGTTTTGCGGCAACAGCGGACATGAAAGTGTCCGATATGTCTGCACAGGCCCCTGTTGGGACTACCTTGGCACTACTAGAGCGCCAGCTAAAAGTGATGACCGCGGTTCAAGCGCGTCTGCACTACACGTTCAAGCAAGAGTTGGGGCTGCTCTCAATCATTATCCGTGATAACGCAAGCCCAACCTACAACTTTGATCCTGAGCACGGCAAACGCTCCGCTCGTCACGAGGACTACGAGAACGTAGACATTATTCCTGTTAGCGACCCAAATGCTGCCACGATGTCCCAACGTGTCGTGCAGTATCAAGCAGTCATTCAGATGGCGCAGATGGCTCCGGACATTTACGACTTGCCACAACTGCACCGCAGGATGCTTGAGGTTTTGGGGATCAAGAACCCAGACAAGTTAATCCCTCTGCCAGACGACGAGAAGCCAAAAGACCCAGTGTCCGAGAACATGGCTATGTTGCGTGGCGAGCCGATGAAGGCGTTCATGCACCAAGACCACGAGGCACATATCAAGGTGCACATGTCAATGATCAACGACCCACTAGTCCAGCAACTTGTCGGACAAAACCCCAAGGCACCAATGATGCAAGCCGCAATGATGGCGCATGTATCGGAGCACGTTGGTTATTTGTATCGCCAAAAGATCGAGCAACAGTTGGGTATGCCACTGCCTCCAGAAGACGAGAAGCTGCCACCAGAAATCGAGTTGGCGCTCTCAGGCATGATGGCGCAAGCAGCCGGCCAAGTCCTTCAGCAAAGCCAAGGGCAAGCCGCACAGATGCAGGCACAACAACAAGCGCAAGACCCTGTTATCCAGATGCAACAACAAGAGTTGGCGATCAAGCAAGGCGAGTTGCAGATCAAGGCACAGAAGACTCAGGCCGACATCATGTTGGCGCAGAAGAAACTTGCCGCAGATGCAGCCGCCAAAGCCGACAAAATGCACTTGGAAGAAAAGAAACTCATGGTCGACGCTGCCGACAAAGCCGACAGAAACCGCGCATCTCAAGGCGAAGACCCACAGGTTGCCGCCGCACGGGCGCAACAAGAACTCGATGCTATGCAAAACAGAACCGTTATGGCAGCGCAACAACACAATCAAACCCTGACGCACAAACAACAGGTACATCGTCAGAACCTAGAACACCAGCGTGAACAAGCTGCCATCCGTGCCGAACAGGCACGCAACAAACCAGAGGGAAATCCTAAGAAATGATTAACGAATTCGCACGCGTATTGCGCGAAAAAATACGCACCGATATGAACAACTACGCAGATGACCTTGCCGCAGGCACCTGCCAGACGTTCGACCAATATCAAAAACTCTGTGGGGTGATTCATGGTCTAGCCATCGCAGAGGGTTACTTACTCGACCTTGCAAAGAAAGTTGATGAATCAGATGAGTGAAATACTCCTGCCTCCCGGTATTGCCTTACCGCCCTCCGTCCAACAATTGGACACACCCGAACCAGACGCTACGGAAGAAATCAAAGCGACTGCACTACCACTCCCAACAGGTTACAAAATCCTGTGCATCGTCCCTCCGGTGGATGCCAAGATAGCTGGGACAGACCTCGACTTAGTTCGAGACACGGCAACTATGCGTCAAGAAGAACATGCCACTACGGTGTTGTTTGTTATGCGTATAGGGCCAGATGCGTTTAAAGACACCACCAAGTTCCCATCGGGTGCGTGGTGCAAAGAAGGTGACTTCGTCTTAGTACGTACGTACTCCGGTACGCGATTCAAAATATTTGGAAAAGAGTTCCGCGTCATCAACGATGACATGGTGGAATGTGTTGTGCAAGACCCCCGTGGGATAACCCGCGCTTAAGGAGTAGATATGGCTGGAGAACAATTTAAGTTCCCTGACGAAGTCGAAGAAGTCAAAGTAGAAGTTACCGGAGACGATGACTTTGAAGTTGAAATAGTAGACGATACGCCAGAACAAGACCGTGGTCGTAAACCGTTAGACAGGGAAGTCGAAGACCCAACGGACGACGAGATTGAGTCCTACACCCAAGGTGCGCAAAAGCGTATCAAGGAGTTGACCCATGCCCGTCACGATGAACGTAGAGCCAAAGAAGCTACTTTGCGTGAAAAACAAGAACTTGAGGCTTTTTCACAACGCCTGTTGGAAGAAAATAAAAAGCTACGTCAAAACGTCAATACGGGTTCTGAGCAGTACACGCAGATGGCTAAAACCGCTGCTGAAGCTGAATTGGACAAAGCACGCCGTGACTACAAGGCCGCACAGGAGGCTTTTGACTCCGATGCCATTCTTGCCGCACAGGAAGCACTGCTTGATGCCAAAATGAAATTGGAATCTGCAAAGAATTTTCGTCCAACCCCTTTACAAGATGAAAATTCTGATGTACAAACGAGCTATCAAGAACCTCAACGTGTTCAACCGGACGAAAAAACCTTGCGCTGGCAAGCAAAAAACCAGTGGTTCGGAAGCAACGGGTTCGAAGAAGTTACCAGCTACGCACTAGGGCTGCATCAAAAGCTAGTCAATTCGGGTTCTGACCCGCGATCTGATGAATATTTCGAGCAAATTGATGCTCGCGTGAAGTCAAAGTTCCCTGAAGTTTTCGGTGGTAATGAAGACAAGCCAAGGTCCGGTGATACTCCGAGAAAACCTGCTTCTGTGGTTGCACCTGCGACACGTTCGTCAGGCAAAAGAACGGTTCAGTTAACAAAAACTCAGTTGGCGTTAGCAGAAAAGTTTAAATTAACCCCTCAACAGTATGCTGCGCAAGTAGCGAGATTGGAGAATCAAAATGGCTGAAAACCGTACCCCCCGTGACACTTTGTCACGCGAAAAAACTGTTCGTAAAGTCTATAGACCTACGAGTTCTTTGCCCGACCCGACACCTGAGCCGGGATATTCGTATCGCTGGGTAGCGACGCATATCTTGGGGCAGCTTGAACCAACTAACACGTCTCGCAAGTTTCGTGATGGCTGGATACCGGTGAAAGCAGAGGATCATCCGGAGTTAATGTTGGTTGGAAATAGTACTGGTAATGTAGAAATTGGTGGTCTTTTGCTTTGCAAAATGCTTACTGAAGACTTAAAAGCCATTAAAGAGTACTACGAAGACCAAGCGGAAGCAAACATGTCTTCGGTGGACAACCACTTCATGCGAAACAACGATCCACGCATGCCATTGTTCTCAGAGAGAAAATCGACGACGAGCAAAGGCGCTGGATTTGGTTCTGGTTCTAAATAACTTTTTACAGGAGTCTTAAATGGCATATCCAATCCTTGATGCCCCATATGGGTTCAAACCCATTAATCTGATTGGTGGTCAAGTTTTTGCTGGTTCAACACGGAACATTCCGATCCAGTACAACTTTGGCACCAATATTTTCTACGGTGATATCGTAGGTCAATCGCGTGGCTTTGCTACACGTTCTACTGTAACTACTGGTGGTAGTGCCGTAACAGGCTCTGCTGGTAACGGTACGATTGGTGTGTTCTTAGGCTGCACATTTACTAACCCAACCACCAAGCAAAAGCAGTTTTCCCAATTCTGGCCCGCAAACACGCTGGCTGGTGACGCAGTTGCTATCGTGACTGATGATCCAGACACCTTGTTCCGTGTGGCTGCTGTTACTGCCGCTGGCGGTACGACCATTGGTTCTATTGCTCGTTCTGATGTCGGTATGAACTGTGAAGGTTCTAACTTGGCTGGTAACGTCAATACTGGTAACTCTTCCAACGGTATCGTTGCTGCTACCGCAGCAAACACTTCAACTTTGCCAATCCGCATCGTTGATTTGGTTCCCGATACAGCTATTGTTGCTACCGCAACATTGTCTAGCGGTGGCGGCACTAGCAGCTTGGTGTGTACTGGTCTGACCAGAACATTACCATTAGGTACAGACGTTGCTTATTTGGCTGCTAACGGTCAGTTAATTGGTACAGGCTCGCGTGTTTCATCTGCTGTTACAGGCACTGGCTCACAAACAGTTTCTATCAATGCGCAAGCTGCGACAGTTAACTCCCCCACCGGTACCGCCTCTACAGGTATTACCATCCCAGCAAACAGCACTATGGTGTTCACTATTTACCAAGAAGCAATTGTAAAATTCAACTTCGGTATTCATGAGTACTATAGTAATACTAACCAATCGGTTAGCGTTTAATAAGGAGTAACTTACTATGGCTATTTCACGCGCACAACTACTGAAGGAACTCCTTCCCGGTCTTAACGCATTGTTCGGTCTTGAGTACGCACGCTACGGCGAAGAGCATAAAGAAATCTACGAAATTGAGAAATCAGAGCGTAGTTTTGAAGAAGAAACCAAGTTATCTGGTTTCTCCGCTGCTCCTGTTAAGAACGAGGGTTCTGCCATTGCTTATGACAATGCGCAGGAAGCGTTCACAGCACGCTATAACCACGAAACTATTGCTTTGGGTTTCTCGATCACTGAAGAGGCGATTGAAGACAACTTGTACGACAGCTTGTCTGCTCGTTACACCAAAGGTTTGGCTCGTGCTATGTCCTACACCAAGCAGGTCAAAGCAGCTTCTGTTTTGAACAACGGCTTTAGCGCTGCCTACGTTGGCGGTGATGGCGTTGCTCTTTTCAGCACTTCTCACCCCTTGGTTAGCGGTGGCGTTAACAGCAACACTCCATCTACTCAAGCTGACTTGAACGAGACTTCTTTGGAAGCCGCCGTTATTCAAATCGCTGCTTGGACTGATGAGCGTGGTCTGTTGATCGCTGCTAAACCACGTAAGTTGATCATCCCACCAGCACTGCAATTCGTTGCTACTCGTCTGTTAGAAACCAGCCTCCGCGTTGGTACTAACAACAACGACATCAACGCGTTGAAGAACAATGGTTCGATCCCAGAAGGTTACGCAATTAACCACTTCTTGACCGACATTAACGGTTGGTTCTTGACCACAGACGTTCCTAACGGGTTGAAGATGTTTGAGCGTACCCCATTGAGCAATTCAATGGATGGTGACTTCGATACCGGCAACGTGCGTTACAAGGCTCGTGAGCGTTATAGCTTCGGTTGGTCTGATCCTTTGGGCGTTTTTGGCTCATCTGGTTCATTCTAAGAAAAAGGGGGTCACAAGCCCCCTTTTTTATTGACATCTTAGAAATATGGTGTATATTTCAAATATCTGGGTGATCCGCTTTTACCACCACTGCCCCAGCAGACGATGCAACGATCGGTAAGAGCACTTTTGCATAAGGACTATTGTCATGGCACGTTCCACATTTGAAGGCCCGATTCTCGCGGGCGATAACCGTTTTGGTCCATTTCGTAACGTAGGTTACGCAGATTTAGTACAAAGCGTTGGTTTAAACATAGCAACCACAACCGCTAATACGGCGAATTATGGTGGCGCTTCCGCTGGTGTGTTTGTTAAATCAAACGGCATCCCTAACGCTCAAGCTACTGTTTACACACCTAACTCGGCATCTGCAACGCTAACCGCAACTACTGTCCCTGCTGATAGCGCTACCGTATATCGCGGTGCTGTTATGTACATTCCAATTGGAAGCAAGATTGTTGATATTTTTGTTGACATCGGTGTTGTTACCACTTTTACAAGCGGTTCATTGACTTCTGTTCAAGTTAACGTCAGCAATGATTATGTTGCCGCCGCAGGCACTTGCACATACGCACAAACGGGTGTGTTGACTTCTCCAGCAGTAGGTCGTCAATCGTTTAACGCATTCACGGCGACTCAGTTGGCTAACCAACAAGCCACTTCTACCGACATCGTAGGTGTTAATGGCAATCAAAGTTTGTCGCAGATAGTTTTCACTATTGCTTCTATCAACGGAACCAACGTGGCAATCACTGGTGGTACTTACTACTTCACTTTGCGTTATGTCCAACCTGATGGCAACATTGGTACCACTACAACTTACCCATTTGGTAACTTTGACTAATTAAGCAGGGGCTTCGGCCCCTTTCTTTGGATTTAAGGAGTTAATATGTCAGGATGGACAGTCGTAGATACGGCAACAAACAAATCACTGCCCGTTGGTGGTAGCCAAAATTCTGGTACTGGAGTGCCTTATGTATCTCCCGTGCCTTCAGCAACAGACCCCGTACAGAAGTTTCGTATTTCTTCTCCGCAGTCACTCATTGACACGGACTTTGAATACGGCACTCAGCCCACCAAGTGGGAAAGTGTTTCTCTGCAAAACAATCGTCAGAGTACATACTTTCTCCCGCAACAGCCTAGAGCAGTTACTACAATTACTGCATCAACTAGTACTGTTACTGTTGCTATGGCAGACACAAGTGGCTTTTCAGTTGGAACGCCAATCTATGTTCAAAATTCTTTAGACCCACTTCTTAATGGTTGGTGGTTGGTGTCTGAGGTTAACGCAAGCACAAACGTCAAATACGTTATTACAACGGCAACGGCAACCACTACCAATCAATATTCTGCTACCGGTACATCTGTGTACTTAGGGTATTTCTTTTCTAGTTGTGGTATCCAGTTAACAGGTACATCAGCTTTTTCTTTTACTTTATCAACAGTTACTGTAACCACTACTGGCGCTCACGGCTTGAATAAAGGTAGCCTTGTTTATATTATTGGTACAACTGGCCCATCTACAGCAACAACAGTTAATGCCGCGCAAATAGTTGCATCAGTACCTACATACAACACTTTTACGTTTACCAACGTAAATGGAACGCCTTCTACAACCATTGCCAACACCGCCGGAAACACAAACGTGTTTGCGCGACCATCAGGTTTTGTTGAGCCTCGTTCGTTTGATGGTGGCGTAGCGTTCTCTGCTGGCTCTTCTATTCCAAACCAACAGTTAATTCGTCAGACCCGTCGTTACTTCCGTTACCAGTCTGGTAAAGGACTTCAGTTCTCAACTGGATCATCTTTAAAGCCAGCGTTGTTTGTATCTTCAATGGTTAACGCTTCAGGCACGGTAACAGTCACATGCCGTTTTACTCACAACTTAACTGCTGGTACATCAATCCAAGTTGCTGGAGCAAATCAAGGTTACTTTAACGGTACCTTTACTGTTGCGTCCGTCACCAGCCCAACTGTTTTTACATACACAATTGGCACAAGCAATAGCGTTACTGCAACAGGCCAATTCCGCGTTAGTCCTTTGGCTTGGTTTGGTGCCAATAGCCGCATTGGTATGTTGGACCAACAAAACGGTATGTTTTTTGAGTTTGACGGCACAACACTTTATGCTGTACTTCGCAACAGTACCAATCAAATAAGCGGAACAGTTGCTGTCACAGTCGGTTCAGCCGTAGTTACAGGTACAGGAACAGCATTTTTGACCCAGCTACAGCCCGGTCAGTTCATTGTGATTCGCGGACAGACGTACCGAGTTGTACAGATTGTGTCTGATACATCATTGTCTGTTAGCCCCGAATATCGCGGCGCTACAACTATTGCCAACTGTGTTGTTTCTCAAACTATTGATACTCGCTTCCCGCAGTCACAATGGAATTTAGATAGGTGTGACGGTACAGGACCGTCGGGTTACAACATTGATTTGACCCGTATGCAAATGTGGTACATCGACTACTCATGGTACGGTGCTGGTTACATACGTTACGGCGTTCGCGGCACTAACGGTTTAATCACTTATGTGCATCAAATCCAAAACAACAACAAGCAATTTGAAGCATACATGCGCTCTGGAAACATGGGCGCTCACTATGAAGTGTCTGGAATTCCTCCACAGACGTTCTTAACGGCGCCTTTGTCTGGGTCTACCACAACCCTCAGTGCTGACATTTTGATTAATGCGCTGACGATCCCGGTAGCACAAACCAGCGTGTTCAATGCAAGCGGTGGCGTTGCTGCAATTGGTACTGAGTTAATTTTTTACAGGACCACATCCGTAGCATCTGGCGCAGGTAACTTGGTTGATTGCATTCGCGGTTTTAACGGAACTGTTGCAGACGACCGAACATCCGGCACAACTATTTCACCGTCTTCATTCACGGTAAGTGACGCTCGCGGGTTCCCCACTCCAGCACAAACGCCTTCAACTTTGACGGTTGAAGTGATGGCAGCTAACGGTAATATTGAGTACATCAACTACACCGGCATCACCTCTAGCGGCATTTTCTTTGGCTTGACTAGGGCGCAAACTGGCGGTCAGGCAACTGCGCAAGCATTTGCTAACGGCGACGTAAGAACCTCTGTTGAGTTTGTTGCGCCAGCTTCTGTTCCATCCCTGTCTCACTGGGGTTCATCTGCAATCATGGACGGTAGATTCGATGACGATAAGTCGTTGATTTTCAACTTTGGCGTAAATGCTCCTATCCTTTTAGACACTTCGATTGCCCGTGTAACTCCACTGCTTGCAATCCGCATTGCTCCTTCAGTGGATAACGGTCAAGTAGGGTTGATGGGGGAGAAAGAAATTATCAACCGTATGCAACTGCAATTGATCGAATTAGGTGTTATTACCACTGGCGCTGTGTTGGTCACCTTGGTGTTGAACGGCTATGCAACAGGCGGAACTTGGAGCGTTTGGTCTTCACCAAGAACTTTAGGTGGTGCTTCATACACTTCGTCTTTGGCGCAGGTTTCTATAAACACCAATACAGCCGCAATAATGGTCGGCGGCGAATCAGTTGCTGCGTTTTATACCAACACATCTGGTCAAACTGTTTTAGATTTGGCCCAAGTGCGCGATCTTGGTAACTCAATTTTGGGTGGTGGTACAACTGCTTCCGTATCTACAAATTACTCCGGTGTCTATCCAGATGGGCCTGATGTTATTTATGTATGCGCTACCAACGTGGTGGTATCGGCAACACCAAACGTGTACGCCCGTTTGTCTTGGAAAGAAGCACAGGCTTAACATGGCATCCCCAGCATGGCAACGCAAGGAAGGCAAGAACCCCAACGGCGGACTGAACGCCAAGGGGCGAGCCTCTGCGAAACGCGAAGGGCACAACTTGAAACCTCCTCAACCAGAGGGCGGCTCAAGGCGCGACTCTTTCTGTGCAAGGATGAGTGGAATGAAAAAGAAATTGACATCCGCAAAAACAGCGAACGACCCGAACTCTAGGATTAACAAGAGTCTTAGAGCTTGGAACTGCGCTGAAGGCGGGTACGTAAACTCAGCAGACGGTATAGCCCAAAAAGGCAAGACCAAAGGAAGAATGATATGAACAACGACGTAAAAACAATGACTGACGGCGCTGCCGTTGTAGTTGGTCTTGGCGGTTTCATGGGATGGGTAACTCCAGTCGTGGGACTTATTGGTGGAGTATTGACCATTGTGTGGTTAAGCATTCGCATTTGGGAAACAGATACTGTTAAAGGCTTGATGGCTAAGTATGCCAAGCACGAGTAAAAAACAACACAATTTCATGGCTGCGATAGCACACTCGCCGTCGTTTGCCAAGAAAGTAGGAGTCCCACAGTCTGTGGGCAAGGATTTCAACAACGCCGATAAAGGCAAATCTTTTAAAAAAGGTGGTGATACTATGGCAGGCAAAATGAACCCCGGCTTCATGGCAATGATGGCTAAGAAAAAAGGCACTAGCAAAATGGCTGGTGGTGGTATGACTGGTATGGGCAAAGTAAAAACTGCCGCTCCTAGCCGTGACGGTGTTGCTGTTAAAGGCAAGACCAAAGGCAAAATGATTGGTATGAACAAGGGCGGC
>Ga0114974_10001997_pt1 | contig 15892 bp, 13 predicted proteins | sample S_130206_EF_Meta_FD_87318 | JGI IMG/M metagenome (GOLD analysis project Ga0114974, IMG submission 87318) | Freshwater microbial communities from Lake Simoncouche, Canada to study carbon cycling - S_130206_EF_MetaG | ecosystem: Environmental > Aquatic > Freshwater > Lake | place: Lake...
CTTGAGCAATTCGGGATGAACTTGAGGTTCACCCTCAAAAACATCGAGCCCCGCGCCGGCGATGCGCCTGTCTTTGAGCGCTTGCGCCAAAGCGACATCGTCCACAATGCCGCCCCGGGCGATGTTGACCAAAGTGGCTGTAGGCTTCATTTGCGCCAATTCAGGCGCCCCAATGGTGTGGTGCGACTCGGGGCTGTAGGGCACGACCAGCATCACATGGTCAGCGGTCTGCAGTAATTCTGGCTTGGACACATAACGTGCCTTGCATTGCGCTTCGAGGTCGGAGCTCAAACGTGAACGATTGTGGTAGATCACCTGCATGCCAAAGCCATGGGCTGCCCGTCGGGCAATGCCCTGCCCTATGCGCCCCATGCCCATGATGCCCAAAGTGCTGCCATGCACTTCGGCACCGGCAAACATGTCATAACGCCATTTCGTCCATTTTCCGGCGCGTAAAAAGTGCTCGCTTTCGGTCAGGCGGCGCGCTGTCGCCATCAACAAGGCAAACCCAAAATCCGCCGTCGTTTCGGACAATACGTCGGGCGTGTTGGTGGCTTGAACGCCAGCCGCGGTCATGGCGGGCACGTCAAAGTTATTGAAACCCACCGCCATATTGGCCACCACTTTCAGTTGCGGACATGCGGCCAATAAAGCAGCATCAATTCGCTCGGTACCGGTGGTGATGGCGCCCGCTTGGCCCTGCAGTTTGCGGGTTAATTCTACCGGTGTGAACAGCACATCGGCTTGGTTGTCTGTCACTTCAAAATACGCGCGCAAGCTGTCTAGCACTTCTTCAAACACGGGTCGCGCCACAAAAACAGAAGGCTTCATCGTTCAGATCTCCATTGTATGCAAAATTTCATTCGGTCATGCGCAATTGACGCGCCCACCATGGGGTCACAGCAGGCAAGAGGGTCAGAGTCCAAATCACCACCCAAGCAGTCAGCGACATGAGCTGTGTCATTTCGGGAAATTGCGCCACCGTAATGACGGCCAACACAACCGGAATCACACCGGTTTCGCGTACAGCACATAAAAACAATTTTTCCTTGAAACTGATTTGCGTTGGAAGCAAGGACAACAAGACCGACACAGGGCGGGCCACAAAAATGAACACTGCCGAAATGGCCAGACCCAGCCAAACGGTTTGCGACAAGTCGTACAAGGACACAAAGGGGCCGACCATCATGAAAATAGTGGGCTTAGCCACGCTTTCAATTTTGGATTCCAGGGTGTGCAACAAAGTTTTGAACTCCGGTGAACCCTGATTGAAATGACCCAACAAACCCGCTACAAAAGCGGCTAAAAAACCGTTGCCATGAATGGCTTGAGCCAGCACAAATGTCATCAAAGGCACCACAAGCACCACAGCAAAGTCATAGCTGTGTTCTGCTTTTTCCAAGGCGTGGCGCTTGGCTGCGTAGCGTTCAAACATCGACATGCCAAACCAACCCAAAACACCTGCCAAGGTTCCGAATAAAAATTGTTGCCCCAGCAAAAGTAAATTCTCAGCACTGAGCAGTCCCTGCGTGAGAGCACCCAGACTGTCCAATGTTGCACCCGATAAAACCATCGCGGCAATGGCCGCAGTGAAAATGGCTCCCACCGCGTCATTGAGTGCACTTTCAGCAACGGCTATGTTCGAGATGCGTTTGTAAGGCGATTTGAAAACGAGTTGCTTCAGCGTGGGTATCAGGGCAGCAGGATCGGTTGAACCCAAAATCGCGGACAAGAGCGCAGCCGTTTTTCCATCCAAACCGAGCGCCATCAGCAGCAAGAACATGACGATGAAGGTCAACAAATAACCCAACACAGCAATCATCACGGTGGGATAAGCAATGCTCAAAAAGTCTTTACGCTCAATCTCGTCACCACCCGACTTGAGAATGATCGCTGCCAACGCTGTACACACCACGACCGACAAGGTCAGCGCCAAAGACAGCGGCGCCAAAGCATCGTGCAAGACAATGCCCACCAACAACTGCAATGTGAAACTGGGGAACACCGTTCCCTCAGAAGCTTTGCTGCAAGCCCAACCAAAGGCCAAGAACAAACTCAGGCACCACAGCGAGGCGGCAATAGCAGACTCCGTACCGCCTGTCTGTCCTAAGTGCGCTAGCAATGCAGGCGAAAAGGCATTGACCAGCCAAGCCAAAGCAAAAACAAGGACAATTTTGAGATAGTTGATCATCTCAAGTATTCAGCCTGGTTGTTCAATCTCAAACACCTGGCGCAAATAGGCCAGGTATTTTTCATCGTCGCACATGCCCTTGCCAGGCGAATCAGACAACTTGGCCACGGGTTGCCCATTGCAGCGCGTCATTTTGATGACGATTTGCAGCGGCTCATAACCAAGGTCGTTGGTCAGGTTGGTGCCTATGCCAAAGGCCAGTTGGCAACGACCATTGAACTGACGAAACAATTCAATGGTGCGAGGCACCGTCAAACCGTCACTGAAAATCAGTGTTTTGGTGCAGGGATCCACCCGATTGGATTTGTAGTGATCAATCATCCCCTCGCCCCAGGCAAATGGGTCGCCGCTGTCATGCCGAGCGCCGTCAAACAACTTGCAAAAATACATATCAAAATCACGCAAAAATGCTTTGAAACCATACACATCGCTGAGCGCGATGCCCAAGTCGCCGCGGTATTCTTTGGCCCATGATTCGAAAGCAAATACCTGGCTGTCGCGCAAACGCGGGCCCAGCGCCTGAGCCGCTTGCAGGTATTCGTGTGCCATGGTCCCCAAAGGCGTGATGCCCAACAAGTAGGCGTAATACACGTTGCTGGTTCCTGCAAATCGTCCGTTGAGGCCCGTCCCCAATCGGCCTGCTAAAACACGCAGCACCTCTTCATGCCAGGCACGGGAAAAACGTCTGCGGGTGCCGTAGTCAGCGATCTTCAGGGCTTGAAGGCCTTCAGCCTGCATTTGTTCGATTTTGATGTCCAGTCGTTGGCGGCCACCTTGCAAGTCAGGCACTTTTTGGGTGTTGCGAAAGTAAACCTCGTTGACAATAGCCAGCACAGGAATTTCAAACAAAATCGTGTGCAACCAAGGCCCTTGGATGGTGAGCTCCAATTCACCCGACGGCATGGCTTGCAGGTGAATGCACTTTTCATTGAGCCTGAAGAGACCCAGGAAATCCACAAAGTCGCTTTTGATGAAACGCAAGGAACGCAGGTAATTCAGTTCTGATTCTTTGAAACTGAGACTGCACAGCGATTTAATTTCGTTGCGAATTTCGTCGACATAAGGCGCCAAGTTGACGCCGGGGTTTCGACATTTGAAACGGTACTCGACTTGCGCACCTGGAAACTGATGCAAGACCACCTGCATCATGGTGAACTTGTAGAGGTCGGTGTCCAGCAAACTGGTGATAATCATAGGCTGTAAAAGGCTGTTTGACCGAGTGTAAGGCAAGTCCCCGCCGCCCAAGTGCTCAGATGAGCCGACCACTGACCAGTGTGAGCAATCGGTCCGCATGCGTGGCTAAAATCTGATTTTGCTCGGCCACCAACATGGGTAGACCCTGGGCTCTCAAAAGAAGCAGCGCATCGCGCATCGCTTCGACCAACACCGGGGCAATGCCTTCGCAAGGTTCATCGAGCAGCAGGATCTGGGGTCCGGTCATCAGCGTTCTGCCCAAGGCCAACATTTGCTGTTCCCCCCCGCTCATTTGGCCGGCAGGTCGGTCCAGCATCCCCGCCAATGCAGGGAACAGGGTTAAGACCGCAGCCAAGTCAAGCGCTGTCTTGGCGGGCGGGCTGCTGGCCACAATCATCAAGTTTTCACGCACCGTCAAACCGGTGAACAAGCGCCGGTCTTCCGGCACATAACCCAGACCGGCCTGCGCACGTTGGTAGGGCGGCCAATGGGTCATGAGGTGTCCTTGCCAAGTCACGCTACCCTGTGTCAGGGGCAGCAGGCCCATGATCGCTTTGAGCAGGGTGGATTTACCCGCACCGTTCAAGCCTTGCAACACCACCAATTCCCCTGGCCGCACGGTCAAGGTGACATCGAATAAGGCTTCAACCTGTCCATAGGCTGCGCTCAAAGCGTGGACTTCAAGCATGCTGAACCCCGGCTGAATGGGGCACTTGAAAATGCTGACCCAAGTACCGTTTCCGCACAAGGACGTTTTCGGCAATCGACTCTGGCGTGCCCTGCGCGGCCAACTCGCCGTCGATCAGCACCAAAACCCGATCGGCCACACCAAACACCGCATCCATGTTGTGCTCTGTGTAGAGCACCGTCACTTGCTGCGTTAACGAAGCCGTGAATGAGCGGACCAGGGCCATCATTGCGCTTCTCTCTTGCGCACCCAAACCTGCGGCTGGTTCGTCAAGCAAAAGCAGACCGGGTTGATGCGGCGGCAATCCGGCCAAGGCCATCGCCAACTCCAAGCGTTTTTTAGCGCCGTATGGCAATTCGCCCGCCCAAAGATGCACGCTGTTTTTCAGACCTACGCTGTCAGCCAATTCGGTGGCTGCCAGCCTGGCCACATGGTCCAAACGACGCAGCCCTGACCCCACGGTTTGCGCCAGCCCAGAGCCCGAATCCCGGCAGACCAGCTGGATGTTTTGCAAAACAGTCAGGGCATCAAAGGTTTGTGCGACCTGAAACGTTCGCGCCACGCCGCGTTGCAAGCGCTGTGTGGCCGTTAAACCATCCAATGATTCACCTTGCCATCGCACATGCCCTTGGGTGGGCAGTTGTTGCCCTGCCAAACAAGCAAAGCACGTCGATTTGCCCGCACCGTTCGGCCCGATCAAGGCCACGCATTCACCGGGTGCCGCTTCGAAGCTCAAGCCCTTGAGCGCCTGAACACCCGCATAATTTTTAAACAGATTGTCGACTTGCAAAGCACTCATGACTGGGTACCCCCAACATGCACAGGATGCCTTCGCCAAGTCCAGCGCCAACCCAATACACCTTGTGGCGATAGGACCATCAACAGCATGATCAACACGCCTAAAACGCCATGCCAATATTCCAACTGGCGTCCCAACTCGGCGCCTGCCCAGGTGAGTAAAAAACTGCCCACAGCGGCCCCCCATAAGTGGTGCAGACCGCCCAATAAAATCACCAACAAGGCATCAACGGATGTTGAGACGGATGCCACAGAAGGAAAAACAGCGCCTTTGGCTGCTGCCCACAACCCTCCGGCTAAACCTGCTAAACAGGCACTCAGGACAAACACTTGGTAACGCCAGCGCGCCAAGGACAAGCCACTGGCCTGAGCGCGTTGCGGCGCGTCACGTCCAGCTTGCAAGCCCATGCCCCAAACAGATTGCGACAGGGCAGACAAACCGCTGATGGCCAAAAGGCACAACATCACCAAGCCCAAGCCCAAGGCAGCCCGTTGGTTCGGGGCCACCAGCTGCAATCCGATCAGGCCGTTGTCCCCACCCGACAGCGCCACCCATTGGGTCAATCCAGCCCACACCGTTTGGGCCAGCGCCAGAGACAGCATGGCCAGATAGACCCCTCGGCTGCGAAGAACCAAAGCACCAAACACCCCTGCCACCGCGCCTGCAAAAAAGACGCCTGCCGCCAATGCGGGGAAAAAGGACCAACCCCATTTCAAATGCGTCAGGGCAGCGCCATAAGCGCCCAGGCCCAAATAGGCCGCATGACCGAAACTGACCAAACCGCCCAAGGCCATCATCAGTTGCAGGCTCAAACCAAAAAGCAACAAAATCAGGGCATCTTCAGCCACGGATTGCCCATAGTCTCCCGAGCTTTGCGCGGCCCACCACAGGGCTAACATCACCAGAGCCAGTGCCAGATGGGCAGTCCGAGAAGTCGGCCAGCGCCTGAAGACCTGAATGGCCTCACGCAAGGGCGCCGTCGTGCTCTGTCCACGCAAACCTTCAGGTCGCCAAATCAAGACCGCCGCCATGGTCAAGAACACCATGACCAATGTGGCCTGTGGCCATAGGCTCACGCCCAGGGCATGCACCAAGCCAATCAATACGGCGGCACCAAATGCACCGCTGACGCTGCCCAGGCCGCCGGTGACAACCACCACAAAAGTCTCCACCACCACGTTCATGTCCATTTGCAAATGCGCAGGCTCACGCGGCAATTGGAGAGCGCCACCCAAACCGGCCAAACCGCAACCCAGCATCACCACACCCAGCATCAAAGGTGCGGGGTTCACACCCATGGCGCCCAAAATTTCAGGGTCTTGTGTGGCGGCTCGAACGCGCCTGCCCCACAGGGTTCGGGTCAGCAACCCGTGCAAGAGCAACCAGACCACAGGCCCCAGCACCAAGGTCACGCATTGCCACAGCGGAAAAAACTCTCCGCCGATCTCGACAGACCCTTTGAGGCCTGGGAATCGCGGCGCAAAAACCTCAGTGGGTCCAAAAGCAAAACGCATGGCATCGTGCATGGCCAATGTCAGGCCAAAGGTGGCCACCAATTGGTAAATTTCGGGCGCACTGCGCATTCGCCGCAGCAGCAGCAACTCCGCCAAAGCCCCAGCCAGCGCGGCCACGACGGCCCCCAAAAGCATGGCCAGTGCATACAAGCCCGGGCTTTGTGACCAAGCGGGAAACCATGCCGTAACCCAATGCGCAGTCAACAAGGCACCCAACATGAAGAAACTGCCGTGCGCGAAATTAACCATGCGGGTCACGCCAAAGATCAGCGTGAGTCCCGAGGCCATCAAGAACAAGGTGGTTGCGTAACTCAGCCCATTCAAAATTTGAATGAAAAACAAACTCATCCGGCTTGTCCGCAGAACTTTGGAATCACCACCTGACGGCTCGCATCATTCCACCCAATGGGTAAAGGACTTGGCATCCACGCGGGTGGTTTGGTAAGTATTCACCAAAGCCGATTCGTCGGCATAGCCCAAGGACATGCCGCACACGAGCATTTCGTTTTCAGCTGCACCGATGTGCGGCAAGATGATTTTGCTGAAGTTATTCCATGCTGCTTGAGGGCAGGTATGCAATCCACGGGCGCGGGCAGCGAGCATGATGTTTTGTAAGAACATGCCAAAGTCAAGCAAACTGCCTCGCCCCATGACGCGCTCGATGGTGAACATCAGGCCCACAGGCGCATCAAAGAACATGAAGTTGCGCTGGTGCTGTTCGTGCATTTTTTCGCGCTCACCCTTACCGATACCCAATACACCATACAAACCAAAACCGCATTCGCGGCGTCGATCAATGTAAGGACTAACCCATTGGGTAGGGTAGTAGTCATAGGCATCGGCATAATCCTTGGACATCGCCGGGTTTGCAGCGATGGCGTTGTGCGCCGCGCAGACTTTGCTGACCAGTGCATCACGGCTTGCGCCTTGCAGAACATACACATTCCAAGGTTGGGTGTTGGTGCCGCTGGGCGCGCGGGCAGCAATGCGCAACAAGTCTTCCAGTACTTCACGCTCCACCTGTCGAGGCTCAAAGGCGCGGGCTGAAAAGCGGCTTTCTATCGCCGCGTACACGCTGGCAGGGTCTTGAATTCGGGTGCTGACTTGAGATGTGTTCATTTGAGTTTGTCCAAAACAGATTGAAATTCAGGGGCCAAAGGCATTGGGCGGCGGGTGATCCGATCTACATAGACATGCACAAAATGGCCACGGGCTGCGGTCAGGGGTTCTCCTTGGGCAAACAATCCCACCTCATACCTGACGCTGGAGGTGCCTTGGTGGGCCACACGAATGCCGGCCTCTACGGTTTGCGGAAAAGCCAAAGGGGCAAAATAGTTGCATTGGGTTTCAACGACCAAACCGATCGAGGCACCGTTGTGAATGTCCAGCACGCCTTGCTCAATCAAATGGGCGTTCACAGCGGTGTCAAACCAACTGTAATACACCACGTTGTTCACGTGACCATAGGCATCGTTGTCCATCCAGCGGGTGGTGATGTTCCGGAAAACGGGGTAAACCGTCCGGGGCAAAGCTTGGGGTTTGAGCGCAGTCATGGGGTGAGATTTTGCCAGCGTTCCCAATAGTCAAACGCGACCGCCAAGGTGTTGACCTGAACTTGCACAGTGGTTTCGATGTCTCTGCCATAGCCGCCCGCCATGCACATGGCCAACGGAATGCGCCGCTGGAAAGCCCAATCCAGCACGGCACGGTCCCGTGCCATCAACCCGTCGAAACTGAGCTTCAGTCGTCCAAGGCGGTCGCCCTCATGCGGATCGGCCCCCGCAAGGTAAATCACCAGTTCGCTGTCAAACCGATTGCCTAGGGTATCCAAGGCCTGGTGCAAGGCATCCAAATAAGCGTCATCGGTGGTGTCATCGGGCAAGTCGACGTCCAGATCGCTCTTGACTTTGCGAAACGGGAAATTCTTTTCACCATGCATTGACAACGTGAAAACGCTCGTATCGTTGGCAAAAATCTCTGCTGTCCCGTTGCCTTGGTGAACATCCAGATCGATCACGGCCACCGGCATCACCCGTTTACTCTGCCGAAATCGCTCGGCCTGCATCAAGCGGGCTGTCACTGCCGCATCGTTGAATACACAAAAACCTCCTCCTTTGTCAGCCGATGCATGATGGGTCCCACCCGCTAAGTTCGTGGCAATGCCTTGCGTCAGCGCCACGCGTGCAGCCGCCACGGTCGCACCAACCGATCGGCGCGAGCGCTCAACCATCGCCTCGCTCCAGGGGAAACCAATTTCACGCTGTAACGGCGCGGTCAATGTCCCAGTGCAGACGGCTTGAATGTAGGCGGGGGAATGCGCCAAAGCCAACTCGCCATCTGACGCGGCTGGCGCTGGTGTGATTTGCAAGCCTGCCAACTCATGCCTCAAACGCGCTCGCAAACGGCTGTATTTGGCCATTGGAAAACGATGGCCTTCTGGAAGAGGCAGCACGAAGTGGTCAGCGTAAAAAGCATGCATACGCCATTTGACCCGATTTTAGAAAACCATCTCTAAATTGCTGCATTGCAACAAAAACCCTTGTTTTCTGGTTTGGAAATCCGTAAAATCTCGGAATGCTGCACTGCAACATAAGCCTTGGCGTTCAGCCAACTTCAGCGCAGATGTTTCAACCTTTTAAATTATTGGAGATTCTCATGATGACTGCTGAACAACTGATGGCTGCGCACAAAGCCAATGTCGAAACTTTGTTTGGTCTGACCAGCAAAGCCTTTGAAGGCATGGAAAAATTGGTCGAACTGAACCTGACGGCCACCAAAGCCGCCTTAAGCGAGTCCGCGCACAGCACCCAAGCCAGCCTCAGCGTGAAAGACGCTCAAGAGTTGATGTCTTTACAAGCTTCGTTGTTCCAGCCTTTGGCCGAAAAGTCAGCCGCCTACAGCCGTCACCTGTACGCAATTTCGACGGGCACTACCAGCGAATTTGCCAAAGCTTTTGAAGCTCAAACTGTTGGCGCGCAAAAGCAATTTGCAAGCATGATTGACAGTACCTTGGCGAATGCGCCTGCAGGTTCTGAATCCGCTGTCGCAGTCATGAAGAACGCTGTTTCAGCTGCCAGCACTGCTTTTGAATCCGTTCAAAAAGCCGTCAAGCAAGCCACAGAAATGGCCGAGTCCAACTTCAATGCCATGACCAACCAAGCTGCCGCTGCGGTCAAATCACCTGCCAAAAAGCGTTAATTGAATTTTCAAGTTGTCTCCTCAGATCTCTTTGACATCAACTGCTGATTCAGTGAATCCTATAAGGGCTGGTCGAAAGATCGGCCCTTTTTTGTCCGCATTGCGCACAAGTTTTGGCGCATAGAAAAAGAGCTACTCAATGGCCCTGTTCATATTGCAACAACAACTCCCGTAAACGCGGTATGAGTTTTTGCATCGCGCTGTAGCCAGCTTCAATTGAGCGCCTGCGTGAAGTGAAATCTGCACTTTTGACACCCATTAGCAATGGACGGACCACCAGATTGGCATCCTTAAGACCAAAGCTATTGATGCTCTTGCCCATGATGGCAAATGTTTGCATCAAAATCTGAAAGGTATCGCCCGATGGATTGCCCTCTGGGTCAGTCGAAATATCCACTGCGATCACAAAATTAGCCCCCATCTCGCGCGCCTGTTTGACGGGCACAGGCGACACCAAACCACCATCCACATACTCTCGGTTGCCCACCTTGACGGGCTGAAACACACCAGGTACTGCACTTGAAGCCCTCACCGCCGTACCGGTGCTGCCGCGGCGAAACAGCATGGCCTCACCGCTTTGCAAGTCGGTCGCCACGATACCCAGCGGAATTTTCATGCCCTCGATGGTTTGACCACTTACTTGCGTATTCACATAGCGGGCTAAAGCTTCGCCGCGTAATGCACCCCGGTTCAAGATCGGAATCATCCAGTCGGTGATTTCGGCCTCTTCCATGCTGTCGGCTATTTTTTTGAGCTGTGCACTGTTTTTGCCGCTGGCATACAAGGCAGCGACCAAGCTGCCTGCCGATGTACCCGCCACCAATTCAGGGCGAATGCCGGCTTCTTCCAGCGCTTGGATCACGCCCACATGTGCAAACCCACGCGCCGCGCCCCCCCCCAGGGCCAGGCCAATGTGCGGGATTCTTTTCTCACCCAAGTGGGGTTGAGCAGCTTGCGTCGGGGTTGGAGTCGATGGCGCGGGGCTTGATTCTGTAGGCACAGGCACACTGGCGCATCCCACCAACACAAAAACTGCAAGGCCCAGCAAAGGCCGTCGCAGAGAAAGTAAAAAGGACGAAAAACGAAGATTATTCATGTGCGCGCAAGGATACATGCGGTCGATCATAGATCAGCCCCCTAAGCAATATGAATTACTTACCGCAATTGGCGTTGTTGCAATGCCCGCACTGGTCTGCATGGGCTTTGCGTGCGCCCCAGCGACGCCAAAAAAAAGAAGCAGGCCCAAACCAGAATAACGGTACTCGCCAGCCGCCCAACTTGCGTCGCACTCATTCAAGGTGGGGCTTGACACAAGGCCTCCGAATGCGAATGATTCTCATTATAGAACGTGGACGCACCCGCAACAGTGATTGATAATTGACGTTAACGTCAACGACAATTTAAGGAAAGATCCATGGACATTCAAGGCAAGGTTTTCATCGTCACTGGCGGTGCGTCAGGATTGGGAGAAGGCACAGCGCGCATGTTGGTCGCCAACGGTGGGCAAGTGGTGATCGCCGACATGCAAATCGAAAAAGGCGAGGCCATCGCCAAGGAGCTGGGCGCCGCTTTCGTACGATGCGATGTGAGCAACGAGGTTGACGGCCAAGCCGTGGTCGCCAAAGCCGTGTCCATGGGCAAGCTCATGGGATTGGTCAACTGCGCAGGCATTGCTCCCGCCGAAAAAACAGTGGGCAAGAACGGCGCACACAATCTGGGCGTCTTCACCAAGACCATCATGGTCAATCTGGTGGGCAGCTTCAACATGATCCGTTTGGCTGCTGACGCCATGTGCAAAAACGAGCCCGAATCCACTGGCGAACGCGGCGTGCTGATCAGCACGGCCAGCGTCGCCGCTTATGACGGTCAAATAGGTCAAGCCGCTTATGCGGCCTCCAAAGGAGGGGTGGTCGGCATGACGCTGCCGATTGCCCGTGATTTGGCCCGCAACGGCATCCGCAACATGACCATTGCGCCCGGCATTTTTGGCACCCCCATGGTGTTCGGCATGCCGCAGGCGGTGCAAGACGCACTGGGTAGCAGTGTGCCCTTCCCCAGTCGTTTGGGCACGCCGCAGGACTACGCCAAACTGGCCAAACACATCATCGAAAACGAGATGCTCAACGGTGAAGTCATTCGGCTCGATGGTGCCATCCGGCTGGCACCGAAATGACCTGTGGCATCACCCTCGCATGATCAAAATTCTGCGCCTTTTCTACCTTCCCCTGCTGGCCGCTTGCGTCCCGACCCTGCCGGCCCGCATCCCGGCGCAACCCGAAATGGCCAGCGGGATCACTGAAAAAACCGGTTGGGCCTACACACGCCAGGCTGTCGCGGCGGCCAACCCGTTGGCCACACAAGCCGGGCACCAGATTTTGCGAGCAGGTGGATCTGCGGTTGACGCCGCCATTGGGGTGCAGATGGTCTTGGGGCTTGTGGAGCCCCAATCGAGTGGCATCGGAGGTGGCGCTTTTTTGATGTATTTCGACGGCCAGAAAGTCACTGCGTACGACGGTCGTGAAACGGCGCCGGCAAGCGCAGACCCTGCGCTTTTCTTGGGGCCCGATGGCAAACCATTGCCTTTTGATGAGGCCGTGCTCAGTGGCCGGTCGATCGGCGTCCCCGGTGCGGTACGCATGCTCGAAGCTGCACACCGCCAACACGGGGTCATGCCTTGGGCCAAGTTATTTGAGCAAGCGATTGACCTTGCCGAGCAAGGGTTTCAAATCAGCCCGCGACTTCACACCCTGCTGCAAGCTGACCCCCACATGAGAAAAGACCCACTGGCCTTGCGTTTTTTCTACGATGCGCAAGGACAAGCCTTACCAGTAGGCCATGTGTTGCGCAATCCGGAATACGCCCATGTACTCAGACGCATCGCCACGCAAGGCAGTCGCGCACTGCTGGAAGGGCCTGTAGCTCAAGCCATCGTTGCGCGCACAGCCATGCCGCCGCACCCGGGCAAACTGAGCTTGCAAGATCTGAGCAACTACCAAAGCCGTGATCGGCAAGTCTTGTGCTTTGACCACACGGCCCTTTCAAGAACCTACCAACTGTGCGGCTTTCCACCGCCGTCATCGGGTCATATTGCCATCGGCCAGATTCTGGGCTTGCTCGGCAACACCGTGGCGCAAGGAACCGAATACGCCAACGGCCTGCCCTCCCCCGACTTTGTACACCGGTACTCACAAGCTTCGCAACTGGCTTTTGCCGATCGGGCGCAGTATGTGGCCGATCCCGACTTTGTAACGGCACCCGCAGGTGACTGGCGCAGCCTGCTGGCACCTGCTTATTTGCGTGAGCGCAGTCAACTGATTGGAGCGCAAGCGATGCGCGAGGCGCAACCCGGTCAACCAGGGGGCTTCAAATCATCCTATGCACCCATGTCCACACAAATCGAATACGGCACCAGCCACATCAGTGTGGTGGATGCCAAAGGCCGGGTCGTGGCCATGACAGCCTCCATTGAAGCTGCATTTGGCTCTCGCCGCATGGTCACCACCGATGCCTCGCGCCCTGGCGGGTTCTTGCTCAACAACCAATTAACCGACTTCAGTTTCTTACCCTCGGATGCGCAAGGCCTTCCGATAGCTAACCGCGTGGAGCCAGGCAAACGACCCCGTTCAGCCATGTCTCCCACACTGGTCTTTGACAAAACCTCCGGCCAAGTGCTGATGACGGGAGGAAGCCCGGGTGGTGCCCTCATCATCCATTACACCGCCAAGCTGCTGTTAAGTACTTTGCATTGGCAACTCAACACGCAAGAAGCCATCAATTTGCCAAATTTTGGGTCTTTAAATGGCCCTACCTTACTTGAAACCAAGCGTTTTCCGGCGCTCACTTTACAAGCGCTGAAATCACGAGGGCACGACATTCTGGAAATTGACATGACCAGTGGATTGCAAGCGATTCAAAAAACACCGCAGGGCTGGTTTGGCGGCGCAGACCCTCGTCGCGAAGGCATCGTGCTGGGCGATTGATCAGTAGGCTTGACCCAACTGGCTCAAAATATGCGGGTTCTCAAGGGTACTGGTGTCCTGCGTGATTTCTTCACCCTTGGCCAATGACCGCAACAGGCGGCGCATGATTTTGCCGGAGCGGGTCTTGGGGAGATTCTCGCCAAAGCGGATGTCTTTGGGCTTGGCGATCGGACCAATTTCTTTGGCAACGTGATCGCGTAACTGTTTGGCAATAGCTTTGCCCTCTTCGGTGTTGGGCAGTGATCGCTTGAGCACCACAAAAGCGCAGATGGCCTCGCCTGTGGTGTCGTAAGGACGGCCCACCACAGCAGCCTCGGCGACCAACTCCGTGCAACTGACCAAAGCGGATTCAATTTCCATCGTCCCCATGCGGTGGCCAGAGACGTTTAAAACGTCGTCGATGCGGCCAGTGATGGTGAAGTAACCCGTTTTTTCGTCACGGATCGCGCCGTCACCAGCCAAGTAGTACTTGCCGTGAAATTCTTCAGGGTAGTAGCTCTTCTTGAAACGCTCGGGGTCGCCCCAAATGTTGCGGATCATCGAAGGCCATGGACGTTTGACGACCAGAATACCGCCTTGCCCGTTGGGCATGTCTTCGCCGGTTTCACTCACAATGGCGGCCTGAATGCCAGGAAATGCCAGGGTGCAAGAGCCCGGCACCATGGGCGTCACACCCGGCAAAGGCGTGATCATGTGGCCACCGGTTTCGGTTTGCCAAAAGGTGTCCACGATCGGGCAGTTGCCACCGCCCACGTGCTTGTGGTACCACTCCCAAGCCGCAGGGTTGATCGGCTCGCCGACCGATCCGAGCAAACGCAGGCTCGACAAGTTGTAGCTCTTGGGGTGCACGACATCGTTGGCTTCAGCCGCCTTGATGAGCGAGCGGATGGCGGTAGGTGCGGTGTAGAAAATCGAGACTTTATGGTCTTGGATCATCTTCCAGAAGCGGCCAGCATCAGGGTAAGTGGGCACGCCTTCGAACACGATCTCGGTGCCGCCCAAAGCCAGAGGACCATAGGTGATGTAAGTGTGGCCTGTGACCCAGCCGATATCGGCCGTGCACCAGAAGACGTCGTCTTGCTTTAAGTCAAAAGTCCATCGTGTGGTCAAAGCGGCATGCAGCAGATAACCGCCCGTACTGTGTTGCACACCCTTGGGCTTGCCAGTCGATCCCGAGGTGTAAAGCAAGAACAGGGGGTGCTCAGCGCCCACCCACTCTGGCTCGCAGGTAAGGGCTTGTTTGTCGGCCAGGTCCTGCAACCACAGGTCACGACCGGCCATCATGGCCATGTCTTTACCTGAGCGCTTGACGACCAATACGTGACGGATCGAGTCGCATCCACCCAAAGCAATGGCTTCGTCCACGATGGACTTCAAAGGCAACAATTTGCCGCCGCGCACCTGGTTGTCTGCGGTGATGACGGCCACGGCGCCGGTGTCTTCAATCCGGTCACGCAGGGACTGGGCAGAAAAACCGCCAAACACCACCGAGTGGGTCGCCCCAATGCGAGCGCAGGCTTGCATGGCGGCTACGCCGTCAATCGACATGGAGATATAAATGACGACGCGGTCACCCTTTTCGACGCCCAATGATTTCAGAGCATTGGCAAACTGGCAGGTCTTGGCCAGTAATTGGCTGTAAGTGATTTTGGACACTTCACCGCCATCGGCTTCGAAGATGATGGCGATCTTATCGCCCAGCCCTTTTTCGACGTTGCGGTCCAAACAGTTGTAAGACGCATTCAAGGTGCCATCATCAAACCACTTGAAAAATGGCGCGTTCGACTCATCGAGCACTTGGGTAAAGGGCGTTTTCCAGGTAATGAACTCTTTGGCCAGTCGCGCCCAGTAGCCTTGGTAATCGGTTTGCGCTTCTTGACACAAGGCGTCGTATGCCGCCATGCCAGAGATATGGGCATTCTGAACAAAGGCAGGGCTGGGGTTGTAAATAGCACTCATTGAATAAGTCTCCTGAAAAGGCTGAAACGAAAAATTGAAGCTAAATGTCGGGCTTGGCTCTTACAAAGCACTGACTGACAGCAGTCTTTCAATCCAAGAAGCTAACAAGCCTCTAAAATCAGTATCCTGCATATACATTGGCCTGATCCTTTACAAAGCCCATCCATGCCCTCTTCACCACAGCCCAAAGGAAAGTCAACCGCCTTGCGCCCCTTGCCGAGTTTAATTTTTGCAAGTCGCTGGTTGCAGTTGCCTTTGTATTTAGGACTCATTGCAGCACAAGCTGTTTATGTCTATCACTTCTGGGTCGAGTTGGTGCATTTACTGGAAGCAGTATTTGGCAACCAAAACGCTTTGCAAGCCCTGATC
>Ga0114974_10002001_pt1 | contig 15875 bp, 14 predicted proteins | sample S_130206_EF_Meta_FD_87318 | JGI IMG/M metagenome (GOLD analysis project Ga0114974, IMG submission 87318) | Freshwater microbial communities from Lake Simoncouche, Canada to study carbon cycling - S_130206_EF_MetaG | ecosystem: Environmental > Aquatic > Freshwater > Lake | place: Lake...
GCAGCGGACCGTGTTGACGCACGACTTGTAAGACGCCTTGCAAGGCGCCGCTGCTATTTCGCGATTCGAGATACCAAGCACGTAGGCCAAATACTTCACAGGCCAGCTGTGCCCACGCTGGCTGGTGATATACCGAGGCCTGCGGTTGGGACCCAACAAATGCCTGCCAATCTGATGCGGGCTGGTCGCAGATCTGGATCCTCATAAAAGAGCACTCATGAGGCGTTCTCAGGTCGTATCTGCAGCTTGTCGAGCAAGTCATAGAGCGTGGGTCTGGTGACGCCCAGCAATTCTGCGCTGTGCGAGACATTGCCACCGGTCATTGCCAGCGCCTGTTCTACTGCCTGGCGTTCAGCACGTGTGCGCACGGTTTTAAGGTTCAGTACTGCGACAGACTCTGCGCCCGACGCTAAGCCCAGATCGTCGGCGGTTAGCTGTGCGCCACTGGCCATGATCGCAGCTGAACGGACTTTGTTTTCCAGTTCACGCACATTGCCCGGCCAAGCGTGGCTTTGGATCGCTTTGAGAGCGTCTTCGGTAAAGCTCTTTGGAGCGCGGGGTAGTTCCTGCGCAGCGCGGTGCAGAATGGCACGGGCCAGCACTACTGCATCGGATGGTCGGCTGCGCAAGGGCGGCAGAGTCAGCGAGACCTCGCTGATGCGGTAATACAGATCCTGACGAAACTGCTTTGCATCGATGAGGGCTGTCAGGTTCTGGTGGGTAGCGCAAACAACGCGTACATCGACAGGAATCTCATGACGACCGCCAACGCGTTCGATAACACGCGCTTGCAAGAAACGCAGCAGCTTGCTTTGCAAGGCAAGTGGCATGTCACCGATTTCATCGAGGAACAGCGTGCCGCCCTCAGCCATCTCAATTTTTCCAGGCGTAGTTTTCGCTGCGCCCGTGAACGCGCCTTTCTCATAGCCAAAGAGTTCGCTTTCCAGCAGTTGCTCGGGAATAGCTGCGCAGTTGATAGCTACAAAGCGATTCGCAGCACGATCGCTGTGCGTATGCAGGGCACGTGCTATCAGCTCTTTGCCGGTGCCACTCTCACCCAGCACCAATACAGAAGCGCTGGTAGTCGCGACTTTTTCGACCATGCGACAGACTTTGAGCATCTGCGGGTCGGTCGCGATGATGCCCTCCAGAGGCATCGGGCCCTGTGCTTCGCGCAGGCTGCGGTTCTGCCGCTCCAGCTCTGCGACATGAAACGCGCGGCCGACAATCAGCTTGAGTACGTCGGTTTCCACCGGCTTTGGGAAAAAATCCCACGCACCCAGACCTACTGCGCGAACCGGATTGTCCTTGTCGGCATTGCCGGTCATGACTATCACTTTGGTTTGTGGAGCCAGTGCCAGCATCAGTTGCAACGTGGCAAAGCCTTCGCTGACCCCCTCGGCATCGGGCGGTAAGCCCAAATCCTGCAGGACTACCTGCGGTTCGTGCCGTCGCAGTAGCGCCAGTGCCTCAGTACGGTGCGAGGCCTGAAGCACTTCCATTCCGTCAAAGCACCAGCGCAGCTGCTTTTGCAGTCCGGCGTCGTCTTCGACAATCAGCAATTTGGGCGGGTTGTGGTTCACAACGGGACCCTAATCACCATGGCGGTGCCGTGTCCGGGACTGGTTTGCACTTCCAGCGAGCCGCGCAGCTGCTGCACATAGGCGCGAGCCTGATAGGCACCAATGCCCATTCCTTTGGAGCCTTTGGTGCTATCGAAGGGTTTAAAAAGACGCTCGCGCACAAACTGTGCGTCCATACCCGGACCCGTGTCGGTCACGCGTACGTACCAGTGGTCAACAGTTAGGGTCAGCGCCACAGCCACCTGGCCTGTGGGTCCAGCGGCGTCCTGCGCATTGCGGATCAAGTGATCAAATACGGCTGCCAGACGATCTGGATCTGCACGGACTGCTAGCGCGGCGGTGTCGCAGTGCAGTGTTGGTGAGGGTTCGCGCGGCAGCGCACGCGACACTGCAGCGCATAAAAGCTCTACAGCATCTACCTGACGCTCGGCAGACTGCGCATCGCGCGCCTGCAGTTGGCTGATCAGTCGCGTCATGCGCTCGACAGTATTGGCAATAGTGTCGATGGCATCGTCCATGAACTGTGGGTTATGACGATGCCGCGCAGCATTGGCCACTAGCAGCTGCAGCTGGGCCACGGAGTTCTTCATGTCGTGCATCACAAAGGCAGCGAAGCGGTTGAACGCATCAAACTGTCTGTTCTCGCTCAGCTTGTAATCGGCTTGTTGCTGCGCAAGCAGTACCGCGACATGTCTGCCTACGGTTTTAAGCAGGTCACGATCTTCATAGGTCATGTCGAAAGGCGGCGGCGGTGACTGCAGCACCAAAATGCCACTCAGCCGGTCGAGCTCGATTAAAGGCACCAGCATGCGCCAGTTGCCATCGGGTTCGAGCAGTTGCTCAGTTAGCGCTAGGTGCCTATAGCGTTCGGGATACTGCACAAATTCATGCAGGTCGATGACCCATTGGCTTGCAGCCAGGAACGCTGGTAGTTGCTCGTGTGGTTCAAACGCTGGTAACGGTGCCAGGGGCACACGGCCAGCGTTCCAGCTGGCGACTGGCAGCAAAGGCTTGCCCACCGATTCGCATTGATACAGCACGCCGCCGGGACTGTTGAAGATCTGCGCAATGGCGCGGATCGCAGTGTGGCGGGCATCTTCGCCATCACTGGGTGGCTGGGACAGTGTGGCAATAAAGCGCAACCACTCGAGGCGATAATCGTATTTATTGCTATAGAAGTGCTTGGCGATGAAGACCTTGAGTCGCCGCGAGGGTGATTCCGACAGCAACACCACACCCAGCACCACCAATGCCCCAAGCAACAGCAGTACACGCAATGGCTGAGCCCAGCTTCCGCCGCGAACCTGCAGCAACCAAGCGGCAAGTGAGGCCAGCACCAGATACAACCCGACCGCTACTGCGGTGGAGCCATAGAACACAACCTGTCGCGACACAAAGGCGCGCGACGGTTGGCCATCAAGGTTTTTAATACCCAACCACAGGAAGGGCAGCAGCAGCAGATACACCACACCGCGTACCACCAGCAGCACTAACTGCTGATCTGTGCTGAGCGTGACCTGCGCTGCGACAAACAAGTCGCAGGTGAACATGCCACCTATGGCCAGCGCGCACAGCTTAAGTCCGCTACCGCCGGCGATCGGCGAATTGCGCACGACCTGCTCCACAAGCACCAGTCCACTGACGGTTAGCAATAGGGCGCCAAGACCCGGCAAGTGAGATAGATCCTCTGACCAGCCGGCATACGAGGCCAGCAGTTGAGCCACGCCAGCCAACAGCAGCACGCCAACGCACAGGACAAGAGCAGAACGGGCGACCCAGGCGCGCAGTGGCACAGTGCCAAGCGTCACCAGCAGACATAGCAATGCGCCATAGCGCAGTGCATCGACTGCCATCAACAGCCAATCAGACAACACGACCTGTGAGGCGCGTGCAGCAATCACCGCAGCCCATAAGGATTGCAACACCAGAGCCCAGCCCAGAAAGCGTCGCCGCCAATGACCGCGCGTAGCCGACAGCAACAGCGGCAGGGCAGCCAGCATCAGCACTGTCGTCAGTCCATAGGTGAGGATCGCGAGGTTCACCGCACGATTCTCTGCGCAGCGAGGAGTGCCTCACCATGAACGGTGTCGGATTTCTTTACGCTGCTTCGAGCGCCAAGTCACATCAGTGTCAGTTCAGTGGCCATCGATGCCACGCAGCAGCACCCAAGCCTCTTATGTGAAATCGGATTTCTTTACAGGCAGTGCTATGCAGCGGCGTTGGCCATCATCTGAGCCACACCTGCATTCTTTGCTGATCAACCAGTTGCATGCACATGGCACAGCTTGTGCTTTGTTCCATCCAGTAAAACTTTTTCCACCTGGAGAACACCTTGAAAGCACTTCGTACTCTCGCCCTCGCAGCAGTAGCCACGCTGGCTTCTCTGCCGGCATTCTCGGGCACCTATGCGCTGGGCACCCTGACCGTCCCCAGCACGACGGGTATCGGTCCGGTCTTTTACGCCAGCACCGTAGCCAGCTTCAGCGACACGTTCACGTTTGATATCGCCTCAAACGCGGGCGGCATGGCGCTGACCACCACGATGAACTTCGCTGGCATTCCCGGCGCAGGTGTGGTGACGCTCAATAGCATGCAGTTGCAGACCTCTACCGGCACCGTGCTGGGCAGCGGCGTAATCAGCGGCAGCGTCATCCAAGGTAGTTTCGGCACGCTCAGCGCCGGTAGCTACAAGATTGTGGTCACCGGTAGCGCCGTGGGCGGCACGCCTGCTGGCAGCTATGCAGGCAGCTTGGGTCTGACCGCAGTACCCGAGCCAGGCACGCTTGCCCTGTTCGGCTTCGGTCTGGCGGCTGCTGGTTTTGCCGCTCGTCGCGGCCGCAAGGCCAGCGTCTAATACGCTGCGCTGCTGACCCGGCCCGTTGATGCGGGTCGGGTTGTGCAATCCCCTGCTCTTTGCAGGGGATTTTTATGAAGCGCCTTAGCGCTTGTCGACCGACACGTAGTCGCGCTGTGTCGAGCCGGTATACAGCTGGCGCGGACGACCGATGCGCATCGCAGGATCGGAGATCATCTCCTGCCAATGCGCCACCCAGCCCACAGTGCGCGCAATCGCGAACATCACCGTAAACATAGAGCGCGGAATGCCAAGCGCGCTGTAGATCACGCCGCTGTAGAAATCGACGTTCGGATACAGCTTGCGCTGCACGAAGTAGTCATCCTTGAGCGCGATCTCTTCGAGACGCAGCGCCAACTCGAACAACGGGTTATCTGTGCGACCCAGACGTGCCAGTACCTTGTGGCAGGCAGCACGAATGATCTTGGCCCGAGGGTCAAAGTTCTTGTACACGCGGTGGCCAAAGCCCATCAGGCGGAAGTGGCTGGACTTGTCCTTGGCCATCGCCAGGTACTTGGGAATATTATCGACTGTGCCGATCTGCTCGAGCATCGCCAGCACTGCTTCGTTGGCGCCGCCGTGTGCCGGGCCCCACAACGCTGCCACACCGGCCGAGATGGCCGCATAGGGGTTGGCGCCGGTGCTGCCTGCCAGACGCACCGTCGAGGTGCTGGCGTTTTGCTCGTGGTCTGCATGCAGGATGAAGAGCAAGTCCAGTGCCTGTGCTGCAACCGGATCGACTTCATAACGCTCACAGGGCACTGCGTAGAACATGTTGAGCATGTTGGCGCAGTAGTCGAGGTCGTTACGCGGATAGACAAACGGCTGACCCAGCGAGTGCTTGTGCGCCGCTGCGGCGATCGTCGGGATCTTGGCAATGATGCGGTGCGCGAAGATCTCGCGGTGACGCGGGTTATTGATGTCCATCGAGTCGTGATAGAAGGCCGACATCGAGGCCACAACCGCTGACACCATCGCCATCGGGTGGGCGTTGTGGTGAAAGCCATTAAAGAATCGCAGCAGCGACTCGTTGATCATCGTGTGATGACGAATGCTGTCGGTGAACCCTGACAGACCCGCCGCATCCGGCAGCTCGCCGTTGAGCAGCAGGTAGGCCACTTCCATGAAGCTGCTCTTCTCGGCCAGCTGCTCAATGGGATAGCCGCGGTGCAACAGCACGCCGGCATCGCCGTCGATATAAGTGATCTTGCTTTCGGTGGCGGCAGTGACCCCAAAGCCCGGGTCAAACGTGAAGACGCCGTGGTCCTTGTTGATGGACGCGACATCGATGATGTCAGGGCCAATTGTGCCGGACCGGACGGGGAGATCGGTCTTCTTACCGGAGCTCAGATCGGTGAGCTCGAACTTCTTGTCTGCCATGCGCCGAGAACCCTTTTGAATGACTGTCGCTGAAAAGATACCGTGCAGGGCAGCCTACACGGATCGTCATTCAATTCAAGGCAACCGGTCCCAGACCGGAAGCGCACGCTGCCGTCAGGCGGGCTTGGCAGCGGCGGCGGCGTACTTCTTGCGGAACTTGTCGACGCGACCGGCGGTGTCGACCAGCTTCTGCTTGCCCGTGTAAAACGGGTGGCAGGCGGCGCATACGTCGAGGTTGAGGTCCTGGCCGACGGTGGAGCGGGTCTTGAACGTGCTGCCGCAGTTGCAGTTGACGTTGATCTCGGCGTACTGCGGATGGATATCGGCCTTCATGTCTCGCTCCAGTAAGTCAGTTGGCTTGGCGAATCGGCAACCCTGTCCCGAAGGACCCAGAGCATGACGCCGCCAAAGGGGCAGGGAGTCTAGCCGCAGAGCGCCCTACCCTCAAGCCCTGTTTCGCCAAGTCCTACCTGAGTCTCACCGTTATCCACACGATCTGTGGATAACTCTGTGTACAGCTGCGTTTTGCGACCGTCATACCGCTGTAATGCAAGCATAATTGTGAGGTTGGTCAAATAATGACCAGTGAATTTGTCCAAATAAAAACAAAGGGTTGCGCATGTCTTATCGCGCACTGCCAGCACATTAACCTGTAATGCGTTAATAGTTTGACGGCCACCCCGCCACTGTGGATAGAAATTGCAAATGGCGCAGCAAACCGCCTAAACCCCTGTCGTGGCTTGCGAAATTTCCCCCGGCAGAAAACTTGCGATGACGTCGTTTAGGAAGCGCTGCCCCTGTTCGGTGGCACGCCAGTGATCTGCGACCACTTCCAGCAGCCCCCGCGCTTGCTGCTTCTGCAAAAGCGGCAGTACCTGCGGCCATGCCAGACCCGTGCGCTCGACCCACAGTGCGGGCTCGAAACCTGCCACCAACCGCAAGGCGTTCAACGCGAACTCAAAGGGCAGATCGGCAGCCGGCACACGACGCCGCTGCAAACCCTCCACGGGTTTGGCCTGATAACGCCGCGGCTCGCGCAGTTGGGTGGTGCGGTGGATGACCCCTGCGGCATCGGTGACCTTGCCGTGCGCGCCAGCGCCCAGACCCAAGTAGTCCCCAAACTGCCAGTAGTTGAGGTTGTGCACACACTGGCGGCCAGCGCGCGCAAAGCCCGACACCTCGTATTGGCCAAAGCCCTGTGCAGCCAGCACGGCGTGACAGTCCTGCTGCATCTCCCAGGCCAGATCATCATCGGGCAGTGCCGGGGGCGGCAGCGCGGCAAAGGGCGTCCCGGGTTCCAGCGTCAGCTGGTAATGCGACAGATGTGCCGGCTGTAGCGCCAGCGCCTCACGCAAATCTGCCAGCGCACCCTCGCGCTGCTGTCCCGGTAGCGCAAACATCACATCGAGATTGAAATTGTCCAAGCCGCAGGCGTGTAACTCTTGGGCAGCACGATGCACATCGGCCGGCACATGGATGCGCCCGAGTGCCTTGAGCACCACTGGGTCAAAGCTCTGCGCGCCCAGCGACACGCGATTGACGCCCGCGCTGCGATATTCGGCAAAGCGGCCGCGCTCCACCGTAGCGGGGTTGGCCTCCAGCGTAATCTCGGCATCGGCCACAAAGGGCAGTCCAGCGCGCAGCATCTGCAGCACTTGGCCGATGTCATCGGGTGTAAACAAGCTGGGCGTGCCACCGCCCATGAACACGCTGACCACCGGTCTGCCCTGCACGGTGGGCAACTGCGCCTCAAAATCAGCTCGCAACGCGTCCAGATATGTGCCGGATGGCAATGCACCGTGCAACGTAAAGGAGTTGAAGTCGCAGTACGGGCACTTGCTCACACACCACGGAAAGTGCACGTAGAGCGCGAGCGGCGGCGGGATCAGCGCAGGCTCCCGGGCCAACGGGCCAGCAACGAGTGCAGCGCCTGGCCGCGATGACTGACCTGATTCTTGGCCACCTCATCGAGCTGTGAAATGGTGAGCGCGCCACCTTGCGGTACAAACACTGGGTCATAGCCAAAACCACCGTCACCGGCCGCAGCCAATGCAATGTGACCTTCCCAGCAGCCGCTGGCGATCAGCGGCGCAGCGTCGTTAGCATCACGCACCAACACGATCACACAGCGAAAGCGCGCGGTGCGCGCGGCCAGGGGCACACCCTGCAGGCGCTGCAGCAGCAACGCGGTGTTGGCAGCATCACCGGCATGCTCACCGGCATAGCGGGCCGAATACACACCCGGTGCACCGCCGAGCGCATCAACCTCTAGTCCCGAATCATCTGCCAATGCCGGCAAGCCAGTCGCCGCGGCGGCATGGCGCGCTTTAAGCAGTGCATTGGCCTCGAAGGTGGTGCCGGTCTCTTCGACGCTGGTCACGCCCAATTCGGTTTGCCGCAGCAGCTGCAAGCCCCTGCCCTGCAGCAACGCGACAAGTTCGCGTTGCTTGCCGGCATTGCCTGTGGCCAGCACCAGCGACTGCATCGCTTTAGCCTGCGTGCAAAGGCAACAGCAAGGCTTGGCGCTGCAACTCAAACAGCTGCTGCGTGCCGCGCTCGGCCAGCGCCAGCAATTGGTCGAGCTCTTCGCGACGCAAGGGATGACCCTCTGCCGTGCCTTGCACCTCGATGAAGCCACCACCGGCATTCATCACAACATTCATATCGGTCTCGGCCGTGGAATCTTCGTTGTAGTCGAGATCAAGCACCGGCCTGCCATCGACGATGCCCACTGAGATGGCTGCGATCTGGCCATGCAGCGGATTGGCAATGCCGCGACGCTGTGTGAGCACCGCGCAGGCATCGACCAATGCGACGTAAGCACCGGTCACTGATGCGGTTCGCGTGCCGCCATCGGCCTGCAACACATCGCAATCAAGCGTGACAGTACGCTCACCCAATGCGCTCAGATCCAATGCAGCGCGCAACGAGCGACCGATCAGACGCTGAATTTCCTGCGTGCGGCCCGACTGCTTGCCCTTGGCCGCCTCGCGCGAACCGCGCGTATGCGTGGCCCTGGGCAACATGCCGTATTCGGCTGTCACCCAGCCTTGACCCTTGCCGCGCAAAAACCCCGGCACGCCTTCTTCAATGCTGGCCGTGCACAACACTCGAGTGTTACCGAACTCCACAAGCACAGAGCCTTCGGCATAGCGGGTAAAGCCGCGCGTAAAACGCACGGCACGCAAGTCATCGGGTGCCCGGCCATCATGGCGCGGACGCAGTGTGGTATCGATCGTCATGAATCAAGCCTCGATGCGCAGCACGGCTGCGCTGGTGTTATCACTGTGTGGACCGGATCGAGAAACGGCTGTATTTGCCATCTCGTCGAGCACTTCTTGAAGCGGTTCAGCAGCACGTAGTGCGCGTGCCATCTCATCGTCATACAGCCCCGACCAGAAACCGTCGCTGCAGGCCAGCAGTACATCGCCTGGTTGCACGCGCAGCGCCGGCGACAACTGCAACTCGGGTAATGCCGGTTCGCCGCCGATGCAGATCTCAACATAGTTGCGCAGCGGATGATTGCGAACCTGCGCGGGCTTGATCACGCCCTCATGCAACAGGACTTCTACGTGGCTGTGATCGCGCGTACGCCAGTGGACTTCGCCCTCGCGCAGCAAATAGACGCGGCTGTCACCGCCATGCGCACACCAGGCCACACCATCCTGAACCAACGCCACTGCGCAGGTGGCTCGGGGCCGGCGTTCAACGGGCAGCTCACTGCCTAGCGCGACCACTTGGGCGTGAGCGGCTGCCAGTGTCCGCAGCAAAAACCCCGGCGGATCCAGCATCGGCACAGATTGGGCGGCAAAGCGCTGAGTCAGCACATCGCAACCGCGCTGCGCAGCCTCGGCGCCATTGGCGTGACCGCCCATACCATCGAACACCGCCAGCAAGGCAGCGCCTGCGGCAAGGCTGACAGCAGTACGGTCTTCGTTGCGCTCCCGGCCTCCTCGCAAGCTCACCTGAGCAGCGCTCACGGACAGACTTTGCGGGTGGGGCAGGGAAATCGGCACGCACCCAGCATAACATCCGCGATAATCGCCAAACCTTGGCAACTTCACGCGGACCGCAGCAGCAATGATCACCAGCATGACCGGCTTCGCGCGTCGCGAAGTCACTCTAAGCAGCGGCACACTCGTGTGCGAACTGCGCAGCGTCAATCACCGCTTTCTCGAAGCCGCCCTGCGTCTGCCCGAAGACCTGCGTGGCCTGGAAAGTGAGCTGCGCGCCAAACTGCAACGCGAAGTGCGGCGCGGCAAAGTTGACGGCACCTTTACATGGCGTGCTGCAGCCCAAGCCGACCGAAAGCTGGAGCTCGACACCAGCTTGCTGACACAACTGGGCGCGCGGCTGGCCGATGCGGCCGCAGTGGTACCGGCAGGTTCAGCCCAAAGCCAAGTCGACCTGATGGACGTGTTGCGGTTTCCGGGTGTGCTGCGCGAAGCCGCCCAAGACAACGATGCGTTGCTGGCAGCGGCCCGCACGCTGTTTGAATGCACCGTGACAGACTTATGCGCCATGCGCCGCAACGAGGGCGAGCGCCTGGCCGCCGTGTTGCTGCAACGCTGCGATGGCATCACCGTACTGGTGGCACGCGTGCGCGCCCGCCTGCCCGAAGTGCATGCACTGATCCGCGCCCGTTTTGATGAGCGTCTGGGTGAGCTGCGTGCCACGCTCGACCCGGCGCGGCTCGAACAGGAAATCGCGCTGCAGCTGCAAAAGCTTGACGTTGCCGAAGAGTTGGACCGGCTCGACGGTCACTTGATCGAAACGCGCCGCATCATCGACAGCCCAGAGGCCGCCGGGCGGCGCTTGGACTTTCTGATGCAAGAGTTCAACCGTGAGTCCAATACGCTGTCATCCAAGTCACAGGACTTGGACACCACTCGCGCTGCGGTCGACATGAAAGTGCTCATCGAACAACTGCGTGAGCAAGTGCAAAACATCGAGTGAAGCGCGCGGCCTATTTATTGAATCATCGTCAACAAAGACTGCTTACTTTTTAGCGCCGGCCTTCTTGGCTTTGCCTTTGGCTTCGTATTCTTCGCCAGGCTTGAGCAGCTTGCCATTCTTCCAAGTGCCTTCCTGCACAACCACGGTACCGCCCGGAACACGTTCAGGCGTGTAAACGCCGTAGCCGTCAAACTTGCCAGCCTTGAAGCCCCCGACATACTTAAAAGACTTTTCAATCCAAAGCGTGCCTTGGCCAGATCGAGAGCCGTTCACATAGTCGCCTTCGTACCGCTCCCAAAGGCTCGATCCGCCACCTGATACTGAAATGCCTTTGCCGTGGCGTTTTCCATCACTGAAGCCACCTGAATAAAAGCTGTCTCCGGAACTACCGAAAAATTGCGTACCTTCGCCCTCCGGCTTGCCGCTGTTGAAATACCCCTGATACTTGACCCACCCGTCGTCGGCAAAGAAAGTTCCCAATCCGTCGGGAATGCCCTCTGTGAAAGCGCCCGCATAAAGCGTGGACGTCGCAGCTTGCAGACGCTGGCCCTGAATAGACTCGAACTTCATAAAACCAAAACACTTGGTCCAAGTCAGCGCCTCATCCCCCTCGCAGGGAGCAAGGCCTCCTAACGTATCAAGGAAGAAAACCTTCTTCGGTTCGACCAGCTTGTCTTCTTGCCAGATACCTTGCTGAGGCGCTGAGCCGTCCGCAGCACGATAGATGCCCAGACCGTTTTTTTTATGATCTTTGAAGTAGCCGATGTACATCGCGCCCTTCAACCCATCAGCAGCGTTGTAATAGTAGGTACCGAACCCTTCGAAGTTTCCGGCGCTGAAAAATCCCACATACAAGTCGCCGGCACGGGCACCAGACTGAACAAGGTAGCGACCATATCCACTTGGAGAACCATTGCTGAATGTCCCGGTATAGGTGCCAGGATTGTCGAAGGCTTGGTTCTGATCCTTATATGCGGTGCGTATCCTGGTGCTGGTGGTGTTGAGGCAAGCCTCAAACAACCCACCCGCCGGGTTTTGCGGGCTGCACGGCGGCGTTTTGATTTGCGTATAGGCCGGTGTTTTTGCAGGCTGAAAACCCGGCGGGGCTTTCCAATAAGCCTGGCAGATCTTCAACTCGGGATTAAGCACTCTGACGACAAAGTACGCCTGGCTAACCTGTGAAGCGCTGCCCTCATAGGTCAGCCCAGACCCGTCAAACCCAGCAATCCACTCTGGCTTACCGCTACGCAGCGGATCAATCATTGCATCGCCTGCTGCTTTACTGCCGGTAAAGAAATAGTCCTGTTCCGACATCCAGTAGCGCTCTGACTTGGGTGGCAGGCTTCTACGCGAGCAGTCGTAATGAACAACCGACAGCACGGAGCGATACGCTCGTCTGCCGTCGAGCAGCAGGTTGAGCTCATTGTCGACCGGCAGATCCACCAAATAGGGAATAGAGACGTAGAGCTCTTTTTGTTCTATCAGCGCCGGGTCGTAATAAAAAACAACGCCGCGCTGTTCATACATCTTTTGCCACGACGTACTTTGAGGCGGTGCTTTGGCTGGCTTTAAAGCCTTGTCGACAAGCGCCTGACGGGCAAGCTGCTGCTGTAACAACGCGCGCTCAGCAGCATCAGGCGATTGGGCGGACCAGCCAGCGCCGGTGGGTATGAGCATCAGCGCGCTCAGCACCAGCAACGCCCTAGCGTGGGTCAATCGCGTTTTAAGCGCTGACGGCAGAATGTTTTGAGGAATGCGCATACTCCTAGTATAACTTTTTGCACTTTTAGAACCTCCAGTAGGCTATCGAATGACCTCCCTGCACTGCGCACTCCTGCTCTGCTTACTCACTGGCGCACTGAGCGCACAGGCCGCAGCGCCGCCGGCTGATCCGCGCGTCGCAGGTACTCTCACAGCACTGCGCGTCGATGAGGCGCCGCAACCCCAGCGCAGCAACGCACGCTGGCAAGCACCGCGCAAAGTACTGCTACTGGCCCAAGGCAATGCTGCGCTTGCCGCGCAAGCCGCCGCGTTTGGTGCGGTCGCACCAGGTGCGCGGATCGTCATCGCCACAGATCGCACCATGGCCACCACTGAGGCCGTCGATGCCGACGTCATCATCGGCTTCAATCCGTCCATCTGCGATGCACGCATACTCGATGGCGCGCGCCAATTGCGCTGGCTGGTGTCGCTGTCTGCCGGCGTCGAAAACTGCGTCGGCCTGCCCGCGGTGCGTGCGCCGGGCGTGTTGGTGACCAATATGCGTGGCGTCGATTCACCGGCCATCGCCGAACACGCCATTGCGCTGATGCTGGCGTTGGCACATGGGCTGGATGGCTTTGCAGCCGATACGGCTCGCGGCCATTGGGGCAGTGACACCGGCTCGAGCCTGCGCATGATCTCGGTTGATGGCAAAACACTGCTGGTCTCGGGCTTAGGGGGCATCGGCACCGAAGTGGCGCGCCGTGCTGCCGCGCTGGGTATGAAAGTCATTGCCACGCGCGAAGGCGGTGGCCCGGTGCCGGCCTTTGTGTCGTATGTCGGCCAACCGGCAGAACTGCTGACGCTGGCAGCACAGGCCGATGTCGTGGTCAGCGCCGTGCCGCTGACTGCGGCCACCACCGGTCTCTATAACAAGCGCTTCTTTGATGCGCTGCCGCGCGGCGCGATGTTCATCAACGTGGCGCGCGGCGCCAGCGTGGTCACCAACGATCTGGTGCAGGCACTCAACGACGGCCGTGTGGGTAGCGCGGGCCTGGATGTCACCGAACCGGAGCCGCTGCCGCCCGGCCATCCGCTGTGGCGAGCACCGCGGGTGCTCATTACCCCGCACATTTCCTCCCGTTCCGATCTGCCGGGTGACGCGCGCTGGATTCTGGCCGTCGAAAATCTGCGCCGCTATGCAGCGGGCGATCCAATGCTGCTGGTGGTCGATCCACAACGCGGTTACTGACGCCCTTTTGCGGTAGCCTGCGCAGCCATGACCGAATCCGGCCACCTGTATGTAATCGCTGCGCCCTCCGGGGGCGGCAAAACCAGCCTCGTCAAGGCGCTGCTGGCGGCCGAGCCGCAGCTGGCGCTGTCGGTATCGCACACCACGCGGCCACCGCGCCCCAACGAGCTCGACGGCCGCGAATACCACTTCGTGACGCCAGAGGTGTTTGCGCAGCGCGTGCTGGCGGACGGCTTTCTGGAGCACGCACAGGTGTTCGACAACCACTATGGCACCGGCCGCGAACAGGTCGAGGCGCAGCTGGCCGCCGGCCGCAATGTCATTCTAGAAATCGACTGGCAAGGCGCCCGTCAGGTGCGCCAGGCGCGGCCCGACACCCGCAGCATCTTCATCCTGCCGCCCTCGCTGGCCACCTTGCGCCAGCGTCTGGAAGGGCGCGCCACCGACAGCCCGCAGGTGATCGCCCGCCGGCTGGCCGATGCGCAGGGCGATATGTCGCACTGCTTGGAGTTTGACTACGCGGTGATCAACGAGGATTTCGGCCGGGCGCTGGCCGACTTGCAGCGCATCATCGCCGGCCAGGGCCCTTCACTGCGTGCCGACCGGCCGGAACTGGCGCCACTGCTGGCAAATCTGCTGGCGTGACCCCCCTGCGGCGCATATACTTACAGACCGACCTTAGCTGTAATTCCAGAAGCGAAACGCCATGGCCCGAGTCACCGTCGAAGACTGCCTGAATAACGTCGACAACCTGTTTGAGCTGGTGCTCGTGGCATCTGTCCGCGCCCGTCGGCTGGCCAACGGCGCCCAGCCCACTGTCGAGCCCGACAACGACAAGGTCACGGTGATCGCGCTGCGCGAGATCGCCGAAGGCAACATGACTGCCGAAATGCTGATGCCCCCCGAGCCGCTGCCGCTGCCGCCGGGCCCCGAACTGTCCGCCGAGAACGATATCGACGCTCAGTTGGCGGGCTTTCGCGCGCCGCAGTTCGGCCTCGGAGACTGATCCCGGCCGCTGCACATGGACCCAGCGCCTTCGCCGTCCGGGCCCCTGCCCGCGTCATCCGCGAAGCGCACTCCCGGACTCGATGAACTGCTGACCAAGGTCGCGGCCTACCTGCCGCCCGACCAAGTCGACCGCATCCGCGAAGCAGGGCGCTTTGGCACTCTGGCCCATGAGGGCCAGCGCCGCCGCTCCGGCGAGCCCTACATCGCGCACCCGGTGGCCGCCGCCGAAATCCTCGCCGATCTGCACCTGGATGCCGACACCATTGTCAGCGCCATCCTGCACGATGTCATCGAAGACACCCCTATCGCCAAAGAGGACATCGCTGCGCGCTTTGGCTCCGATGTGGCCGAGATCGTCGACGGCGTCACCAAGCTAGACCAGATCAAGTTCAAAAGCCGCGAAGAAGCGCAGGCCGAGAGCTTTCGCAAAATGCTCATGGCGATGGTGCGCGACCTGCGGGTCATCATGGTCAAGCTGGCCGATCGCACCCACAACATGCGCACCATCGACAGCATGCCGGTGCACAAGCGCCGGCAGGTGGCGCGCGAAACACTCGAAATTTATGCACCAGTAGCCGAGCGTCTGGGCTTGTACGGCATGAAGCTCGAGCTGGAAGACCTGGGCTTCCAAACCCTGTATCCGCATCGCCATCGCGTTATTGAGCGCGCACTCAAACGCGCGCGCGGCAACCAGAAAGAATTCCTGTCGCGGATCGAGACCGCACTCAACGCCTCGCTGCAACGCGCCAACATCAACGCCACTGTGCAGGGGCGTGAAAAGCATCTTTACAGCATCTATCGCAAGATGCGTCGCAAGAGCGCGCTACTGGCCGAGATCGTCGATGTATATGGGCTGCGCATCGTGGTCGATAGTGCAGACACCTGCTATCGCGCACTGGGTGTGGTGCACGGCACCTTTAGGCCGATGCCGGGTCGCTTCAAAGACTATATCGCCATCCCGCGCGTCAACGGCTATCAGTCTTTGCACACCACGCTGTTCGGACCCAACGCCGTGCCCATCGAAGTGCAGATTCGCACCGAGGACATGCACCACGTCGCCGAGAGCGGTATTGCCGCTCACTGGAAATATAAAGAAGGTGGAGAGCCTGGTGCTCATACCCCTGAGATGCTCTGGCTCAAA
>Ga0114974_10002006_pt1 | contig 15853 bp, 17 predicted proteins | sample S_130206_EF_Meta_FD_87318 | JGI IMG/M metagenome (GOLD analysis project Ga0114974, IMG submission 87318) | Freshwater microbial communities from Lake Simoncouche, Canada to study carbon cycling - S_130206_EF_MetaG | ecosystem: Environmental > Aquatic > Freshwater > Lake | place: Lake...
ACAATACGTTTATCTGATAAATTTTTAGGGCAATCTCCCTCATAAATTTTCATTGCCAATCCTTCCACAATTGCGGTCTTACCACAACCAGGTTCTCCAACAATAATCGGATTATTCTTTTTTCTTCTTGATAGAATTTGAGCAATTCTCATAATTTCTTTTTCTCTACCAACAACAGGATCTAACTTACCTTCTTCGGCAAGTTTGTTAAGGTCTCTACTAAAGTTATCTAATACTGGGGTTCCTTTTTCTGATGACTTCTTATTTTTGTCATCATTATCCATATGTTCTATCATATTATTATTTTTTATAAATTTAATGGTAATAAAAGTAAAAGTCCATAATTTTGACAACTTGTCATTACATATTTTATAAACTGACATTTTGTCAGGTTTTTAAGTTTGACACAACTCTATTAAAATGGGGAGTAAAAAAACGGTGATTAGTTTGTTGTAAAAAAAAGAACTCCTTAGTGGGTCTTTTTTTATATCGGTATATTTATAATATATGAAAAGATTTATTTTAGAAATTGATGATAATGAAAAAAATAGAATACTATCTATGCATAACAAAGCTAGAACAGTTTTATTTGAGCAACAGACAGTAACTCAAACAGGAGGTACAAAAGTATCAAACCAAGTAATGATCCCAACCCCTGAAGATGCAAGAACTCTAAAAGGTGGTGGTGGAGACCCCGCAATTAAAGCTTTTGTGTCAAAAACAACAAATTTTAAAGGTAGTGCCGATCTTAATTCACAACTTGTTTCATCATATGGTGAAACATATACTTCTTTTATTAAAGGTTTATCCAATAGTCCATATAAATCTAAAAATGCCGATATATGGTATCTACAATTAACCCAAGATTCAAGAATCGTATTTTTAAATCAATGGAAAGCGTATTTAGATGCTGCAAATAAAAGAATACAAAAAGGAAAACAAGAAGTAAAAATTACTCTACTTGAAGGGAAAAAAACATCTGAAAATGTGGACCTACCCCCAAATTTAACAACCCCACCACCACCAATTGTTATTTTACAAGAGTTCAATGAAATAGGGGTAGGTAAAAATGTTTATGATGATAATAAATCTGACGTGACATCATATATGCAAGGTGAAATACAAAAAATCATTGTGGGAGCTCAAGATATACTAAATCAAGCAAAAAGTGCGGGTGCGACTGTTGTATGTACAAAAATGGAGGTAACTGCGAGTTCATCAAGATTAAGAAATACAGGTGAAGCTGAAAATATAACTTGGGTAGAACTTTCAAAAAGAAGGGCTGAAAACGTAAAAAATAGTTTAGTAACAGGATTACAAGGTGTTGGGATTACCGTACCAACTAATATTCCTGTTTTAAAAGGTGGGTTTAATGGGGACGGAACATCAGGACCAAATCCCCCTAAACAAGATTCTAAAGGTAACCAATATTCATTAACTACTGACGGAACAAAAAACACAATTCAAACTGACGAAAAATTACGTAATATTGTAAATAACAAAACAATAGAACCACACACCGATATAAATCAATATTTACAATACAAGTTTTGTATAATAAATGTTGAATTACAAGTTCAGTGGAATTCGTTACCTGAAGACGTTAAAAAATTTGAAACTATAGTGTCTAAAAATTTCACTATGGAAATAAAGTCATTGGTTAAAATTCCTCAAGCAACTATACCAAGAGATGGATTTAGGACTAAACTATTACATGGACTAAACTTAAACACAATAATAAGAGTTGATATTTGTCCTGCATTTGGTAGATAAATTACAAAAAAATAACGGTGGCATAAACTTCATTATTATTAGTTGGTGATTGGTAAAATGAAATACCAACAATTTTAGCGTCTTTCCACAACATCGCTTCATTATGGGAAGGACTGTTAACCCATCTATCTAATGCCTCTTCAGATATTGTTCTACCTCTATAAAAAGATATAATTTTCACTACTTTTGCACAAATTTCCATACTTATTGATTGATCAACAATACCAACACTTTTTATACGATCATATGGATACTCAAAATTTTTATTTGTGTTAGTATGGGAAACTATATGATTTTGTGACTGATACTTTGATTGTATTTCAGCGGCTTTTGATAATGTCGGATCTAAAGTAACTGAATCTAATCCGTAAAATTTACGGTAAGAGTTTAAAATAAGTAAAAACTCATACTCAACAGAAATCTTATCAATGTCTTTTTTTGAGAATGATAATGCACTATCCAAATAACCACTTGTGGGGTTATTAATAATTAACCCATCAATTGGTTTTGACGGATTAACTTCACCTTGACAGAAAATTAAGTCAGATAATAATAAAAATAATATTGTTATATACTTTTTCATAATTTAATTGTTTATACGAAGATACATAAATTATTTAGTTATCAAAAATAACTATTACATTTTTTCAAAAAAAGTTATGGCAATTTTAAAAGAACAAATTATTGGAACAAAAATCATTAATGAGATCCAATCAAGTAATGTTGTAAAAACAGAATATGACACAATAACAAAAAAGTTGGTGGTTGAGTTTAAAAATGGTGCAAAATATGAATACGATGAAGTTCCCCACCAGTTACACGTACAATTTAGAATGTCTGAATCACAAGGGAAATTCTTTAGTTCTAATATCTCAAAAGCATTCAAATACAAAAAACTATAACAATTTAATAAATTCTGGTATTTATCTAATATGGACAAATATTCGGACGTAATTAAAAGTTTTGAAATCCAAAAAGAACTAAATCCAAAATTTTGGGTTGAGTCGGGTAATGAAGTTAAGTTAAAACCTATTATTAGAGAAAAACTACTTGAAACCGCATATCAATTTATTGATACTTTGGGCGTTGATCTTGTTGTTGATGATATCATTATGATTGGATCATTGACAAATTATAATTGGTCAAAGTTTTCAGATATTGACTTACACATTGTTGCTAACTTCAATCAATTCCCATCTAATCAAATAGATCTATATACCGAATATTTTGATCTAAAAAAAATCGTATTTAATCAAAAACATAATATTACCATATACGGATATGAAGTAGAATGTTACGTTCAGGACGAAAGTACTGAGGCGTTTAGTAGTGGTGTGTATTCCATTCTTTTTGATATGTGGATGAATGAGCCAAAGAAAGAAGAATTCAAAGTTGATAAAACTTTACTTAAACAGAAATCACAACAATGGATGGACATCATTGATGGAGTTCTTGAAAACATTGAAGATGAGGATCCTGAATCAGTCAAAGAATTAATTTCAAAATACAAGAAAAAATTAAAAAAATATAGACAATGTGGTCTTGAGAGTGGTGGAGAATCGTCTCTTGAAAATATGGTCTTTAAGGTATTAAGAAGGAACGGATATATTGGTAAATTATATGATTTTGGTACTGAAGTATTAGATAAAAAGTTATCTATCAAATAAAAAAAAACATCATATTTAGTTGTTACGTTAATAAACAATGAATATGGTATATTTATATAATAAAAATAATTTTATAAAAAAAAATAAAATGGGAAATTTAAGACCAATTGGTAGTGAGAAACTACAAGGTATGGATAAAATCAGAAGAATTATTGAGATATCAAGATATAATGAGAATACTCCAAATCCGATCAATGAAACTAAATCAACTGAGTATTCTATTAATATGGCGGATGGTAGTACATACGAAATTGTTAGAGAAAAATCAGGTTATATCATCAAACAAAGACTTGATGAATCAACAAATGATTATATCGCACCGATGAAAAATAGAAAGTATTATTCTTCTTATTCACAAGCATTTAAGAGATTAAACTTGATGGCTAAAGAAATTAATACTTTGGTTGAAAATACTGAAGGTATTTCTTTATATGGTGAGGCGAAAAAATATGTATTAAAGAAAAGTAGTCTTAAGGAAATGGATGAACCTATGATGGATGAAATCACAGAACAACCTGCACCTGCTCCCGCACCCGCTCCTGCACCCGCACCCGCTCCTGCACCTGCACCATCCACAGAACCTGTACCCGCACCTGAAGAGGAACCAATGCCTGAGGAAGAACCAATGCCAGAACCTGAAATGGACGATGAAAATCAAGAAGAAAGTGATGAAGACATTACATTCAAAACAATCCAAAAATTGACAGGTAAATTGGCTCAAAAAATACGTACACTTGAATCTAACTCAGAAGACGAGGATGAAGGTATGTCAGGAAATGATGTAAAATATGTTATTAATTCTATTTTATCATCTTTGGATTTAGACAAGTTGGAAGAAGATGATGTTGATGAAATTATGTCTCGTTTTGAAGGTGAAGAAGAAGGAATGGAATCTGACGATGAAATGATGGATGAACCAATGCCTGAAGAAGGAAATGAGGAACCAATGCCTGAAGAAGGAAATGAGGAACCAATGCCTCAAGGTGAAATGGCTGAAATGCAAAATTTAGCAGATAAATTTAACAATAAATTTTCAGGAGCATATACAAACACGATGTCTGATAAATTAATGGGTGAAATGGATGATTTTGAAGATGATGATTATGGTATGAAAGGTGCTAGAGGACGTAGAAATATGTACAATGATGATCATTTCTCACACGGAACATTTAGTGAATCTAAAGTTGATGCAATTCTTAGTAAATATTTTTCAGTTGAAGACGCACAAAAACAAATAAATGAAGATAAAGAAACGATGTATAATCATATATCTGAAACAAGATCTGAAATTGTAAGATTGTCTGAAAATGTTCGTCAAGAAAGATCGGCAATTAACTTCTTGAAAGAAAACAAAAAAGCAAACTTAATTGGCATTTCAAATAGAAAAAATTTGATTTTTCAATTAAATAATGAAGAATACAAAGTATCACCAAGAGGTCGTATTATATGAATAAATTGATATACATCAATGGTCTAGGTCCAAACTATAAAGGTGATAATATATATGAATTTATATTTTCAGATACTTTAGAAGTTTGGGGTGAGAATTGGGAATCAAAACCAGCAAATGGTTATCCTTTACCTCCCGACATTGATCATATTAAAAAAGTTGGTGTATTAAGAAATGGTGAGATAACATTGGAGTTAATACAAGACTCCGATGTTTTTTCACTTATAGACGCAACCGATGATGTAATTGCATTGGCTTGGGAAAAAGAAAGTGAAGAATTGGATTTTTCAATTATCACTCGTCTTGTATTTAAATTCGGACAAACCGAAGATGAGGTTAAAAATAAATTATACGAAAGAGATATCGTATTAGAATTTGAAAAAAAAGTAGTATATGAAAACTAAAGATCCAATAGTTATTTTACTTGAGAATGGTATGGAATTTTCAACATTAAAAAATATGTCAGACAGACAAATTAAAGTTTTATCGGAAAGATTTAAAAAAGAAGAATCTAAAGAAGCGGTAAATAAAACCGTTTACCAACCTTTAAAAGATCCTAAAGATTTGGCAGCAGTACAAGATATGGTTACTAAAGCCAACCCAAACGCATCAGTTGAGTTAGGAGAAAGATTTGAATCAAAATCACAACAGGGATTATTTTGGGCAAAATGTAATAATTCTAAAGGTAAGGAAAAAACTAAATGGTGTAAAATGGCAAGAGAATTTTCGGATAGTACAACAAAGAAAGAGTACAAAGATATGCCAGAAAAGAAAAATCCTGAAAAAACTGTGAAATACAAAAAATCTACTCAAAAAGAAAATTATGAAAAAGTTTTAGAAGATAGAATTTTGGAAATGGTTCAAAAAAACATTAATCCAAGAATTACCAAAGGTGATTTGAATAAAAATATTTCAGAAAGATCTGAGAGTATGATGTTGAAGAACCCAAAAAAAAATAGTATGTTTTCAGAAAATGAAGGTATGGAAATGAAAAGACCAATTGTTAGAATGTCATCTATGGGTGAAAACACTAAAGAGAAGGAAAGAACAAAAACTCCTGGTATAAAAACTACTCCAAAGAGAAGAAACAATCCACACAAAGACCCAAATCCAGGTGTTAAAGAAAATCCTAAAGCAGGAATGGAAAAACAAAAGAATGATTTCATGAACATAATTAAACAAGCATTAAACGTATAACAAATGTCAAATAGAGATTTAGAAAGATTTATTAGAAAAATCGTTAAGGAGGCACCTATGGACTTTGGTGATTATCAAGAAAGACCACACCCAAGAACTCAACAAAAAATTGAGGATCCAGAAGGTATTTATGCTAAGAACAGAGCGTTTAGAGGTGGTGTTGGAGATGTTGAAAAAATCGCAAGTAAACGATTCAAAGAAGTTGTTGATTACGTTAAAAGATATTTTGGTACTGAAAGAAATTTAACTGACCCACAAGTTAAATCCTCAATTCAAATGGAACAGATGAGAGCCGTTCAACAAGCAATGAGAGCGGAACCAAGATATAGAGAACAATTAAGAGATTTGGCAATTGAGATTGCGGCAAAAGAAGAAGGTTGGTTACCTAATTCAGTTACTATGAAACAGGCAATTGATGAAGGTATTATAGTTAAGAAAAAACATAAAAATGGTGGAACAGTTTATGAATTTAATTTTGTAAATATGTTAACATTTTTGGGTGAGGTACCTATTGATCCCGAACAATTCCAAATGGAACCAAAAGAAAAGAAAAAATTGGAATTACCTAAAAACTTTTCATTTGATATTGATGAATTAACTCCTGAAGAACAAAGACAATTAGAAATTGAAAAAAGAAATATTATCAACGCAATCATTATGGGTAAAGGTAAAAGAGGTCAATTCGCTTACCAAGCATATAAAGATAAATTAGATGCGATTGATCCATCATTATACCCATTGTATAATAAAATAATGGGAGCGAACGATTTAATGTATTTCACTGATGAGGATCTTATTGAAGCAATGGGTGGTAATGCTGCGGGGTCAGCAGGTATGGGTAATCCTGACAATGACGATGACGATGATGACGAACAAGGTAATGAAGGAAACGAGGAGGAAAACGATAACGATAATGACACATATTTTGCGAATGGATTAATATTCCCAATTTTACTTCACGAATTGTTTAAGTCGTTCTCAATGATTCAAGGAAGAGAACAATGGAGAGGTATGGATCCTGAAATGGCGATGGATATTATTGGTCAAACGGATACAATGCAGAATGAACCAATGAACTTCCGTGTAGGTGCAGAACTTGTTAGAAAAATGAGAACATTCTTACCTGAAGAATTAACTTTAAATCCTGAAGGTAAGGTTTATATTCCTTTCTTTGAAAAAGTTCTTTACTCAACACCAGCAGAAGATTTTTTAAAAAATATTATTGCAAATGTTATTTCTGAAATTCCATCAGATAATGAGAAAGCAAAAAGAAGATTTAACGAAATTTTGTCCAAGGCAAAGGTAATGTATAACAAAACATATGGTGATGAAGAAGAAGATGAAGAAGATGAGAATGATTCTTACACTTATTAATTAAATAACTAATATTATTAATAAAACCCCCTTTTAAGAAATTAACTGGGGGTTTTGATATTTATAGATAAATAGTTTTATGAGTTTATCTAAAGAACAACTAATGTTGGAGTATGTAAAATGTATGAAGGATACTCCATACGCATTAAAAACGTATCTACAAACTTACGATAACACGGTTTCACAATATGTCCCATTACAATTGTTTCCTGATCAGGTTTCATTGTTAGAGGATTATGATAAATATAATGAAAATATCGCATTAAAATACCGTCAGGCGGGTGTGTCTACGGTAACCGCTGCTTGGATATCAAAAAAATTGGTGTTCGCAAAAAAAACAAAACCTGAAAAAATCCTAATTATTGCCAACAAACTTGATACATCACAAGAAATGGCTAATAAGATTAAATCATTTGTTGCTCAATGGCCAAAATGGGTTGGTGCGGACTTTTCTAATGAAAAAAACGCACAAAAACATTACAAACTAACAAATGGATCTGAGGTTAAAGCGGTGGCAACATCAAAAGATGCTTTACGTGGATTTACCCCTACTATATTAGTATTTGATGAGGCGGCGTTTATCGAAGCCGACAGTGATTTTTGGTCAGCTTGTATGGCGTCCTTATCTACAGGTGGTAAGGTAATTGTGGTATCAACACCAAATGGTTATGACCCAATTTATTATGAAATATATGACCAATCGTTAAGAAATATGAACGACTTTAAAATTACAGAAATGTATTGGTTTAGAGATCCTCGTTATACAAAAGATTTATACTTGGTTAAAACTGAAGATATTATTCATTACCTGTTAAACAAAGAAGAATATAGTGAAGATAAAATATTAAGTTGGGAAAGCATTCCATTTGAAACAAGGAATTATGATGACCTAAAGACAATAATGGATGGTGGTTACAAACCTTGTTCAGATTGGTTTGAAAGAATGGTTAAGAAACTTAAATACGATAAACGTAAGGTTTCTCAAGAGTTGGAATGTAACTTCCTTGGATCAGGAGATAATGTATTTGACTCAAAGATGTTACAGAGTATTCGTGAAAATATGGTTAAAGATCCCCAAAATAAAATGATGGGTAATTCATTGTGGATATGGAAGGAACCTATTGTTGGACACAAGTATATTATGGGTGTTGATGTTTCTCGTGGTGATAGTGAGGATTTTAGTACAATACAAATTATTGATTTTGATGAACGGGAACAAGTATTAGAATATATTGGAAAAATTCCACCTGATGTATTGGCGGAAATTGCGTATAAATGGGGAAATATGTATTCAGCGTATATTGTAATTGATATCACTGGTGGTATGGGAATTGCAACATCAAGAAAATTACAAGAACTTGGATATAAAAGTATGTATGTTGATGGTGTTGATTTAAATAACACTTGGAAATACGATCCGAAAGCCCTTGATAAAATTCCAGGAATTAACTTTAACAATAAACGTGTTCAGATTATTGCGGCATTTGAAGAAGGCATGAGACACAAGTTCAGGATTTATAGTTCAAGATTGTATAATGAAATGAACACATTCGTATACGTGAATGGTAGACCTGACCACCAAAAAGGTCACCACGATGACCTTATTATGTCCATATCAATAGCATTATATGTTGGAGAATCGTCATTTTCAAGTTTGGAACGAGTTACGGAACAAACAAAATCAATGTTGGATTCTTGGACGGTGAATAATAATGAATCAATTAAAGATATAATAACCTTTAACCCTGTAATACCACATATGAATCAAGATAGAATTAAAGATAATTCAAGTGTAAATCGTAAAGATTATGAAACATATGGATGGTTATTTGGTGTTAGATAATATTTATGTAAAATGGGATTAGTAAACAGAAAAAGATCGGGGAATATAATTGCAGGTAGTAAATTAATAGTACCTGGGCGACCAATATTAAATGTTAAAAAATTTGAGGTTACCTTCAATAAGAAAGGATCATTACCTGATAGTAGTAAAGGGAACCCACCTACACCACCACCAAGTAATACGTAAACTATTTAAAAATATATAAAAATATTTAGATTATTAATATGGAACAAAATCAAAATAATTTTACAATTTGGCAAAGATTGTCACAAGCATTCGGTCCAAATTCGTTATTAAACCAAGATTATCCAACATATAAACTTGACAAAAAAGAATTGTTAAGAACTACGGATAAGAAAGAATATGAGGCAGAAAAACTTCAGGCACAACAATCAATGTATTTGTCAGGTCAATGGGCGAAAATTGAAAATAATTTATATACTCAAGCAATTTATTATGAACCAACAAGATTAGCATCATTTTATGATTATGAATCGATGGAATTTACTCCTGAGATATCAACTGCGTTAGACATATACGCTGAGGAATCTACAACACCAAATCAAGATGGTTATATTTTACAGATTTATTCTGAATCAAAAAGAATAAAAGGTATCCTTGCCGATTTATTTAATAATGTATTGGATATTAACACAAACTTGGCGATGTGGACAAGAAATACTTGTAAATATGGTGATAACTTTGTGTATTTAAAACTTGATTCTGAAAAGGGTATTGTTGGTTGTATGCAATTACCAAACATTGAAATTGAACGTTTGGAACGAGGTATGGACGCAAGATCGGTTAATGCCGAAGTTAATCCTGACCAAAAAGGATTGAGATTCCATTGGAAGGTAAAAGATATGGAATTTAATTCTTGGGAGATTGCTCACTTTAGATTATTGGGTGATGATAGAAAACTTCCTTATGGAACTTCTATGTTAGAAAAAGCAAGACGTATTTGGAAACAATTATTGTTATCTGAAGATGCGATGTTAATATATAGAACATCAAGAGCACCTAAAAGAAGGGTGTTTAAGGTGTTTGTTGGTAATATGGATGATAAAGACGTTGAGGCGTATGTACAACGTGTTGCAAACAAATTTAAACGAGATCAAGTTGTAGATAATAAAACAGGAAATGTAGATTTAAGATTTAACCAAATGGCGGTGGATCAAGATTACTTTGTTCCTGTTAGAGACGTAACACAAACAATGCCAATTGAGACATTACCTGGGGCACAAAACTTATCTGAAATTGCGGATATTGAATATATCCAAAAGAAATTGGTAACCGCATTGAGAGTTCCAAAGGCGTATTTAGGATTTGAAGAGGTAGTTGGTGACGGTAAAAATCTATCATTACAAGATATTCGTTTTGCAAGAACCATCAATAAGATTCAAAAAAGTATGATTGCAGAAATGAACAAAATTGCAATCATTCACTTGTTTTTATTAGGATTTGAGGACGAATTACAAAACTTTACATTAGGTCTTACCAATCCATCAAAACAAGCGGATTTGTTAATGGTTGATGTATGGAAAGAAAAAGTGTTATTATACAAAGACCTTGTTAGTGATATTCCAGGTACATTGGCACCAACATCCGCAACTTGGGCGAAGAAACATATCTTTGGTTTCTCAGATGAGGATATTAAGTTGGATGTCCAACAAATGAGATTAGAGAAAGCGGTTGCCGCTGAACTTGTAAATACACCTACAATTATTACACATACAGGTATGTTTGATACAGTGGATAAATTGTATAAAACTAAATCAGGATCTACAGAATCTGCACCACCACCACCTGAAGGGGGAGGTATGGATTTAGGTGGATTAGGAGGACCACCACCATCAGGACCACCACCAGGACCTGAACTTGGGGGAGATGCGGGAGGATTACCTGAAAATAAAGAAAAAAACAATTTAAATATTCTATTAGAAAGTGATGATATTCACGGAGATTCATATATTGATTTAAGCCGAGCAAAAAATTCTTTAGGATCAATTGAGAATGAATTGAGTAAATTACTAAGAGATTGATATTTATAAATAAAAAGATTATGAAATTTGGTATATTAAAATCTAAAATAGAAAATACATTGGTTGAGTCGTATAAGAAAAATACGTTCAAAAAAGATATGTTTGTATTTGAGGAATTGATCCTAAAGAATAAAAACATCAGTAAATTGTTTTACTTGTATGATGAACTTAATTCAAATAAAGGACTTAATGAATCAATTGTAAACGAATACATCAACCAAAGTGTTGTACTCTATGAGAACTTAATTAATAAGATCAATCCTAATGATTTGAAAGAAATCCAAATGTGGGTTGGTCATATCCAATGTGAGAATAATTATAAAAATATTGATGATTTATTCTCCACTAATGTTTTAACACTTGAGAATAAAATTCAGAGTAAAAAAAATATTATGGAATCTTTAATCAAAGAACCAACAACAAAGAAAGAAGTTGTGAATGTTTCTATTAAGAAAATGGTTGAGGTTGCAAATAAAACAGTTTCAAGTTATATTGATACTTTGTCTGAATCAGATAAAAAAGAATTGAAGTCCTTACTATCATCAAATGATGAAACAATTAAAGAATCTTATTTTATGTTAAAGGGTGGAGTTCTAAGTAAATTGGAAAACCTACAGGAATCAGAGCAAGATAATGATGTAATTTTACGAATAGACGAAACAATTGAAAAGATCAAAAATGAATCTTTTGATAAGATGAGTTATTTTAAATTACGTAAATTAAATGATAATCTTTAATCGTTATTAAAACTTTGACGATACTTAGCTCTGTTTTTAGTTTCTCTTTTTTCAACTGACTTTTTAGTAAATTCTTTTCTATAATTTAATAGAGAATTTTGTCTTGTTCTAATTACCTTACTTTTCAATTCTTTTAGGGCTCTTTCTATGTCCCCATTCTTATTCACTTTAACGATTAACATCTGATTTTTTTATCGGTTTATTATATTTGATATATATCACAAATATACTTATTATTGACTAAAATAAACGTGATAATATGAAAAAAATAGATGAAAAAAGGAAAAACTTCCAAATTGATCGGGTTCAGGTCTTCAAAGGTGGTATATGGAACTGTTGATTCAAAAGAATTTAAATCCCTGTACCTTAATTTACAAACTTGGGTTGAACCAAAAATTGATCCAGAATCTTGGAATAGGATTGTACAAAATATGAGTAGGTCAATCAAACATTCCGTATATGACAATATAGATAAAACATTATTTGATGATAAATTTATTGTTGATATGGATCTACGAACAAGCGGATTACAACCAAAAAAGAAATCATTTATGAACCTTGAGATCAACCTATTCTTAATTGATGAAATTGACTTCAAAGACATTAAACTAAAAAGAAAATTAAAAAATATTATCAAAGGAATATATGATGATGTAATTACAAAGAATACCAACTTTAAGTTTTATTTAACAAAAAACGGAAATGTAAAACCAAATAAGGTAAAAATAGAGAAAGTTTAATATTTATATAAAAAACTTTTGATATGAACGAAAATAAAATATTAGGTCCAAATGAAACAGGTCGGGGGATTCTTGTCGAATACGACGCTGGATACATTGACCCATCAGATAAATACAATTCATCAATAATTAAAGAATCTCAAAACTTTTTGGATCACTCAAAACCATTTGAGTTTTATGCGGTATTACAGAAATATAATACACCAAACAGAAATGGTAGGGTATATCCTGAAAAAGTGTTGAAGCGTGAAGCTGAAAATTATAAAAAGATGATTCAGAAAGGAATTTCCTTATCTGAGTTAAATCACCCTGAATCATCTTTAATTGACCTTGATCGTGTATCTCACATTATTACTGAGGTATTTTGGGAGGGTAACGTATTGTTAGGTAAATTAAAGTTATTGACAAGCCCAGGATTCCACCAAAGTGGTATTTGCTCAACTAAGGGGGACTTGGCAGCAAATTACTTACGTCAGGGTGTAACATTGGGTATTTCTTCTCGTGGTGTAGGATCACTTAAAAAGGTGGGAGAACAAAATGAGGTACAGGATGACTTTGAATTGATTTGTTTTGACTTGGTATCATCACCATCAACACCTGGGGCGTATCTATTTACGGATAAGAATGATTGGCGTAAATTTGATGAGAATTTAGATGAGGAGAAAAAAGTAAACTTGGGTAGAGCAACAGGAATGGATTCTTCATCTGTGGATAAGACAAAAAGTTTAATGGATAAATTAAGTAATTTTCTTGACAAATAATTTAATTACAACTATGTTTCTTAAAAAAAATTATGGAACAAGGAGAAAAATATTTTGTAGCAAAAATCACTTCTGATCTGTTGGATACGGAATCAGGAAAAGTGAAAAAAATGAGAGAAGAAAAATTGGTTATGGGTTATACCCCAACCGATGTTGAGGCTAAAGTCACTAAAGTATATGAAAATTATACGATGGATTGGAGAATCACTTCAATTACTGAAAGTAAAATTGATGAGGTTATTGATTAACTAAATTAAAATGATAAGAAAGGATGGACAAATGTTCATCCTTTTTTTTTGCCTAAAATTTAATTTTTTTCACCTAAAAACACTATTAAAATGAATTTTTTGAATTAGTCAAGTATTTATCTGTAAAACAATTTAAAAATAATGAGCAAAAAAGAATCATTAGTAGAAGATACATTTATCCAATTGAAAAATTTGGAGAATATGATATCTGAAAATGCACAAGGAATACTTGAGTCAACGATGACTAAAGAAATCAAAGAATTAGTAAAAGAGTCTCTCAACGAACAAGATGATGAGGAGATTGATGTAGATGCCGAGGTCGATGAGCCCGAGGCTGATAACGACGAAATGGAAATGGATGACATGGATATGGACGATGAAATGAATATGGACGATATGGACATGGACGATGAAGAAGAAATAGATATGGATGATATGGAAATGGATGTTGAAGATGATACCATTGATTTAACAAACGCATCAGACGAAGAAATTCTTCGTGTGTTTAAAGCGATGAATGATGATGATGGTATTATAGTAAAAAAGGAAGACAATATGTTGCATTTATCAGATGATAATGAAGATGTTGAATACTTAATCCAACTTGGAGAATCTGAATTTGGTACGGATATAAACATGGATTCTGAAATGGACGAAATGTATGACATGGAGGAAATGGACGAAATGGAAGATATGGACGATGAAGTAATTTATGAATTACACATTGATTCAGACATGGAAGATCGCGAACCATCTATGAGAGGTCGTTTCTTTGATCGTGAAGATGAAGAATCCGAATGGGATGATGAAGACATTGAAGATGAAGACGAAATGGATTCTATGGAAGATGAAGACGAAATGGATTCTATGGAAGATGAAGACGAAATGGATTCTATGGAAGATTATTTCGACATGGAAGAAGAGTACGTTATGGAAGCTTCAAAATTCAATGCAAAAGGAATGGGTATGGGTAACGCATCAAAATTCAAATACAACAAAAAACCTAATCAAGACGGAGGTTTCGATGTTAAGAAAAAACAAGGAACAAGAGGTGTTGGAATGGGTAAAGCAAAATTCGAATACAAAGAGGAAGTTAACACTGGAAGAGAATCTAAAAAATCTATTATGACTAAAAAACCTATGGTTAAAAATTCTATGGATAAAAAACCTATGGTTAAAAAAATGGAGACAAAAGAGGCTTCAAGAACTTACGCTAGCGGATCTAAAGAAGGTCGTGGTTTAAGAAAAGGTATTACACCTAACAGAAACCTAACTTTTGAATCTAGAAACGAAGAGTTAAACTTACTTAGAGAGAAAAACGAGGAATATAGAAAAGCACTTAATCTTTTCAGAACTAAATTGAATGAGGTTGCAGTATTCAACTCAAACTTGGCTTACGCTACACGTTTGTTTACTGAACATTCAACTACAAAACAAGAAAAGATTAACATCTTAAAAAGATTTGATGGTGTTGAAACTATTAAAGAATCAAAAAATCTCTACAAAACTATTAAAGATGACCTTTCTACATCAACAAATGTGGATAATACAATTACAGAATCATTTGAAAGAACTCTAATCAAAACTCCAGCGAGTGGATCAGCAGTTAATTTAATTGAATCTAAAACGTATGAAAATCCTCAATTCTTGAGAATGAAAGATTTAATGGGAAAAATTAAATAAAAATAAACTAAAAACAAATAACAAACCAAAAAAATGGGAGCATTATTAGAATCAGGTCTTGTTGGTAACATTGGGTTAAAGCACCTTAAAGTTATCAAAGAAGATACTATTAACAAATGGGATAAATTAGGATTCCTTGAAGGTCTTAAAGGCCACCTAAAAGAAAACGTAGCACAGTTGTATGAGAACCAAGCGTCTTTCTTGATTAACGAAGCAACTTCTGAAGGTTCTAACGGAGCATTCGAAACAGTTGTTTTCCCAATCGTAAGAAGAGTTTTCTCTAAATTGTTGGCTAACGACATCGTTTCTGTACAAGCAATGAACTTACCTATCGGTAA
>Ga0114974_10002008_pt1 | contig 15821 bp, 13 predicted proteins | sample S_130206_EF_Meta_FD_87318 | JGI IMG/M metagenome (GOLD analysis project Ga0114974, IMG submission 87318) | Freshwater microbial communities from Lake Simoncouche, Canada to study carbon cycling - S_130206_EF_MetaG | ecosystem: Environmental > Aquatic > Freshwater > Lake | place: Lake...
TAGAACATTTATTATTAGAACATTTATTATTATATATGATTCTTATATATCATTCTTATCAATTGTCACACTCTTGGAAATCTTCCGAATAATCTTTGTTTCGCTATCAAAAAATTCGCCTTTGCCGCCCATCGCCTGGTTCATAATACCGAGATAGGTATCATTTAACGGATGTTCTAATTTCATGCACTGCGGATGCGCATCACGCCAAGGAATCATCAAATCGCCATTTTTTTTAGTAATATATTTAATGGATTTCCGTAATTTATCATATAATTCAGTTTCCTTTTCCCACACATTATCATCGCGAACATATATTGTTTCTCGTTTTAAATCGCTACAATGAATTGGACGTTTATATACATCCATTTCATTGAGTTTCCTCACCATTTGTCTGGAAATCCCCTCTACATAACCAAGTTCGCCAAGTTCTTCCAAGTCCGAGAAATCCAGTGTCATAGAATTAACAAAATCAGTCAGGTTCATTGCATCTTTACATTTTTCATTCAAAAACACTTGCATATTAAACGTTTTGTTGTTACTATTATTATTGTTATGATTAATGATTGTATTGCTGTTTTTACATACATCTAACATTTGTTTCTGTAAATCAGTATTACTTTTTACCAACTCTATTATAATATTCTTAAAATCAGTATGTTCGTGAATTAATAAATCAACTTTATTTTCCTCACACGAACTGTATTGATATGTCGTTTCATTTATAGTTTCATTATTATTATATTTTATACATTTTTTACGATGTATTGATAAGCTTTGTCTATGTTTATATTCTTTTCCACAAACGCATTTTACGTTTGGCGTTTTTATGGCGCCTTTATGTAAACAAATGTCAATAATTTGATGTTTGCGGGTAATAATGTGTCTATTCCAATCACTTTTTTTACTGCATTTGAAATCACATCTTTCGCAAAAAAATGTCTCGGCGTTTTTTGCGTTTTTTAATGTCAACATTGTCAATATATATATGTTGACAAAAAAACGCCTAAATCCTTTTTATAAAAAATATTATTTTTACAAAAAAAATTAGCATCACAACTTTTTTCGTCCGAAAATCAAAATGAGAGCATTTCAGTCACAACTCACTTTTTCAGGTTTTTTCTCTATATTAATGGGCACTATTGGAAAATGGACATTTATAAATGTCCAAAACGGAAAAACTTTCGCCAAACCCAGAAACTTGTTTTTTATTAATTTGTATTATACCAATATAGTTGAAATTCTATAGTTTTATTCTTTTGAAAAGGTTACTTACACTCGTGTGGTAAGCATTATAATTTATTTATTTTTTATGCTGGCATTATACAATACATATGCTAAAAAGATACCAAAGAAGTTCTTGGCGAAGAGGTCCAAGATATTATACATTGAATTTTTCACATTATAAGGCAAGAGTGCTGCAATACCATAAATTGCCCAAATACCTGAAAAATACCAAAAGATTTTTTGACCTAGAATGCTTTGGGTTGCAAAATTTTGATGAATGAGATAAAACATTAAGAAAAATGGTATGAACCCGACAATTGTTGTCGCTAGATATGAAAATATTTCTTTTTCACCTAAATACCCTGCTAATAACATTGCCCAATTTAATAAAGAAACATTCAAAATTACTTTCCAATGATTTTTTAGTTCGGTAAAAAAAGATTCGCTTTTTACGCCTTTTTCTTTGTCACGCAAAAACATTAAATAGAACATAAACGTAATTAACATGGTAGGCGTTGTAATCACCCAGTCATAATAACGAAATGGTGTAATGTTTTTAATGCTACTAAATTTAGCTACCATCCAAGCATAAAAACTGAATTCTACCATTTGAACGGATACTTCCATAATAAGTAATTCGCGCAATAAGGTGAACGATGCTGGTATCGCTAAGCTTAAAACATAAAAATCTATAATAGTCGTAATAATTTGTATGATGAGTGAAAAAACTCCAGTCAAATAAACACTGTTCATTTTATATAAAAATAGATATAAAATATAATAAAAAATATATTTTATAGATTGATTTGTATTTTGTATTAGATAAATTACAAGTGGAATCATATATGTATAATTAATGAAATACACGATATTTTTTTTCATGATGAGAAACCGCATTAGGAAAAATAGTTACAAAACCAAATTCCCCATCATAAATAAACCGATTAATTTGTTTTAACCAACTATCAAAGACATCCGGGTTATTCGTAATATCGGTGTTTGCATCTAAGGTTAATAGTGGACTTTTGATATTTTTATCCAATAACCAGTTCTCGTGGTATTTATGGCAATTTTGAAGATATTCTAATGGAATCGTTTCGCCATGTCGTCCGCGTTTGATAACGCGCTTGAAAGAAATGTCGGGTTCAGCGCGAACATATATGAATTTAGTTGGCGGAAAATCAGTTATAAATTCATGCACCCATTTGGTATAAATATTGTATTCAATTTCTTCAATCTTTTTTCCATCAAAAAGCATCTTGGCAAAGACGGCCGAATCAGTATAAATGCTGCGTTCCATAAAAATCACCTTATAATTGCCCTTTAATGCGGTTCGCAAAACAGATAACCGCGTAATATAGGCCATCATTTGAAAGGAAAAGGCATATTTATGTTGATCGGCATAATACTTTTCTAAAATAGTTTCACCCGAACTGTCTTTAATGGTATTCCAAATATCAACCGGTTCTTGAATAAAACAAATGGACGGATCTAATTGACATACTTCCTTTAAACGCTCAAGTAAGGTTGATTTACCTGAACCAATGTTTCCTTCAATTGAAATAATAATTGGGTTGGTGGTGGATTTGTCCATTTTTGAGGGTGTTATGATATGTTATTAGATTATATTAACAACGGTTTAATTCAATTTTTTATATAATTAATCTTAAAATTGAAATAAAGATAAGTGTTGCTATTATCTATTACAATAGTGTCAAACTACCAACCGCAAACCAATATGAGTTTTATTACCAAACAAAGCAAATTAACCAAAGATGAATGGACGAACATTGAAGTGCCTTGCAGTGATTCGGAAAAACGTATTTTATCTCTCATTGACGATGGATACAATAATGTAAATATTCGGCGGAATTATACCTTATCGCTTGCACGGCACGTTAAAATAACACATCCCGAAAAATTTGCTCACTATTTGTATGAGAATTATTTTCAAAAACATATGGATGGTTTATGTAAGAAATACAAGCAGTTCTTTCCTGAATTGGTTGACATGATAACCAGCTGTGTTAAAAAGGTTGGTAGTGTAAGCGTAAGCAGCAGCACTAGCGTAAGCGTAAGCAGCACTAGCGTAAGCAGCAGCACTAGCGTAAGCAGCAGCAGCAGCACTAGCGTAAGCAGCAGCACTAGCGTAAGCAGCAGCACTAGCAGTAATAAACAACCCGTTTTAAAAAAAGCGGATATTATTCGTATTGAAAACACTTCAAAAAATATTGATGAACACAAGCACGCGATTTTTGAATACATTTTAATTGATTTATTAGAAAAAATGCTGGCAAAAAAATACTTAAAAAAAAGCACTAGCAGCGGAAAAAGTAGTAGTGGTAAAAATGAATGGTTATTTCAGTGTTATACACTTCATCGCCTATTAAGCTATACCGTAGAAGATAAGAATCCGATTGTATGTAGTCAAATGAAACAGATTATTCATTATGTTATGAATGAATCGCTCGGTTGTATAGAAGAAATGCTTTCTCAAAGTTATTTGTTGATTGAAAAAAATGACTATCTATTGAAGCACGCCGACGAGACCTTATATGACCACCAAAAGGAACTGTTTAGTATATGTAAGAACCCTAACCCTAAATTGGTCTTGTATATTGCGCCGACGGGCACTGGGAAGACAATGTCACCACTTGGCTTATCTACCAATCATCGGGTTATTTTCGTATGTGCGGCGCGACACGTCGGTTTATCCTTGGCAAAAGCGGCCATTTCAATGCACAAGAAGATTGCGTTTGCGTTTGGCTGTAATGATGCCGAAGACATCCGTTTACACTATTTTGCGGCGAAAGAATACACCAAGAATGCGAAAAGCGGCGGGATTGGGAAAGTAGATAACACGCAGGGTGAAAAAGTAGAAATTATGATTAGTGATGTGCAGTCCTATTTACCTGCAATGCTCTATATGCTCGCATTTAACCCGAAAGAAAAAATCATTACGTATTGGGATGAACCGACCATTGCGATGGATTACCCCGAACACGAATTACACGTGATGATTAATAAAAATTGGACGGAGAATTTAATCCCGAATATGGTGCTGTCTTCGGCGACGCTGCCACAGCGCAATGAAATTACCGATACAATTATGGATTTTTGTGGACGGTTTGCGGATGTTGATGTTCACGAAATTATTAGCTATGACTGTAAAAAAACAATTCCACTTTTGAATCGCGAAGGGTTTATTGAAATGCCGCATTATTTGCATTCCGAGTATGCGAAGGTATTAGAAGTGGTAGAACACTGTAAGATTCATAAAACATTATTGCGTTATATTGATTTGAGTGAAGCCGTGAAATTTATTCTCACGGTTCAGTGCCTGCAAAAGGATAATACGATTATCATGAATAACCGCTATACAGTAGAAACACATTTTACCGACATTGATACCTTAACCATGGCCAACATTAAAATGTTTTATTTGGATTTGCTGGGTAATTTGAATCCGGACGCCTATCCGTTGGTTTATAATGAACTTTGTGGGTTGCGGAAAAAGGCACAAGAATCCAACGTGAATATTGTAACCACGGATGCGCATACCTTAACGGATGGACCCACCATCTTCTTGGCGGACGACATTCATAAAATTGCGCAATTCTATATTCAATCCGCCAAAATTCCGAGTTATGTCTTGAAAGAAGTAATGGAAAAAATTGTGTTTAATCGCAATCTGCATGAACAAATTAAAGTATTGGAAAAAGATTTGGAAGATGCGACGACCTCTGCAACGAGCGATGGCACGAAAAAAGATAAAATTACGCGGGAGGATAAGTTATCGCCTGAATTAAAAGAAAAGAAACAAAAATTAAATACACTAAACGCAAGTATTCAGACCATTATTCTAACGCCGACCTATGTGCCAAACACGCGCGATCATTTGTATAAATATGCGGCGAAAATGGAACACGCGAATGCATTTACGTGCGATATTTCCGAAGAAACCGTTGAACAAATTATGCGGATAATGGATGTGGAAGATTATTGGAAGTTGTTGTTATTGATGGGGATTGGGGTATTTGCGGAACATAAAAGCGTCCGCTATACCGAGGTTATGAAAAAATTGGCCCAAGAACAAAAACTGTTTATGATTATTGCGTCTAGTGATTATATTTATGGGACGAATTATCAGTTCTGTCATGGCTATATTGGTAAAGATTTGGGTGACATGACCCAAGAAAAATGTATTCAATCTATGGGCCGGGTCGGGCGCAATAAACTCCAACAGAATTATAGCGTCCGCTTTCGCGACAATGCGTTAATATATAAATTGTTTCATCAAGACGATAACAAACCGGAAGTTGAAAATATGAATCGGTTGTTTAATACTTTATAATTGTAAAATAGTATTATATCATATTATTTATATAATGGATCTGGAGGAAGAAGAATCATCACCGATGATAGAATATAATTTAAGTGACTTTATAACTTCTAATAAAGCAAATTCTACATCTGGAAAAGAAACCTTATTAATTTCGGATTTTGAAGGAACAACTCCAACAGCACATTTTAATAAATTTAGAGAGTATTGTGAGACAAAACAAGTTATTTTTTTGGGAGATGTCTTTGACAATACGGCGCAATATGGGGAGGAGAGTGAAGAAATTGAGATAAATGTAGCTGATCTTAGATCTAAATTTGAGAATAATCAGGAAGACAATGAGGAGGATGAGGAAGAAGACGAAAACCGTTTGTCAGGAGGTAAAAACAACTATTGCACCGGCGACGTATGTGAAGATCCTGATAAAAAATTGGTTTGCCCCACGGATGAAAACTATTGTGCTCTTCAAACCATTAAATTATTAGTTGATAATGAAGAGAGATGTAAATACGTCTTTGGTAACCGTGATATTAATAAAATTAAATTATTACCCTTTTTTCAATTCACCGGTGAGAACGAGAACAACAAATGGTGGACTAATGGAGAAAGTTATGAAGAAATAGTTAATAATTTATTTGATGAATTAACAAAAACTGAATCTCCCTGGCTTGTAAATGGTGCTGATATTAAATATTTTCGTCCATTTTGGAAAAAGAGTAAAGAAGATTATAAAGCAAATCGTATTTGGACAAAAGATGAGCCAGGAAATATAAACGATATTTATGACCGATTTAAATTAATGTTTGGAAAAGATGCAAGTGAAGGAACAATGAGCGCATTAGTAAATTTAAAATGTATACCGAATGAAATATTTCCTCATTCTGGAATGCAACAGTTTTACAAAAAAATAGTTAAATATAAGAATTTATCTGATGGTGGTGATAAAAAAAATATAAAACTAAGAATTAGAGCAGCATTAACAATTACGGTTTATCTGCGTATGTTAGATAAAACTTTATGGAATGGAACAACCGAGAAAACTCATAAAGAATTTGGGGGATTAGATGGTTATTTATATTATTATTTAACACAAGCACCTGCGGCGTATTATGCAATGGATAATAGAAAAAAAAATTTACTATTATTTGCTCATGGAGGTATAACTAAACAATTTGTAAACTCTTCTGGTAATATAGATATAGATGAGTATGCTGCTAACGAACCTGAGAATTGGGATTCCACTGTGGCAAATGAAGTGGGGGCAAATAAAGTGGGGGGAAGTGGTAAAATACAAGATAAAATAGACAGGTATAATGCTAAATATTTTGAAATATTAAATTCATTTTTTGATAACGCATTTTCTGAAGAACCAACTAGTTATAAAAAAGATATGTTAACCTTACTAGGTATATCTGCGGGAGAGAAACAAAATCCAAACCAGGTAAAAGAACCAAAGAATGATGTATTAAATTCAAATGAATATAATGAATATAATGTATATAACATCTTTGGACACGCAAGTTCAAGTGCAGGATATTCGTTTGGAATAGTAAAGCCAGACAAGCCAGACGATCAAAAAAGAACGTATTATATTAACACCGATTTTTCAACCACATTATATAAAAAAGGTATTAAATGTGATCCTCAAACATATAATGACAATTATTTAATTGCCGTATTACACCCGTTTCATCATGATACAGGTAAGGTAGATATTAGAGTTGAAGGAAATGTTATTTTAGATCCTAGACAAATTAGGTCTGACCACAATTCATATAGGTTTAATCCTAATGTAAACGTATTAGATGTATTGGACAGAAATAAAAATAAGATAAATGTTGAAAAACAAAAAAAATATGATTTTAATGGTATAGATACAAATAATAATCTTGTTTTTTCAACAGTCTATAGAAGTATAAAAACCGGAAATCAAATTGTTAACTTCATACCATTTGTAAATGAGGATGCTGTTGGCGGACGCCGGTTTAAAAAACGGGGTTATTCTCAGATAAAGAAAACTAAAAAGAAACAATATAAACGCAACACTAGACGTAAGCAACGCAACACTAGACGTAAGCAACGCAACACTAGACGTAAGCAACGCAACACTAGACGTAAGCAACGCAACACTAAAAAGAAGTAAAGATAACCATTGACATGTAGATATTTAATTAATTTTATAAATAGGTTTAAAATTAATTTACTATTATATCTAATTGTAACAAAAAAACATTCTAAAGAATGTCGCCCGAATATTTTGTTATTCCATTAATCATGAATCAAGCAACGAGTATTATTAACACCTTAAAAACCGGCATTATTATTTTTGATTTTTCAATCCTCCTCATTTTTCTTTTTATGTTTTATACGGCAGATGTAAATTATATTAAAAAATATTATTATTCTTGGAATGAAAATAGAAAAAACAGTATTGTCATTTGTAATGAACAACGAAAGCGATCTATTCGTTTTCGTGCAATCATGCATTTTTTGGCCAAACAAAACGAATCCGTGTATCGTATCCGCGAAGATACCGAATTTGATTGGGACGATTTAGAAAAACGCAGTGAATATCTAGTAGACCAATTGAAAGAATTTAAGTTGACGGACACGATTTACGGGAAGATAAAGAACGAAGAAAAAGATAAAGTAAAAAATCCTGATACAAATAATACTCTTGTTATTGAATATAATACTCTTTTTCTTTTTTCATATAAACACAATTTATCTTATCTCCAAAAATGGATAGATGAACGCGTGAAAGAGTATAAAACATATTTGAAAACATCGTGTAATGAAAAACAGTTGTTTATTACGGTATCTAGTAATACGACTCCAGAAAAAGGAGGCAAGAATAAAAAAAATAATAATAATAATAATAATGAGTTATTAATTGATTCCGTTGAATGGGATTCGTCTATTACATTTAAAAACAGTTATTTCCAAGAAATGGACGAAATTATTAAAAAAATAGATTTTTTCTTGAATAATAAGGAATGGTATATGAAACGCGGCATTCCTTATAATTTGGGGATTTTATTGCACGGTGAACCTGGCTGCGGGAAAACACGGTTTATTAAACAATTAATGAACCACACTGGACGGCACGGGATTGATATTAAATTAAATGATGCAATGGACTTTACGCATTTACAAAATATCATCTACAAAGAAGAGTTAGATGATACGCATATTATACCCCAAACGCAACGTATTTTAATTTTTGAAGACATTGATGCGTTGGGCGATGTGGTGAAAGACCGTGATTTAAAAAAATCAGCGTCGGATGTATCACTACCTGATTCACATTTTGTAACGATTGACAAAGGAAAAGAGAATGAGACTAGTATTAACAAAAATAATAATGATATGTTGAATAGTTTTTTAAAAATGGCAAGTTCATCGTCATCCTCATCAATGCAAGCAAAATGTAATAATAATTTATCGTATTTATTGAATATGTTAGACGGTATTCACGAATGTAGTGGTCGCATTCTTATTATGACAACGAATAAATTAGATGTCTTGGATAAAGCCCTGATTCGCCCTGGACGTATTGACATTAAAATCAACTTTCAAAAATGTTCGCTCTATGACATTTCAAAAATGATTGAAAAATTTTGGAATATTGTTATACCAACCGAAACACTATTGCCAGCGATTGAGAGAAAATACACGAATGCCGAAATTATTAATATTTTCAGATCCACGGACGAGTTTGACTGCATCCGCCATGAGTTTGTTAAGGATTAAGAATTAAGGATTAAGAATTAAGGATTAAGAATTAAGGATTATCAAATGGTTCTAGGTCTTCCCCGGTATCTTTTGTGGGTCCTTCTTTGAAAATAGATTGTTTTTGTCCTTTGTATAATTTATAGGTGGCGCCAATCGGGTTAAAGAAACGCGTTGAAAATAAAAATAGGATAACAAAGGCAAGTAAATAACGATGCTCCCACTTCGTTGACGCTAATACATAAATTAAAATAAAAATAAGTGCATACATTACTAGTTGGGCAATATTGAATACTTTTTCTATTTCTTTTTTTGTTTGCATACCGCGTTCAAAATCATCATCCATAAATTGAAAAAATACCATACCACTAGACCCCGTGGGTTCAAAATAATATTCGTAAAATGGATAACTGGTTTTACGTCTAATATACCAATCAACTATTTTTTGTGGGAAAATATAGATAATGGGTATTCGTGTAAAACATTTATAGACATAAAATGGCTTAAATTTCATTTGTTCGGTTAAATTGTAATCCCACGTTTTATGCAAGAAAATATTATTAATATTTTTTATTAATGTTTCATTTTGCGTGCTAATGATGTAAGCTCCGCCTCTTGCTAACCGTAAACCAATTTCAATAATTTTAGTATCACGGTATTGAGCGTTTACAATACCTGTAAATTTGGTCATAGTTGTTTTAACCCACTCCACCACATTTGCGGGGGGATTTAAATCAGGAGAGACAAGTTTCCAATCATCACTAAATCCATTTTGTTTATCCGAATATTGATACGTTAGTTGATGAACGATTTTTCCTTTTAATAACACAAAATCCGTCATGCATTCGGTTGCATCAATAAATTCGGACCACATCATATCTTTATAATGAATGTATTTTTTCAACTCATCTGCATCGTTCACCTTAAAACAGTTTTTGGAAGAAGCACTTAAATGCCCCCAACGCGGTTTAATAAAAATAGGATAGATGACCTTTTCTTCCTTTCCTGCAAGCTTTTCTAAACGACCGCCGGGTAATCCTTGACTTTTAATAATCCATAATTTATCGTAGACATGTTTGAAACGCGGGTATCTGTCGTAACATTCTTTATCGTAAAAAGGCATTTTGTCGGTTAAATGTGTTGTAAAATGATCAATATATGGATTGAAATAGCCCATCATTGAACACCATTTTTTTTCATATTGCATTAAATATTTAAATCCATCAGACATTTAATAGTGGTTAATATATATTATATATACTATAGTATAATATTTATTAAATGAATATAAAAATATTACATTTTATATATTATACAACATGTCGTTTGCATTAAAGGGTGGTTATAATGCATTTTACCGAAACATTATAAATGTGTCTTTAAAAAAGACAACTATATGGAACAGAGGAGCTGTTATGATAAATGGTGTGAGATGTAATATTGATTCTTCTAGAGATAACGCTATAGAAATTATTAAATATAATGATATGAATACCTTATTGGTAAATAATGCAATTATTTATGAAAACAAGCGGTTATTTACATATGATATTGATTTGAAAATGAATATTTCTTCTTGTGATTTTAGCAAGAAAAATATATACAGTTATATTGATTTTAATGTGGTTAATTATAATGACCTTGAACATATATTTTCAAGACGATCTTTGAACTAAAATAGATAGTCAATATAGTGAAAAAAATGCTTAATAATTTAATAAATCATATTAAATATCATTTATTAACTATAGATAAGTGTCCTAACACAAATCCAGAAAATTATTAAAAATGATTGTATCTATACTAGATCCAAATGTCTCAACCACAATGAATGTATTTATAGTTATTGCCAATATTATTAACATGTCATATAATATTCCTCAAATGATACATACCTATAAAACAAAATCCACAAAAGATTTTGATGTTTGGTTTATTGTATTGCGATGTGTTGGTAATATTATTTGGTTAGTATACTCTATTTACCTGAATATTTTTTTAATGATGTTTAATAATTTAATTACTGTATTCGCATCTATTTTTATTGGGTATTATAAACTACTTGAAATATTAGAGAAAAAAAATTTAAATAAAAGAGAAACAAACGATTACAACTTACTTGAGGTAATAGATTGTAATGAAAATAATGTATGATTGCATTGATTGATATTCATAATATAAAATATTATTTTATGAATTGTTATTTTATGAATTATTTTATATTCTTTTTCAACTAATATACTTTTCGTATTAGTTGTTTTAATTACTATACGCTAAACCACCCATTCCGGACATAACGCGTAACACGTTGTAGTTGGTGGCATACACACGGACCTTCGCGGTGGAGGTACCAGCAACGGTCGCGTTAGACAAGACAAGCTGGAGCGTGGCGTTGTCAATGCGCGAAAAGTTGCAGGAACCCGAGGGCTGGTGCTCTTCCGGTCGGAGGGCAAACGAGTAAACGTTGATACCAGTGTCGGGGTTTCGGGTGTGGTGCTGGTAGGGCTGGACGAGGTCAAAGTAGGTTCCTTCACGCTCCGAGAAGCGATCTTGGCCGTTGAGCTGCAGTTTGGCAGTGACAACGGGGTTCTGACCCCAGCAGTGCATGTCAAGGGAGCTCTCAGCCAAAACAAAGGTTCCGGCATCGGACACACCCGAGGGAGAGTTGTTTGCTAACGCAGGGTAAGCAGATCCTCCAGTGTTCCAGTTCGTCATATTAGCAGTGGTAACATCAACCGCTCCAGGGTCATAAAAGAGCCCCGAGTCGTTAATGTAGTCATTAACGATAGTGTTCTTACCACCGAACGCCATAATGGAGTTAGGGAGGGCATCAACACCGTCAGTGTAGTTGAAGGGCTGGGCACCAAGAGCTCGGTAGAGCGTGGTGTTGCAGGTGAGGGACGAGCAGTAGTCAACGTTGGTGTCGGGCTGAACGACAAAGACCAACTCCTTGCAGGGGTGGTTAAAGTTCAGCTTGATCTTGTTGGAGGAGGAACCGACGGATTCATCACCCGTGAACTGAAGCTGCTCAATCAGGTATTCGTGGGGGTTCTGGGCCATACGGCGACGCTCATCCGTGTCCAAGAAGACGTAGTCAACATAGAGCGAGGCGGCAACCAGCGACTGGTTGTAGGCGTTGGTCACGCGCTGGCTGGTGGCGTCATTGCACGCAAGGTTCGCAACGGCCCACAGGCACTCATCAATCGGGCGGAGATCAAGGTTAATCTTGACTTCGTGGTATTGAAGCGCAATGAGGGGGAGGGCAAGACCGGGGTTTCGGCAATACCAGAACTGAAGGGGGACATAGAGAGTGGTTTCGGGGAGGGCATTGCGGGGCTCGCACACTTGGGTGGGCGCCGAGGACGAGCAGGGACCGTCAACCGCCGAGAAAGAGGGATCCGTGATGAAGGTAAGCTGGGTAGTGTTACCAATCATACGGTAATAACCGCGCTCCTGTTCCTTGGAAAGGGTGAGCTGATTCCACAAGTGCATCCAGTCACCATACTGGCGATCAATACGCTGACCACCGATTTCAACTTCAACCTGGGAGATCATTTGCTCACCAGGGAAGTCAAGCCAACGGGCCCACACACCTTTAGACGCCGCACCAGAGTTCGCCATCTGCTGGTTAATTTCAGGCAAAGTCACCTGTAAATAGGTGCGGTAAGCCAAATCACCATTACGGCTGATGGTGCAGGTCACACGGCGACCAAAGTCGGCTTGACCGTTAAAAGTCTGCTCAATAGATTCCATTGAGAAGTTCGTGTGGCGACGGTAAGTCACCTTCCAGAAGGTAATCTGGGGATTACCCGTAAGGTAAACATCTTGAGCGCCATAAGCTACGAGTTGCATCAAACCTCCTCCCATTGTGTTATATTATTGCTAAAGAAAAAAATTTCATGGAAAAAAGATTAATTTAACTTAAATAATTTATAAAAACCCTGATTAATTTTAAAAACCCTGATTAATTTGTAAAAACTTAATTAATTTGTAAAAAAAACCTCATTAATTAAATATATAAATTTCTACTTTTTAATTGTTGAATTCAAATTTGATTCAATAAAGTTGTTCAAATATGTGTCTAAATATACTTCTTTTTTCCCTTCATGTTTTTTTGAAAAGAAAAACTTATTTTCGCGTTTTTTTACAGACCAACCTGAATCTAAAGCATTCCAAATAAACGACATTTTTTGTAATTGGATAAAATCAATCTCCACATTAGATGGAATATGTATACTAAAATCCATTGTTAGGAATAGAATAGAAAACATTAACTATTTCTAAACCAAATTCTTTTGTTTTTGCTTAAATAAAAAGCACCTAGATATAAATATATGCCAACATTTAAACCTAAAAATCTAAAAAAAATTATCGTTTCTAAAAAAAATATAACAACATTAGATAGTAAACATAAAGAAATAATTGAAGATATTAAACATATGAAAGAAAAAGAACTTCCACAATTAATCAATGAAAAAATAGAGTTAAAAAAATTGTTAAAAATGGGTAATAACACTATAGATAAAGAACTGGAAATGAAAGACCGAATTGAAATTCTAAAAAAAGAAATACAATCAATAAAAAGAAGAGAGAAAGAATATTATCTTAATAATTCTTCTTATGTATTTGATTATTTTGAAAATAAAAAGAAAATTGCAGATTGTGACAATAAAACAACATTATTGGATAATTTTTTTAAAATAAAATCAGAAGATAATACATTGAGTATTGAGTTGTCTAATGAAAAGAAGAATATACAAACCTATATGAGAAATGTGGATGAAAGTTTCTTAGATATTAACAACTTTATAATGGAAATCAATATTTGTAGTTTTTGTAACAAAGGAGAAATGATTGCAGTTGATTATGAAGGAATCATGATATGCAATCATTGTTCAACCAGTGTTAAATATTTGGTTGAAAATGAAAAACCTTCTTATAAAGAACCACCTAAAGAAGTTTGTTTTTATGCCTATAAGCGTATTAATCATTTTCGGGAAATTTTGGCACAATTTCAAGCAAAAGAAACTACTCAAATACCTGATGAAGTGATTGAAAATATCATTCAACAAATAAAAAAAGAGAGAATTGATATTTATCAATTAACCAACAAGAGAACAAAAGATATACTTAAAAAACTTGGGTATAATAAATATTATGAACACATTCCATTCATAAAAGATAAATTAGGTATAAAACCACCAATTATGAGTTCTGATTTGGAAAATACGTTATGTAATTTATTTATGGATATTCAAGGCCCATATGCTAAATATTGCCCAGATGATAGAGTAAATTTTTTAAATTATTATTATACGGTTTATAAATTATGTGAATTGTTAAACCAGCGTCATTTTCTTCCGTATTTTCCAATGCTAAAGGACAGAGAAAAGCGAATTGAACAAGATGAGATCTGGAAAAATATTTGCGAGGAATTGGGATGGGAATATATTGCTACGATCTGATAATTATATATTTATTATTTTCAATAATTATATAATTTATTATTTAAAACCCACCCGGAAAGTGGACTAAATTGGCACCGATACCGAACCCGGCACCAGAACGAGCACTTACACCCATGCTAGGGACATATGTATCTAAAATACTAAACGTCGCCGCGGCAGTAAGAGCAATCAATGCAATTTCGTCAAACTTGAGTGATTGTTGAGGAATGGCAAAGGCGGCAATCGCAACCATTAAACCTTCCACTAAATACTTAATAGCTCTTTTAATTAACTCTTTCGCATCAATACCTAACATATTTATATTAACTATAAAGAAAAAAGATTTTATTATTAATTTATATTATTAATTTATATTATTAATATTATATTTGTTAAATTATATGTTAAAATATATTATATTATCATTTTCTAAAACTATATAACTTTGTCTATAAAACAACTTAAAATATTCTTGATAGTTATAAATTATATAGAATGACTGATAATAAAAATAGTTTTCCTCACCGTATTAATCCCGATGGAACGGTTAATAACACCTACGTGGATGTGTTAGATGAGGATAAACCGATTGCTGGACAAAAATTTTCGTGTGTTTCTTTTATTTCCCCTGAAAAAATCATTAAACAGCGTGAAATGTATAATTTCCAACAATTCCTAAAACAATGGGATATGAATAAATCTATTGAAAAGTTCAATCAATTTTTGAGTTTTGTTTCTTACAAATACAATTTGAATTTTGATAATATTTCTAAAGATTTGCAGGATTTTTGCAAGGACGAAAAAGAGAGTATTACTGCTTCTTCAGTAGAAGATGATTTTAAGAATTTTATTGATATGAATGATGAACGCTTACTAGAAGAGTTTAACAAGGAACATAAATTTCAGACGAGTGTGCGAGGACTAAAGGTGCGTGGGTCTTATCCTACCCAAGAAGAAGCCGAAATGCGGTGCAAAATGTTGCGTGAAGTTGATCCGAATCATGATGTGTATGTTGGACCGGTGGGTATGTGGATGCCGTTTCATCCGGAATCCTATAAAACCGGACGGGTTGA
>Ga0114974_10002009_pt1 | contig 15806 bp, 23 predicted proteins | sample S_130206_EF_Meta_FD_87318 | JGI IMG/M metagenome (GOLD analysis project Ga0114974, IMG submission 87318) | Freshwater microbial communities from Lake Simoncouche, Canada to study carbon cycling - S_130206_EF_MetaG | ecosystem: Environmental > Aquatic > Freshwater > Lake | place: Lake...
GTCCTCCAGGTACTTGAGAACCTCATCCTGGATTGCCCACTCAAAGAAGTTGAGCTGTCCAACGGTGGTGTCCAGTCCCATGAACTGAATGCGCTTCCAACGGCAGAACGGGTCAAACATCTTTTTGCTGTACGCCTTCAGGTGAGACTTGTAAGCAAGGTAGACAATGACGTGCCTGGATCCAACAAGATACGCAACATTGTGCTTCTTCGCATAATTGGTGACAAGCCAGTCCAGCAGGCGAAGACTGACCCTAGACTCGCCAGACAGGATTGTCTGAACCTTCTTGAACTTCTCTTCGTCGGAATAGAACTTCTCTAGGCGATGAAGAACCCAGTGATCACGATTCTGAATAGTCTCCATTTGTAATCTTACTGCGGTATTGTCGCTTAAAGTGGGTTGGTAAGATAAAGACAAATGGCTGCGGTGAATGCCCCGACAACCATTATCGGATCTGAGGAGGAGATTGCCAAGTTTCTTGAACCCCGTGAGCCTCGTGATGAGAATATCAGCGCCCCTGCGTCTGTTGGATTTGCACTTGAAGGTAAGTTCATCCTTCCTGGGAACACGCAAGAGTACACGGAGTATGCATCGGCGCAAGAGATGATTGCCGCTCAACCTCCGCTGCCCGATCCCGTGTTTGAGGAGAATGATGTGCTGCCGATGATGGAAGACAAGGGCGTTCCTCTTGGCAAGCTGGATGAGATAGACATTGAGTTCAAGAAGATGTACGAGGAGATGTTTAGCCGCACGTCCGAGCTGGGCGTCATGGGCGCCGGTGACTTTGAGACACGTCTCCGAGAGCGTAAAAATGAACTTTCGGAGAGCAAGATAGAGAACCCTAATGGAGGAGGCATTAACGTCCTACCTACTGGAGAACCGGCCGTATACCCACCTCAACGCCCGTCTACGCCATTTTGTCACGCTGTGCAAATCCCTGTCTCCGGAGCTTTCGTATCGGACTCTAAGGAGGGAAGTGATGCAAGTGACACAAAGAATTCTGACGGGACCGGCGGGAAGGATGTGGATGCGTGACCGAGCATTTGAGCGGACCGTGCGTCTGTATGGAAAGCAAGATCAGCGCACCGATGCCTGGCATGCACAGAGGGGCACTATGATCACGGCGTCTGAGGTGTCAAAAGTGTGGCAGACAGCCGCATCTCGTCTTGAGCTTCTAGAGAAGAAGCTGGAGCCACCGACCAAGAGCGACTCAAATCCATTCAATGCAATTCCCGCATTGATTTGGGGAACTCGGTTTGAGCCCGTGGCAAAGAAGATCTACGAAGACACGACTGGCTGCGATATTATTGACGTGGGCTGCTGTCAGCATCCAGTTCACAAGTTTCTCGGCGCATCTCCCGACGGGCTGATCGTGCCTCGTTACGCGGATGCCGACCCCATGCGATACGGTCGCTTGGTAGAGTTCAAGTGTCCAATGAGCCGCGCGCGCAAGGACGAAATCCCAAGTTACTACGTGCACCAAATGCAGATGCAAATGGAGTGCACGGGGATTGATGAGTGTGAGTATGTGGAGTTTCGGTTCAAACAGGCAAACTTTACCCAGTGGGACGAGAGCACGGACACAAAGGGAGTGTTTGCGGTTGACCCTGTCGGCAAGGTGGACTACAAGCCGGATACCGTTGAGCTCCATCAATGGCAGAGTGTCCATACCGACGAGCATCAGTATGTCTATTGGGTTCTGACCGATATCAAGAAGGACTTTGTTCCGAAGGATCCGAACTGGCTGTCAGACCACCTCCCCGATCTGAGGGCATTTTGGGATGACGTGGAGCGCCACCGCAGAGAGGGAACGAAGCCGGAGCCGCTGCCGTCTAAGACCTTGAGCATAGATATTTAATCCACGTCCAGCATGAGAGGCGAGGACCGGCAAACTTCCGGGTCCATTCGTCAATCGTATACTGGTTGCCCATGCTCAGATTGCACCGAGAGCAGATGGGAATCAGGTTTTTTACATCTGTCTTTCCACCCTTGCTCTCAGGGACATTGTGTCCGCATTGAAAATCAAACACGTTCATGGTATTCGTACACCACGAGACCCTGCACTTTGTTTGGAACACGGGTCCCACACTAACCAACCATACCTGCTCACGAAGCGCTTTTGGGATCTTTGCCTTCCCGATCATTAGTTCTTCTCACATACGGCTCTTAAACTGATTTACCTGCCAAGGAGTGTCGACGCCAAGTGCTTCACCTACGCTGTTGTCCTGAACAAAGTGGTTGGTCTGTTGGGCATACGAGGAATCCTCGTGAGCCATTGCGCGTTTCTGTTGGCTGCGATCATCAAATCTAGACTCGGGACCTCCGCCGTAGAACCGATCCACACCAAACAGATTGAGAACGTATGCTAAAACGGCAACTGCGATAAAGAACCAAACCCACTGCTTCATTGTTCAAAGTCCCGAAAAAAACGAATGTCCTAGTTTGTAAGAGAGCAGATATCACAATGGAGGACAAGGCACTTGACACTCTTCGCATCATGCTCGGGCGCCGCAAGCTTGAGACCAGCACCGAGCGACTCACGAGCGATTCCAAGAAGATGGAGAAGGTGACGCTCTATACGATTGGGGACGTGCTCGTTTGCTTCAGCCAAAAGGAGAAAATCCTTTCCACAGACATTACCAACGTGATCAACTTTGCCAAGGACAATGCGCATACGAACGGGATTGTCCTTGTGGCCATGAGTCCGCCGTCTGAGAATGTGCTTCGGGTGGCAAAGTCTCATTCAAGGGACCGTCTTGCGCTGTTTCATATTTGGCAGCTGCAGTTTGACATTACGACCCATCGTATGGCAATGCCTCATCGTGTTCTTGTAGATGCCGAGCGCACGGTGGTCTTGGACACATTCAAGATCTCAAATCCGGAGAACCAGCTGCCGTGGATTGACTCGCAGGATACGATGGTCAAGTGGATCGGGGCCATTCCCGGTGATGTCATTGAGGTAACTCGCCACTCCGATACAGCCGGCCGCAGTTTCTACTACCGTTACTGTGTTGAGGATGTAAATGTCGCTCAGTAATAATGGAGGACCTACAAACGTCATATGAAGCCAAGCGCGCCACGTACGATGGATTGGTCGCTGCGAATGACCCAACAAAGCTTCCTGAGATCCAACGGCTAAACGGAGAACTTGCGGCGCTTTTGAGTCGCATGGCAGGGATACTGGCCGCAACAAAGGACAGTGCGAGAGACATTACCGTCTATCGGGATGCGTTGCTTCAGCAACTGGTAGGCATTCAGAACGATGCGTCTATCATGAAGGAACAGAGAGATCAGTACACGACCCTCAATATGCTTCAGACGCAAGATCAAGCAGTGTTCAAGTCAACCTTTTTTTGGTATGCTCTTGCCTTGGGGATTGCCGCCCTCATGTTTTTTATCCTCTTGTTGCGAAGCGGGGGTTACAAGGTCCCCACAATGCCCGCCGCAATGAGCAGTCCAAACACAATGCCCGCCTTGACATAGAGAGATGTCTCGTCGGCAGCAGCAACGGTGCGCGAATGAAGCTGTTGTGTCTGCGCAAGGGTGTTCTGAAGAGCCGGACCCTGCGTCCGAATAGCCCGTGACTGTTCCTGCAGCTCTCCAATGTCTCCAGTTGTATTTTGATAGGAGGCAATGAACCTCTGAATATACGTTGTATTTGCGTTAGATGCGGCCGATGCATTCGCAATCACGCTGTTGATTGTCGCCATGGCATTGTCCGACGCAGTCTTATACGCTGCCTTCGCAGCGGGATCTTGCGCCACCGTATAGGCCGCGTAGTTTGTTCTATATGCAGCAACAGCGGCCCGAAGTTCATCGGGGATCCCGGTGAACGTCCGGATTTGCGGCGGCGGCAGCACCTGCGGCTCGACCTCTGGCGGCGGTTGATCTACGACTTGCTCGCTCATTATATTCCCTCTCCTAAAACAAAATGCCCACATCTCCCTTTGGTCAGATAAATCCTCCCGTTCGTCGTGCAATGGTTGGCGATGCCTCTGAATTCACTCGCTTTGTTCGGATGTCAAGCACGCTCGCGCCGTATGTAACTCAGAATCAGGCCGCGCGCCCCAACTTGCTTGGATGGCGCGATATGCAGGCGACTCGTGACGTGCGTGTCATCCTCCCGATGCTGGGTGCATTCAAGAGTTTTGTTCCTAATCGTTAAACAATGACGACAGACAGTTACGAAAGCATCCGATCCCAATATGCAGGCTATGCAGTGGAGTCGGACGTAAGCACCCGACTAAAAGAAGTGTCCGAAAGCCTGAGATCTCGTAAAGTGCAGCCTGTTCCGATTGAAGAGACAAAGAGGGCAATTCTGAATGCACCAAGCCTGATTGTTATTCAGACCGTGTTGTTCACAATACTGCTGGCCTTGGTTGAGTTCTTGGTTGTTCCGGCTGAATATGCATCCTATCTTGTTTTCCTTACCCTGTGTGTTGGAGCGTCAGCCGGAATCTATCTATCTACTAGATAATGGGCTGTCCGCTTGAGTTCGTAATGTCACAGGGCGCATGTGTGGTGAAGTGCCCGACAATGTATACACTTCAAGTCGTAGAGGGCGTGCCATCCTGTGTCGCCAAGGATTCGAATGGAGCAACGATTACATCCTTTGGGCTCACATCCGTCGCTCCTATGGCGGGCGGCGGCCCATCTGGAGCAATTCGTGGAACGAGCTACATAAACTGGGGTGCTGATTTTGTGGACGCATACAACAAATTCACTCAAGATCTTGCTCTTGCAAATGCAATCGTTGGAAGAACAACTAGAAGAGACCAATTGTTTGACGCCCTTCAAGCAGCCGAAAATGCCCGTGGCACCCCGGCGGGAGAAGACGCATATCAGAGTGCTCGCATTGCGTACTATACGCTGACTCAGGGCGAGGGATGGGCCGAAACGGAGAAGGAGCGGATTGCACAAACAAAAGCTCAGCCCATCATTGATGGTCTTGTGTCTCAGTATAACAATCTGAAAGCAAAGCAGACAGAACAAGCATCCACCATTCAGGTAATCAATGGGCTGCGAGACAAGGTCCTGACCGTCAAGGATGACATGGCTTTTTCTGTTCGAACATTCCAAAAGCAGGTAGACAACATCAAGAATCAGATCAACATCGACAAGAAGAACCAAGTGGACGCAACAAAGGCAACGGTTTCGTGGATTGAGGTTGTTCTGAATTGGATGATTGCCATTGCAACGCTGGTCTGCATCTTCCTTCTTCTTCGGTACTTTTCTCGGCCGCTCATACGGCGCAGACCCGATAGTCTTGCTGGGCTCTTTGATCTATTTGGACCCCGTATGGCACAGCCTCCACGCGTATAAACGGATCAGATCAACTAAAACAGGAAGACAATGGAAGTCACTGATTCGCGGACCGTGGCCGACTTTCAAAAGACAACATTTTGTGGACACCCTCGGTCGCACGTCGTGAAGGTTCTCCTTCAAAACGTGCAGCTTGGTCACGCAGATTATGCATGCTACTGGGCACTTGAACTTCTTTGCTCAGGACTTGTTCATAGCTTATGGGCAACTCTTTTTGATGCAGCGGCTCTTCACATTAACCGCGCAAACCCAAACGTATTTCTCTATCTGGCCTCGGCCTATGAACGATATGCGCCAATTGAAAGCGCATTCACGGTCGGCACAATGACATCTATTCGCAACAACATTGATGTTCGTCACATTGTCTGCGAAGTCGCGGCAACACTCGCTGGGTGCCGGAAAAACAAATTACCCTCTCTTCCTACAATCAAGCCTCTGCATGATTTTGATCCTCAGACCATTCAGGAACATCTTAAGGCCCCGTCACAGTTGTTTGCCCGGCTTTCACTTCGTCCAGCGGATCCCCTACCCGTGGCGGTCCCGATCAACGAATTCGTCTACTGCTTGCGGTCTGATGTCAGAGATGCCACTCGTGCATTGTACTGGATGGCATGGATTTTTGCGTACTGCCGAGAGCACAAGAAACAGACCAAGCAAGCTCTCATCTTTACCAACCGATTTGACGAGTTTGTCTCCGAGCCCCATGGAGCTCACCCCGTTTGGATCTTTTGGGATGCGATCCGCAAGCAGACCCAAGCAACCGCCCGACCAGTCATTGATGTCCTGTACAAAATGTACTGTCTGCGATGGAGCCCAACCGATGCAAAGTCCAAACAACACTTGCTCATCGCTGCAGTTCTGATTGTCTGTGAAGGAACCACGTTTGACGCAACGGTTGTTGCTGGCAACACCCTTGCTGTCTCTAACGTTCTACAGGGAATGCCGGGCTGGATTGATGCCATTGTCCGAATGCAGAAGAGCTTTGCGTAGTCAAAATGGAACCAATTTTTCGCAGGCAGTCCACCTTAAAATGCTGCCCTACATTCCCGAAATCTCCGCATCCAAGGTCGCCGGTCTCATCGGTCTTCACGCATACCAGCCTCCCCACGAGGTCATGTATGATCTTCTTTCCAAGAACCTCACTACAAAGTATCGCATTGCGGATATTGAGGCCAAGGAGGGCCGCGTCGCTGTGTCAAAGCTCAAGGATACTATTCTTCGTACATCGGCGGTACGGGACATTGTCGGAGCAGGGGTTCGGGCCTGCGTGGGTCTCACGGACATTGGTGATACGCTAGCAGATGTGGAGACCCAGGCCCGAATGGTCCTTGATCTTCGTCATTCGGAGCTCAAGCCCGAGATCCGCTCTATGCTGGTCGGAGAGGTGCGGGGCGCAGTTCAGCGTCAGCGCGGGACGAACAATGAGGCCGCTATCTTGGATACATACGAGAAGGAGAAGGATGTTGTTGTTGCTGACCGAAACACAATGACCTTCCGCAAGGACTATGGATCGTTCAAGCTAGTGGGGCGCACAGATGGATATGTGAAGGAGCACAATCGCATCGTGGATTCCAAGGCCCGAACTCGTTGGTGGCCAGCAGTTCCAATGTACGACGAAATTCAGCTCCGCGTCTATATGGATCTGTCGGGAGCATCCGAGTCGGAGTTGGTGGAATCCTTTCCGGATGGCCGCACGCGAACGACCAAGTATATGAACGATCCCGAGAAGTGGAGCGTTCTCCACACTGCGCTTGTGGATGTCACGAAGAAGATGAACGATACCACTGCGAGCAATGATTTGCTGACCTCTTTGGTTTTCGCAAACACCGTGCCAGTATAGTAATGAAGATTACGATTCAGTCCGACGTCCCTGCGGCCTACGCTACACAGAATGGTCTAACCTACGAAACCCGGTATTTATATACCGGCTTTGGTAAGTATAACGAATATGAGAAAACACTGGAAGTTATTCAGGTGAACCAAGATGGAACCTATTCTTTTTTTAGTCGTCCGCATGAAGCGGATGTGTTTTCACGGGTTTATCACACCGAGACTGTAACTCTTACACTGTATTCTGCATCGCCGCGGGTATGGAAGGAGACGGTTGGAACGGATACATGGTTCTTTCAGGAAATCGTGCAAGACGGGGCACAGCCGAGCTTCTGAGCCTGCTCCGTCACGACCTCCTTGACTTCCGCAACAGAGATGACACCGTCTCCATCCTTGTCCAGCTTTCCAAGGGGCGACTTCTTAAGCTCCTCAAGCAGCTCCTTGATGGCTGTCTTGAGAACATCCTTAACAATCTTCTCCACATCCCCCTTGAGCGTGTCGGGGATCACTGACGTCACAGCGCTAGCCACTGCCGCCACCACCGGCTCCGGAACAAGGGCGGGCTTCACTTCCTCCACGGTAGCTGTTTGTGTAGTCTCGGACATTGCGGTTTGTTCTATGCTTAGAAAAGGTCTCCAATATGTAAATGGACGTCTGGAGCATCCTTTCCGTAGGAACATCTACGCTGATAATGATTGTACTCATTCACATTGCTGTCTTCTACGTGGTCAAGACAATGTATCCTCCGGCTCCGGTGGCGGCTCCGGTTCCGGTTCCTGTTGCTGCACCCGTCCCGACGGTACGATTTGAAGAACCGCCTATGGCACCCGAGGTTCCGCTGGTGACAACAAAGCTGCCTCCTCCTGTAGATACGCGCGATCCGGGTCCGGCTCGCACCTCTCAGCCCGCTTTCAGCGAAGCGCCCAAGGAGAAGGAAGTAACTCTCCCTACAAATGTTCCAACGTATGAAAGCCTTCTATCGGCTGTCTCCTCTAGCAAGGAAGGGATCCCCAATCTCGGACCCATGTCAGGTGCCTCAGTATAGTGGAACACCTGGATGGATTTACCTGACGCATGATGTAAATGGTAGTGCCCGTGCATACTTTACAGATGCAAAAGGAGAACGTCCAGAGTCTCTGGCTTTGGTCATGGATGAGAGACTCTGTTGTGATACCATTTTTCGAGTCGTTCGATTGGCGCCCAAGAGCTATATCGTATATGATGTCCTGGTCTTGAACGGAACCCGTATTCACGAGACACTTACGTTTGCTGAGCGACAGGCAAAGATCGCCGAGCTGCTAGAGCTCTTTCATTTTCCGGACCTTGTAGCCTTGATGCCAATTGCAGATGCCCCTGTAGGCACACATGTTCGGGGAGTTGAACAGTACGACGGAGTTCCTGGGACGATCGGCGTTTATCTTCCGACTGTAGAGTAAATGAGTTGCTCAAAGATGGGTGGTCGTCGCCGTTCTGGTAAAATGCGTGGAGGCAATGGGTATGGCGTAGGTGCCCCGATTGCTGTGGGTGCCCTTTCGTATGTCCCGAACTTGACGTCGGTCGTCGGCGGTGCGCCGTATACGCCAACGGGTGGTCGTCGTCGCCGCCGCCGGGGTGGTGCTGATCTTGATGCTCCTCCGGTCGTGGGAGACATCGTTAACGATGACGGGAAAAAGCTTTTTCCGGAACAACAGTGTGTAGCGGAAGGTCGCACGTGGATTGCCGCTCCGTATGGATACACGCTTATGCAACATCCGGAAGGTCATCCTTCGGCTGGTCTTCTTGGCATTGGTGAAGAAATTGCAGATCCCAAGAACGCGAACGGCGATCCCCTTGGACACTGTAGTGGAACTAGCCCGCCTCCGAATATGGGTCCGACTGCACCGAGATCGGGTGGTCGTCACCGCCGCCGGTCTCGGAAGGGAAAGAGCCGTCGCAGTCGCCGTCGCACGATGCGGGGTGGCGGGTCGGTTTCGGGTGTTGGATACAGCTTCACGGGGTCGGGATCTCGCGGTCTGGCAGACTTTGGTGGATACGAGTCCAATCCTCCTGTCGGCGGCGCCTTTGCCATCCCGACGGGAACCCGCTAGGAGCTTTGCGACGCCCCCTAGGACAAGGAGCTTTGCGACGTCCGGTAGACGGCATCCGCGAGTACATAAGGCATATATTTGGGATCGTTTGTAACAATGAACGGCCCTCCAACTGATTTGCAATGCAAGAGCATAGCCTGAACTTCAAAGCGAAGGCGTGTGTACTCGACGTACTCTTCCCATGCTTGGTATGCTTTCATACCGTTCATGGCAACTGTGAGCGGGTCAGCGGTCCCCATTGCAATGAAAAAGAGAAGTATGATTGGCACAAGAATCATATCACCTATCATTCGGGCGGTCTCCATCCACGAGGTAGGCGCACACTTTGCTTGAAGTTGAATGTATCGCTCAGCAACTTTGAACGGCTTAGGCGGCAAGGGTATTCTTGTTGCCATTTGCAGCGACGATCCTTACTCCCGATGCCGGAAACTTTACCTCCTCCAATGTCCGAGCATCAATGTACATAATCTCCGTGTCGTAGTGGACCTGAATCATGTGGAGAATGAGGTCAAGGCGAATGACGTTGCCAACCGCCATGTACTTCTGCATGGCATGCGTAAGGTCAACCTCCGTCTTCTTGTCTCCGATCCAAATCCAAGGAACATACGGCTCGTCCTCAAAAGGATCGAATGTATCGCGCGTGATCGCCTCTCCCTCGTAGAAGAGCACGCAGCGCTTGCGGCCAGTCTTGATCCACTCTTCAATGTAGATGGAATCCTCGGGGACACGATCCATATGGATTAGGTCATCCACATCGTAGTCATCAGAGAGGACATGATAATTGATTTCGTGATCCTTGGGCACAGGTCCGAAGAGCCAGTTGACGAGTGTGCAGAGTGCAGAATACAGGCGAACGATAAAGAAGAAGGCGGACGTCATTTTAGCTTATCTCATTTGAATCAGCCGGAACGAGTTCCATTTTTTTGTCTGCTAGGAACCCTTCCTTCGTAACCTGCCCGATCACAATCGTATCAAAGTCGGAGGACATTGCAATCGCGGTGGCCAGCGATGTAATGATGAATGGGGCCGCCACCAAGAACCAAGACACAACTCCAAGACCAATTCCGCAGAACATATCAAGCACCAGAACAACCGCAACGCCGACGACCAGCTTGATCAAGAAAGTCGCCCACATTCCCAGAGACGCGTCAAACCCAAGTTGAATCACTAAGAAAATCGCATAGAGCAGAGCGGGTGGGCACAGATCTTCAATAAAACGCATCTTCAGGTATTACAAGTAATCAAGAAAAAGATGGACGACGTCAGCATGGTTCAACATATGACAGGATGCACCCGCGAGGAAGCAAATCGCGCACTGTTGATGAACAAATGCGTGATTGATGCCATTGCTGCACTTATCCCTGCAAACCCAGAGATTTCGGGGAACAAGTATATTCCTGCCAAGCCCAAGGTGGACACGGGTATGGATCCTGAACAGATTGCGCTGTGTGCGCGGGGACGGTGGCTGCAGGATAAAGTTAACGCTGTAGCCTCAGTCGCCCACTCGAAAATCCTATCCGCCCCATTGGCTCAACAATCCGCGTTGCCGTCTGCTGAGGCATCTGTGATTCTGCCGCTATCTGCTGCTGAAGAGGTGTCTGAATCTTCACTGGGTAATCCCGTACAAACTGTTCAACCAACCCAGCAATCCGAGCCCCTTCAGTAAAGAGGTTCATCTTAGTAATATGTTCCCGAGACATCAACGAACGCATCGCGTAGACGTCTTGGTCATCTAAGGTGGTGATTGCAGACATCCACTCGTCAATGTTCTCTCGCTCACACGAAACACCTACAGGAGAAATCCATGCATGAAGCCCCTCTGTAGTCCCACTTGGTTGCTTGGGATTTGGGAGGGGTTTCGAATAGAGCACGGGGATGCCGTTGTACATTGCCTCAACCGCAATACGGCCAAAACTCTCATAGTAACTCGGCATCACAAGAATCCGAGTTCGTTTGAGAATGGTCCGAATGTCGTCATCAAATGGAACCCATTCAATATTGTCGGGGGCCGCGGGAACCCTGAGTTCGCCATAATACGGCATGACACCCAGAAACTTGCGATCCGGCATGCGACGAGCCATGGCAATAAATTGAGTAACTCCCTTGTTTTGATTTGCATTGACGAGGGTAATACAGTCTCCTTGGAACTCTTCATCAATTCGGATCTTGTTCTCGTGCATCAGAGGACGAACGGTCGCCGTGCGCATCACATTCGGAGGCCAAGGATCTACGTTCTTCCTGTAGTTCGGCTCCATAATCGAATTGATGAACATCATCATCTCAACCCACTGAACCCTGCGGCCCGGATTGTTCCGAACAATGGCCAAGTAGTTTCCATCGTAGTGGCACGTAGCGATGATAGGGCGATTGTATCCACGGGCATTCAGTTTACGCACATCCGGAAGCGCGGGAGCATGAGGACAGATCCACCCTTCACTGACATCCAAGTACTTGCTCCCAGCTGAGAAATGCATATACTTGAATCCTCTGTAGAGTCCGCCGTTAACACCTACCTTTGGAACTTCAAGAGACATGAAGACAACGTCATGTCCTCTCTTTTCCAGTTCAATCGCAAGATCAATATCATGAAGAAATGCGCCGCACAAGTCGGGCATCCGTCCAGCAAAGAATACGAGTCTCATTATTATGACACATCATCACGTTTTTTCTGAACCAGGCGCGTTGCGTCTCCGCCGCGGGTCCAGTCGTAGATCCAATTTGTAGGATTAGAATACTCGGACTGCTTGATGTCAATAAGCGGCTGGTAATAGTTAGGAATTGCAGTGTCCATGACGGTCGTTGCCTCCTTGCGATTGCGAATCATGGCAGAGTGAATCAGATGAGACTCATCGTCCACTGCCGTCGGGTTTCCACCACCCATATCGGGCGTGGTGGCAAACGGACGGGCCCAAAGCTCGTGCTTGCCCTTTTGCCGCCATGCTCCCGGAATACCCCACTTCAGCTCTGTATTGGCATCCACAGCGCAACCGCCCCCGGGCTGACCAAAGCCGCCGCTAGCAATGAAGCCGGGCTGATCTGCCATGGCCGCGGCCGGGTTCAGTGTGTCGGAGCATGCAGACTCCATGCCCGTGGTCTGACGGGTCAGTGTGGACGTATTTCCAACCGACTTTGCAGTTTGGTCATACTCATCCGAGCGGATGCGCGTGGGGGCGTTGAACCAGTCAATGTGATTTGTGGAGAACATCTCTTACCTTGTCGCACAGAAAAAACGGACAGAGAGACTCCAAGGTAAAGAACAATAGCCCGAAATGATCCTCCAACCTATTGATTGGCATGAGCACGATGTACACGGAACCTACGTCATTGATGTCTTTGGGCGCTGCGAAGACAAGAAGGTTGTCTGTGTGAGACTGACTGGGTTTCGGCCCTACTTCTTCACATCGGAGAAGCCTGACATCTTCGCCGTCTACGAGGCATCCAACAAGAAGTGGGTGCAGAAGTTTGGTCCCGACAGGGGCAAGGAGGTCTACGCGTTCAAGTTGAGCAAGAACATCACCGAAAATCCCCATCCTGTTGCCACGCAGGTCAAGAAGTACGATACGATGGCTGGCTTCAATGACATCAAGCATGCGAATGTATGGAAGGTGGAGTTTGAGACGCTGGCCTCCTTCAAGGCTGGCAAGTCTGTGCTTAAGGGTGTTCAGTACGAAAGCAATCTGCCTCCGTTTCTGCGCTTCTTTCACGAGAAGCATCTGGGTCCTGCGTCGCCCTTGAAGTGCAGCAAGGCCTCGGAGATGGACATCCCCGAGAACGAGGATGGAGAGCGGCTGTATTATGTGGATGCGTTCTACACCTGTCACTACACGAATGTGGAGACATGTGATGCAAACATTCCTCTTCTTGTTGCCTCGTATGACTTGGAAATGTGTCCGGCGGGTGAGTCCAATCAGTTTCCGGTTGCATCCAAGGACCCGATTATTCAGATCGGTGTCTCGTATCGCCGGTCAACGGACATGATCACGCCAACAGCACGAGTGGTGTTTGTGTTGGGTGAAGTGGCCGATTCGGGGGACGGCTCGGTTGAGTTCGTGTCCTGTGACACGGAAGCGGACATGCTCCTTCAGTTTGCGGAGGAGATTCGCACTCGTAATCCCGATATTCTGTGTGGCTACAACATCTTTGGTTTTGATGACGCCTACATTGAGGGGCGGATTGACAGGCTCGGTATTCGGGAGGAGTTTGAGATTTCGCGTGTGAAGACAGTGGAGTCCAACTGGGGAGACAAGAAGTTCGCCACGCAAAAGACCGAGTTGGCAGCAGGGAAGTTTGACCTACGCTACTTTACTCTGCGGGGTCGGCTAGGGATTGATCTTCTGCTGAATATGCGCCGAGAGCACAACTTGGACAACTTCAAGCTGGACAATGTCGCCTTTACATTCCTGCGGGACAAGGTCATCTCGTACGCGGATAAATTTGTGACAACCAAGAGCACCCGAGGTCTGCGTATCGGGAATTACGTTCGGTTTGAATTGGTTGGCAATACGAACGACCCGGTGTACGATGGGGAAAAATTTGAAGTGTGGGATCTCACCTCCAAGGGATTTCGGATTCGCTGTGATCGGGACCTCTTTGCAGAGTTCACTCCTGAGCAAATGAAGCACCTAGAGTGGTCCTTCTCCAAGGACGACGTATCTCCGCAGGAGATGTTTGAGCTTCATCGGCGTGGCGGACCTGAGGGTCGGGCCCGCGTGGCTCGCTACTGTATTCAGGACTGCGACCTAGTGGCGACACTCATGGGCAAACTAGATACGATTGTCAATGCTCGTGGTATGGCGGATGTCTGCAAGGTCCCAATGCAGTTTGTCTTGACTCGGGGTCAGGGAATCAAGATCTTCTCGGCCGTTGTATACTACGCCTCGCAGCGTGATCAGATCATTCAGACCCAAGAGGCGGTTGGTGGAGAAGGGATTGGATACGAAGGTGCCATTGTGCTTCCACCCAAGATTGGAATGTATCTAGATCAGCCGGTCTCGGTCTTGGATTTCAACTCTCTGTATCCAACGAACATGATTGCCTACAATCTGTCTCCGGATACGTGGGTGGCCACACGAATGGTGGATGACGAGGGTTTCACGGTTCAGCGGTGCGGACTACAGAAGGACGAGATTCAAGCACTGGAAGCAAAGGGCTATGTGTTTGAAGAGATTGACTACGACAACAAGGAGGAAGGAGGCAAGACAGTGTGTACCTTTGTTCAGCCGAATGACAATCCAATGACGCAAGGTGTTCTGCCCAAGACGCTTGAGATTCTGTTGAAGAAGCGAAAGGAATTCAAACAGAAGATGGAGGATCTACAGTATGACGAGTCTCAGAGATCTGTGTTCAACGGTCTTCAGCTTGCTTACAAGGTCGTTGCAAACTCTGTTTACGGGCAATCGGGTGCACGAACCTCCCCCATTCGCAACGTCTACGTTGCCGCCTGTACCACCGCTGCTGGGCGCCGAGCTCTGCAATTCGCCCGAAGCGTCGCCGAAACCGAGTTCGGAGGCGATGTGGTCTACGGAGACACAGACTCTATCTTCGTCAAGTTCCCCACCAAGAGCGTTTCCGAGTCTATCCGAATGGGGATCGACTGTGGCGTCTCCATCTCAAAGCAAATGCGACGGCCCTACAAAATCGCATACGAGAAAACGTTCTATCCATTCATCCTCTTCTGTCGCAAGCGATACGTTGGAATGAAGTATGAAGAGGACCCGAACCCCGCAAAGTCTAAGCGAATGACCATGGGCGTGGTTCTGAAGCGACGAGACAATGCGCCGATTGTCAAGGACGTCTTTGGAGGCGCACTGGACATTCTTCTGCTAGAGCGAGACATCAAAAAGGCACAGTGGTTTGTCAAGGACATGCTGATCAAGATCCTAGAGAACAAGCTGCCCCTTGAGAAGTTCATTCTCAGCAAGTCACTGCGCGATGATTATGCAGCCATGGAAAAGAACTACGAGGGCCGTGCCACACTTCCCGCCCACCGTGTTCTAGCAGATCGCATGGAAGCTCGTGATCCAGGTACGGCGCCCAAGGTGGGCGATCGGGTTCAGTTCGTCTATGTGGCGGAAAACAAGGACAAGGTCAAGCAGGGAGATCGGATTGAGCACGTAGATTATGTGCGAGCCCACAAGCTCAAACCGGATGTCAACTTCTACGTTACAAATCAAATTCAGAACCCCGTGGCCCAGCTCTTTGCGCTGTGCATTGAGGAGCTTGATGGATATCTTCCACCTACAAAGGAATCTTATTCTGCAATGTATGCTCGGTTCATGGAGAAGCTGAAGGATGAAGAAGAGGCAATGCTTGCGGTCTTGGACAAGAAGGCAGATCAGCTGGACAAGATGATGTTCTTGGGATCCCCTCTTCTAAACAAGATGGTCAAGGCAGCGGTCAGGGGTCCGATGGATGCATTCTTCCGGAAGTAAAGAGCTTTCGTGTATAACTCGCAAAGAACTCAATGGAGGGCGACGGTCAAATCACTACGCTAGATGTGCTTCACAGTCTTATGGAGACGGATCGGCAGTTCTATCAGACTCTTCGTTTTTTACCTGAACACCGTGA
>Ga0114974_10002011_pt1 | contig 15803 bp, 16 predicted proteins | sample S_130206_EF_Meta_FD_87318 | JGI IMG/M metagenome (GOLD analysis project Ga0114974, IMG submission 87318) | Freshwater microbial communities from Lake Simoncouche, Canada to study carbon cycling - S_130206_EF_MetaG | ecosystem: Environmental > Aquatic > Freshwater > Lake | place: Lake...
GGGAGATTTTTGAGCAGAGGAGGGTTTTGGTCTCATCTTCGTTCCTTCGTCACTACGATGAAACCAAAACCCTCCTCTGCTCAATACCCCTCATCTGTCTCATAGGTGCTGACGGGGAACAAAAGATTACTGCCGTTTTGGTTGCGCTATCGATGGCCGCTTCGGTGCCAGCAATTGGAGGGAACTCCCTTGTTTCGGCGACCCCTCAGAGGGGCATTGCCAAGTCTAGCCTTTCTGCCACGCCGGATGGTGAATGGAATCGACTGGGCAGGCGAGACGGAAAATTCGTCGAGCTTTGGACTAAGGACGGGGATAGCCTCAATAAGGTTGCATTCTTCGGCGGCGTACCTGCGGGTCAGCCCCTGTTTAAGGAGGCCGACAGGAAGAATCGTCCGCTGCCGAAGGTCAGTGAGAACATGCTGATCACAGACATTCCTACACTGCTCGAGAGTAGCTACCGGATACAGTTTGATGTGAACAGGATGACAATCGACGGGCAAGAACCCGCCGACTTCAGTGGCAACCCGGGAATCAAATTCACTTACACCTTCGTAAGTGCAACCGATGAAGTTGAGCGGAAAGGTGAGGCAGTAGGAGCGTTCGTGAAGAATCGACTCTACATCGTTTCCTACGAAGCGCCGACAATCTATTTTTTTGAAAAGGACCTGCCCGCTTTTCGGCAGCTCACTTCGACACTGAAGATGTGAGACAGGGGCGGCCGCCCGGCTGAAAAAGCTGCTGCCTGAGGCGATGCTAGACTACACCGTTGGAATATCATTTTATCTTTTCTTATCAGTATATTGTGTTAACGCTCATAGCGGGTAACTCGTTCTTGGCCCTCCTAGAAGGAGGACTAAATGTCGAACCAAGAAATTATCCACCCGTTTAAACTTGATCCCTGGACTGCCAGCTCGTTGCTTCAAAAAGCAATCCGGCGGGGCGAATCTTGCTCATATCGCCCATGATCAATTCCTCCTCTCAGCTCTGATTTTCAGCCGCGGCTTTCAGTTCCGTGTGGCCATGCTGCGCGCGAGATCGCCCAGCGCATCGGCCATCTTGCCGCCCAGTTCCGGCTCAACCGGCGAATCCGCGATCGCGCTGGCCATGGCATTGACCCACTGCTGGCCGACTTCGGCATTCATCTTTATGTCGCGGTGCGCCGACATCATGCATTTGCCGGGATTGTCGCTGAACCAGTCGCGCGGGCCGCCCAGCCAGGCGGCTAGAAAGCCGGACAGCGAACTACGCATAGGCGCAAGGTCCGGCGCGTGCAGCGCGCGCAACTCGGCATAGACCGGGTTCTCTTCAAGCAGGTCGTAGAAGCGATTAACGATCTTCTCGACAACCGGCATGCCGCCCACGAGATCGTAGGGGGTGGTTGCTTGCCTGGCCTGCTCCATGGATGTCTCCCGATTGAGAGACCCGGTTAGCCGGTCATTCGCCTGGCAACTTTGCGTCAGGTCAAATCTTGCAAGGCCGCATCAAGCGTCCAGATCGGGCATCGCGGGGATCGGCTTGATCGCCTCGTCGACCCAGAGATATTCGGTGTAATGGCCGATCCGCTTGCGGGTGTCGACATAGGCGAAGCAGAGCTTGTCGTCGTCGGTTTCCACGGCGGGCGAAAGGAAGGCAAATTCATCGCCGCTGGCGCGCACTTCGGCGAGCAGCGCCCGCCACTCGGCAATCCCGCCGCGCACCGCAATGGCAATGTGGTGGAAATTGATGATGTGCTTCGAAAGATCGACCTCGTCGGTATAGATCTCGATCGCGCCCGATATCGGCTGGATCAGCTCGAACTGGTTGCGGCCAATGTTGGCGAAAGCGGCGCGGATTTTCAGCGGGCGCAGCTTGCCGAAGGAGAGCACTTCGACCTCGGCATCGGTAGTGTCGAAATGTTCGATGCCCATCTCGGCCTTGCAGTGCGCCATCGCCGCATCGAGATCGCGGGTAATATAGCTCATCTGGAACAGCTCGCCGTAACGCGATGCGATTGTCATCATTCTCTCCCGTTTTGATTCGGGCTCAATCCTTGACCGGAATGTGGTAGCTTTCAATGTAATCCTTGAACCGCTCGTGCACGCCCTCCTTTGAGAGGCCGTATTCCGCCAGATCATAGCTGTGCGAGCCATGCTTGCCCTTGGGATTGGCGGCGAGATAGGCCAGCATGGCCGCTTCGGCTTCTTCGCTCAGCGGCTCGTCAAAATGCCGGTAGATCCCGCGCACCACTCCCATCGGATCGCGCATGGTGTCGGCATATTGCACGTCGAGGATCGAATCCTGGCCGTGCTTTGCCTTGTAGGCATCAGCCCGCGCGATCATGATCTCAAAGATTTCGGAATAGCTCTCGCCGATGCCCTTCAGGTCGACATCGTTTGAATACATCTGCCGGACGGCTTTCATCAGGCTGCATGCCGAGCCGAGCACTTCGGCCGGGTCGCGGTGAGTCATCACCAGTTGGGCGTCGGGATAGACGGTGGTCAGTTCGTCCAGGAACAGCGGGTGCCAGGGGTTCTTGAGTGTCCAGTGCCCGCCGACGTGGTGTTGCAGTGCCTGCAGCATGCGCTTGTGGAAGCGGAAGGCGGGAAGGTATTCGGCCTCGTGCAGGAACCAGTGGCGCCAGGTCGGAATATCGGCCTGGGCCTCATAGACCTGGGCGCAGAACGAGGGCGTCATCAGGAACTGGCATTCGCTGGGGCTGTCAGCCTCCTCGAAATGGATCGCGGCGATATGCGGCACATGCACCAGAGCCGCATCCGAGCGCGCCTTGGCCGCTTCATAGCGCGGGCCTGCGTGCAGCTCTTCCGGCAGGGCCGGCGGCATCGGCGCCCCCCATTCCCAGTTGAGGAAACAACGCCGCGCCGGATCGGCGGCGAGCAGGTTGACCATCAGGGTCGTGCCGGTGCGCGGCAGGCCGAACACGAACAGCGGCTTGTCAATCGGCCGCTCGAGCAGTTCGGGATGTCGCGCCAGCCAGTCTTCCACCTGCATGCGGATCGCCATGTTGGCGATCAGCGTCTCGCGCTTCATGGCGAGGCCCTGAACAGTGAGCTTCGCTTCGCTCTGGTAAGCGTCAATCAGCCGGGCCAGGCCGTCAAGCACCGAAGCATCGCCGATTTCGGTCAGGTCGGTGCGGGCAGTGGCTTCGGCGATGATCTCTTCGACAGTCATATGGAAATTCCCGGTTGCAAGCTGGCGCCTCATGGTATCAATGCGCAGCAAAAGGCAAGGCGGCAGTTTCAGCGCTCGCCACAGGCCAAGGAGAGGGTTTGATGCAGGGCGATCTTCGCTTTCTGGACGATATGGTCGATACCGCCACCCGGGTCGAACCGGCGCGTGTGGTTGATAATCCCTATGCCGAGCAATGGGACGCGGAATGCGATGTGCTGGTGGTCGGCGTCGGCATGGCCGGGGTCTGCGCCGCGCTGCGCACTGCCGAGGACAAGTCGATCCAGGTCATCGCGATTGATCGCGGCGATGGCGGCGGTGCTTCGAAGCTGTCGGGCGGAGTCGTCTATATGGGCGGCGGCACCCCGGCGCAGCGCGAGGCGGGGCTCGAGGATTCGGTCGAGAACCTCGCCAACTATCTCGAATTCGAAACCGGCAATATCGTGCGGCAGGATACCGTGCGCAAATTCGCTGCGGCCTCGCCCAAGGTGCAGGATTGGCTGGAAAGCTATGGCGCGCGGTTCGGCGGTCCGGCGACCGACGAGAAGACCAGCTATCCCAACGATGCCTCGCTCTATTTCTCGGGCAACGAGGTTACCGTGCCCGGCCGCGCCCGCGCCACTGCCGTCCAGCGCGGCCACCGCGCCAAGCCGCCGGGTGGCGGCGAGCCGACCAAGCTTTCCGGGCAATACCTGCTGCCGCCGCTGATCGCATCGATGGAAAAGCAGCCCAACGTCCGCTTCTTCCGCCAGACCCGCGCGACGCGGATGGTGGTGAACAAGGATGGGGCCGTTGTCGGCGTCGAAGTGCTGCGCATTGCCCCCGGTTTCGCGGCCTGGCGCCACGCCAAATACATGGCGGCGGTAAACCATTTCGTCGTCGCGGTGCTCGGCGTTGCGGACCGGCTCAAGGGCAATATCATGCGGCTGGAGCGCAAGGCCAAACCGATGCGCATCCGCGTCAAAAAGGGCGTGGTGCTGTCGGCGGGCGGCTTTATCTACAACCGCACCATGCTCGAAAAGCTCTCGCCCGATTACCTCGGCGTTTCGCCGCTCGGCACGATTGCCGACGATGGCTCGGGTATCAAGCTGGGCATGACGGTGGGCGCCAAGACCGACCATCTCGACCGCATTTCCGCCTGGAAATTCCTCTATCCGCCTGCTGGCTTCACCAAGTCGGTCTCGATCGACAGTAACGGCGAGCGGCTGGTCAACGAGGAATTCTATGGCGCGCGTACCGGCGAGGCGTTGTTTGGCCGGGCACAGGGCAAGGGCTGGCTGATCATGGACCAGCCCTTGTGGAGCGAAGTCGTCGATGAGATGCATTCGATGAAGAAGATGTTCTTCCAGAAAGTGCAGTTCAAGGCGATCGAGAAGGATTACACCACCAGCGCGGACACCATCGAGGAATTGGCGCAGAAGATCGGCGTCCCCGCTGATCGCCTCGCCAGGACCATCGCCGATTACAACGCCAGCATCGAGGCCGGAAAGCCCGATCCGATGGACAAGCAGGACAAGCTGCGCCGCAAGATCGTCGAAGCGCCGTTCTATGCCAACGACATTGGCCTCGGCGCCAAGTTCTCGCCAACCTCTGCGATCACAGTCGGCGGGCTGGTCGTCGATGAAGATACCGGCGAGGTGTTCTCGAGTGAGGGCGGCAAGGTCAAGGGCCTCTATGCGGCGGGCCGCACGGCTGTCGGCATGTGTTCGCACTATTATGTCAGCGGGCTTTCGCTTGGCGACTGCGTGTTCTCGGGCTGCCGCGCGGCGGAGACGATCCGCGGCCGTGGCGGGATCGCGGCGCTGGTCTGAGGAGAATTTGATATGGACCTGTGCACCGCCAAGCACGCCTTCATCACCGGCGGCGCCTCGGGCCTTGGCCTCGGCATGGCCGATGCCTTCCTGAAGCGCGGCATTAACGTCACCATTGCCGATATTGACGCCGAGGCGCTGGCCGCAGTCACCGCATCGCGTGGCAACAATGTTCGCGGGGCACTGCTCGATGTCCGCAATCGCGAGCAATGGGCCAAGGCGAAAGCCGAGGCCGAAGCCGCTTGCGGCCCGGTCGATATTTTGTGCTGCAATGCCGGGATTTCGCCCAATGGCCGCGAATTCGCCGACATGACGCTGGAAAGCTTTGACATCATCCTGGCGATCAACCTCGGCGGCGTGGTCAACGGCATTTTCGCCTTCGCAGCCGATTTTCGGGAGCGCGGACGCGGGCATATCGTGGTCACGTCATCGCAGGCCGGGCTCATCACCACGGTCGGTGGGGTCGGCGCCTATTCGGTGGCGAAATTCGGCGTGACTGCGCTCGGCGAACAGCTGCGCCGCGAAATGGCGCCGCATGGGGTGGGTGTCTCGGTGCTGTGCCCTGGCTATGTCCAGACCAACCTCGGCACCAACACGGTCAAGATCGGCGGTGATGTCCGCCAGTATTCCGCCGCCATGCCCGAATCGACGATTGGCGCCGCCGATGTCGGCGAAATGGTGGCAGACGGCGTGGCGCAGGACGCGGCCTATATCATCACCCACAAGGACGTCTGGCGCGGCGTTGAAAAGCGCATGCTCGGCATCAAGGCCGCTTGCGACTATCGACTGGAGAACTGAAAGATGCCCAATACGCTTCCCCCCGGCTTCGCCTCGCTCGAGCCCTTTGCCGAACGTTTCGCTGTATCGGGCACCGCCAACCGCGCCCAGTTGCGCAGCGACACCACGCCGGAAGAACGCCAGGCCTATTATGATGCCATGAAAGACCTGCTCGCCCCGGCACTCGATCTGCTCGATACCAAGGAGCTGGGCGAGTTCGATGCTGCGGAACAGCGGCTGATGAACATGGCGCTGAGCTTTGCCCATATTGCGCTGGCCGTCGAAGTGCAGGGGCCGGACGAGGCCAAGCATGCGAAATTGCGCGCGCACATGAAGATCGTGCGCTCGACTGCCGACGCCGTCAGCTGAGATGAGCCTGTCCGCGAGCGATCTCGCCCAGCGCCTCGACCGCGTCGAATCGCGGCTCGCCATTGCCGAGCTGATCCACACCTATGCCCGCTGCATCCGCTATGACCAGCCCGATAAGGTCGGCGCGCTGTTCACCGAGGATGGCGCTTTCGAGCTGCGCAAGGGCCATCCCGACAAGGCTGAATTCGAAGTCAATTATCGCCACGAAGGCCGTGCCGCGATCCATGCGCAGATGTCGCACAACAAGGGCACGGCACATCCGGTGCCGCTGATCCACAACCTGATCGTCGAACTGGATGGCGATCATGCGACATCGACCTGCGTGATGAACGGCACGATCTATGGCACCACCCACGCAATCATGGGCGAATACCGCGACACGCACCGCCGGGTGGATGGCAAGTGGCTGTTCGCCGAGCGAATCTTCACGATGTTCGCTTCGGCGAGTTCGCTTTAGTCCCGCTCCTCGACCTTCACCCCACCCATCATGAAGCCCTCTGCGGGGCCCTTCAACATATCTATCGGGAACACTGGCGGCACCGCACTCACTGCGTTGAGCCGGGCGAGCTGATCGGCCGAAATATCGACTGCCAGTGCGCCGAGGTTGTCTTCCAGCTGGGCCGGGGTGCGCACGCCAATGACCGGCGAGCAGACCGCCGGGTTCTGCAGCGTCCAGGCCACAGCCAGTTGCGCCGCCGTGCAACCTATTTCCCTGGCCACTTCGATCACCACGTCGGCGATATCGAGGTTATGCGCAGTCAGCTTGCCGGTCATGGCATTAATCGCCTTGCGCGAGCCGATGTCGTCCATCGATCCCGCGCCAAGGTCGAGATCGGCGCGGGTGTATTTGCCGGTCAACACGCCCTGGCCCAGCGGCGCCCATGGCGAGACGCCCATGCCCATTTCCTTTGCCATCGGGATCATCTCGCGCTCGACGGTGCGCTCGATCAGGCTGTAGCAGATCTGCAGCGCGCAGAACTGGGTCCAGCCGCGCAGTTCGGCAATGGCCTGCATCCGGCTGGCCTGCCAGGCGGGTGTGTCCGACAGGCCGATGTAGAGCACCTTGCCCGCGCGCACGAGATCGTCGAAGGCGCGCAGGATTTCGTCCACCGGGGTGCGGAAATCCCACATGTGGAGATAGAGCAAGTCGATGTAGTCGGTCTGCATCCGGCGCAGGCTGTCTTCCACCGAGAGAACCATGTTCTTGCGGTGATTGCCTGCGGCGTTGGGATTGCCGGGCTGGGTGGTCAGCGAATACTTGGTCGAGATTACTTGCGCGTTGCGCCGGCCCTTGACCAGCCGCCCCAGCCATTCCTCTGACTGGCCCATATTGCCATAGAAGTCTGCCGTATCGATGAAATTGCCGCCGCGATCAATGAACATGTCGACCATCGTCCTGGCTTCTTCCTCGCTAGAACCCCAGCTGCCTTCGCCGACCCCGAAGGTCATGGTGCCCAGTGCCAGAGGCGACACGCGCAGGCCCGAGCGGCCGAGCAGGCGGTAATCATGAAGTTGCATGGCCATGGTTCTCTCTCCCTTGTTTATTCTTCGCTCAATTCGCGGGCGAAGCCGCCCGTCGACATCCGGGTGAACTGGCGTGCAAGGTCGGCCAGATCGGCTTCGCCCCCGCAGAAATGCCGGTCCATCGCCACGGCGAACAGCATGCCGAAATTGGCGAGGCCGACGAAATCGAGATCGAGCCCGTCGCGGGTGATGCCATCGAGCACCTGCCCGCGCTGGCGCAACAGCGGCGCGATGTGGTCGCGGTAAAGCTGGCGGCCCAGCTCCGGATCGCTGAACATGGCGGCAGTGAACAGCGGGAATATCTCCACCATGTCCTGCAAGTGGCGCCTGGCCGAGGGCAGCGCGAGCGCGGCGATCTCATCGGGCGTGCCTGCGGTCTCATAGATTTCCATCCGCTCATGCATGCCGCGCATGGCATCGATCAGGGGGGCGACGACAGCTTCCTGAAACAGCTCCTCCTTGGAGGCGAAATGCTCAAAGATCGTCGCCTGGTTGACCGAGGCCGCCTTGGCAATGTCGCGGGTTCGCGCGCCTTGCAGGTTGCTCTGCGCAAAGACCTGTTGCGCGGCGGCGAGGATCGATTTGCGGCGTTCGGCCGCCGGCATATAGGCGCGGCGGGTCCGGGCTGCCGGTTTGGATCTGGGCGCTGGCCGGGTGGTCGTCACTTCTGCAGGCTTCCTCTCGCGGCTTTCCGCTGTGCATGGGCTAGCAAGTGCCCTGCTCGCCAGCAATCCCAAATCCAACCATATGGTTGATTTTGCCCGGTGAGGCGTTCATGCTGCGATTCGATCCGCCCGGTGTGACCGGGCGGGCATGGGCATGGAGAGACGGCATGGCGACAGTAGCGCCCCCCAGGGACAACACCATCGAGCGCGAGGCCTTGGCCTGGATGAACGATCCCTACGAGCATTTCGGCCACCACAACACCCGCATCCATTCGATGCCGCGCGAGGAAGTGGAAGCTGTCCAGCTCGCCGCGATGCAGCTGCGCTTTGCGGAACGGATGGAACAGGTGCAGATGCTCAAGAAGCTTGCCGATGGGCAAAGCATCACCAGCATCGGCAGCTTCAACGATCTCGCCCCGCTGCTGATGCCGCACGATGTCTACAAGAGCTATCCCGTCTCGCTGCTCGCCAAGCAGCAGTTCGGCAAGCTCAGCCAGTGGCTGGGCAAGCTGACTCGCCATGACCCCAACGGCGTCGATGTGTCGCAGTGCGATTCGATCGACTCATGGCTCACCAAAATCCGCGACGAGACCCCTCTCGATGTCGGAGCTTCGTCAGGTTCCAGCGGCACCATGTCGTTCTACCCCAAGTCCAAGCGCGACTATTTCCTCTCGATGTGGGGCCTGCGCATTCAACTGGCGCAAAAGTTCGGACAAGATCCCAAGCCCGGCGACATTACTGACAAGATTCACGCGATCATCCCGCTCTACCGTGACGGCCACGCCTCGATGGGCGCTTTCGGCAAATACTCATGCCAGGCCTTCGCGCTCGGCGACCCGGATTACTGGCACTATTGTTTCGACATGAAGCTCTCCTCCGACCTGATGTGGCTCGCCGCAAGGCTGCGCGCGGCCCAGGCCAAGGGCGATGCCAGCAAGGTCGATGTGCCGGAAAGTTTGCTCGCGCGGCGCGGCGAGTGGGAGGCGCAGCAGGCCAATATGGGCGACCAGCAGCTGGCCTTCGTCAACAAGATGATCCACGAATTGTCCGGCAAGCGCGTCTTCGTGATGAGCACCTCGAACCTGCTCTATGCCGCCGCCAAGCGCGGGCTTGAGGAGGGCCTGACTGGCGTCTTCGCCCCCGATTCGGTGTTCATGGGCGGCGGCGGCGCCAAGGGTTTGCCCTTGCCCGACGATCTCGAGGAAGTGATCTGCAAGTTCTTCAACACCGACCGCATGATCGCCTCCTACGGCATGACCGAAATGAACTCCTTCTCGGTGTTGTGCGATCACGACCGCTACCACCTGCCGCCCTGGGTAACGCCCTGGCTGCTCGATCTGGAAACCGGCCAGCCGCTGCCGCGCTCGGGTAAGCAGACCGGCCGCGCCGCCTTCTTCGACATGACGGCGGAAAGCTGCTGGGGCGGGCTGGTCACTGGCGATCTGGTGACCATTGACTGGGATCACCAATGCGAATGTGGGCGCACGTCAGTGGCGCTGGAGAAGCAGATCCAGCGGGTCAGCGAAGCGCAAGGCGGGGATGACAAGATCACCTGCGCCGCCACCCCGGGCGCGCAGGCGGAAGCAATGGAATTTCTGACCGGATTCGGGAGTTAACGATCATGATGGCCAAGCGACCCATATCCTACGCCGTGCTGCGCGGGCAGGTGATCGAGAGCGACCTGATCGAATTCGGCGGGCGCGGCGGGGATATCACTTTCCTTGCCCCCGATCCGCACAAGCTCGCCGACCGCATCCCGCTGGCCAGCCCGCGCCTGATGGACGACATGTACGAGCTCTCCATCGACCAGATCCTCGACTATCTCGGCGAACTCGGCCCCCGGCTCGACATCAGGAGCAATGCCTACCTGCAGGAAGCGCTCGAATATTCCTACGACACGGCGCCAACGACCAAGCCGATCATGGACCAGTTCTATCACGATCTGCCCTTCATGTTCGACAAGGAGCGGATCCGGAAGATGGTCGATTTCAATATCGGCATCGATCATCTGGAAGGCTGGGTCGAACAGCAGCTCAACGGCTGCACTGTCGGCATCCGTGCCTATGGCTCGCGCCAGTTGCACATCGTCGCGGGCAACGGCCCGGTGCTGGGCGCGCTGACGGTGATCCGCGGCGCGGTGACGCGCGGCGACATGATCATCAAGGTCCCTTCGAACGATCCCTTCACCACCGGCGCCATCGCCCGCACCATGGTCGATATGGCGCCCGATCATCCGGTGACCAAGCACCTCGCCGTGGCCTATTGGCGCGGCGGCGACGAAGCGCTGGAATCGAAGATCTACCAGCCGCACAACATTGAAAAGATCTGCGCCTGGGGCGGCTTTGCCAGCGTCAAGCATGTCACCAAATATATCCAGCCGGGCATCGAGCTGATCAGTCTCGATCCCAAGCGCTCGGCCAGCATCGTCGGTCCCGAAGCGCTCGAGAGCGAGGAGACAATGATCGACGTCGGCCGGCGTCTCGCCGCCGATTTCGCCACCGGCAACCAGGTCGCCTGCTCGGCCAGCCGGCTGGTCTATGTGATGTGCTGCACTGACGACGACGCCATCGAAAAGCTGAAAGTGCTGGGCCAGAAAACCTATGATGCGATGCTGGCATTGCCCGATGTGATTTCGACTAAGCCCAAGCACTATGACCGCGAGCTCAAGGCACAGGTCGACATGCTGCGGCTGTCCGACGATTTCTACACCGTAATCGGCGGGCAGGACGACGAAGGCGCGATCGTGATTTCGCACACTTCCGACCGGGTCGATTTCTGGGAGTACCTCGTCGACCGAACGATCAACATCATCCCGGTCGATACGCTCGAGGAAGTGCTCGACGTGATCGATGCCTATACGCAGACCGTCGGCGTCTGGCCGGAAAACCTGTGGGAGGTGGTGCGCCACAAGGGCGCGCTGCATGGCGGGCAACGCTTTGTCGAGCTCGGCTATGGCTTCAACGGCGCCGGCCTCGTCGGCCCGCAGGACGGGATCGAGCCGATGCGGCGGATTGTCAAATGGATCGTTTCGGAAAAGCCGGGGCCGGACAAGGTGCCGCTGTGGGGCGAAACGGCTGGCGATGTGAAGATGCTGGCCTGAACTGCGCGCGTTAACTGTTGCGAATGAGTTGCAATTAGATGCGCGATATGCCAGCGGCAATGTCATGACTCTCGACCAACTCCCGCTTGGACCTTCCGCGCGCATCGTTGCGGTTGATTGGTCGCTGCTCGATGGCGAGGAAGCGCAGCGGCTGCGCGCGCTGGGCATAGACGAAGGCGCGAAGGTTTCGGTCGCGCACCGCGGCGTGTTCGGCGGCGGCGATCCACTGGCATTGACGATTGGCCGGATGACCGTGGCGCTGCGCCGCAGTCACGCCCGCGCCATGCAAGTCGAAGAAATCTAGGCGATGGCAAGACATCGCAGCGCCGCCCTGGTAGGCAATCCCAATGCCGGCAAGAGCGCGCTGTTCAATGCATTGACCGGTGCGCGCCAGAAGATCGCCAACTATGCCGGGGTCACCGTCGAGCGCAAATCCGGGCGGCTGGTGCTGCCCTCGGGCGAGCCGGTCGAATTGACTGACCTGCCCGGCTCCTATGGCCTCGATGCGACCAGCCCCGACGAGGAAGTGACCCGCAAGGTCATCCTCGGCCTGCATCCGGGCGAGGCAGCGCCCGATGTGCTGGTGGTGGTGCTCGATGCTTCCAATCTCGAACAGCACCTCGTTTTCGCGCTCGAAGTCATCGAGCTTGGCAAGCCGACGGTGGTCGCGCTCAACATGCTCGATCTGGCCGAGCGCGATGGCCTGACCATCGATCCCGTCGCGCTGGAGAGCGAGCTGGGCGTGCCGGTGATCCCGACTGTCGCGGTGCGCCGCAAGGGCCTTGCCGAACTGACCCAAGCCATTGCCGAAGCCGAAGCGCGTGGGCCCAGCCTGCGCAGCCCACACGAATTCATGGCCGAACGGCGGCTCACCGCGCATGCCATTGCCACCAGCGCCATCCTTTCGGAAACAGCCCGGCACCGGCTGCACGCCCGGCTCGACCGGGTTCTCCTCCATCCCTGGCTTGGCCCGCTGATCCTGTTTGCGCTGCTGTTCGTGGTGTTTCAGGCAGTCTTTGCCGGGGCGACGCCATTCGCTGACGCGCTGCAGGGCGGCGTCGACTGGCTCGGTGCGCAAGTGCGTGCGCTCATGGCCCCCAGTCTGGCTCGCGATCTCATCACCGACGGAATCCTCTCGGGCGTCGGTTCGGTGGTGGTGTTCCTGCCGCAGATCCTGATCCTGTTCTTCTTCATCCTCGCGCTCGAAGCCTCGGGCTACATGGCCCGCGCGGCCTTTCTGATGGACCGGATGATGGCGGGCGTCGGCCTGTCGGGCCGCAGCTTCATTCCGCTGCTCTCCAGCTTCGCCTGCGCCATCCCCGGCATCATGGCGACCCGCGGCATCACCGATCCCAGGGACCGGCTGACCACCATCCTGATCGCCCCGATGATGACCTGCTCGGCGCGGCTGCCGGTCTATGCGGTGATCATCGCCGCTTTCATTCCCAACCGCGCATTGGCGGGCGGGATTGGCCTGCAGGGACTGGTGCTGTTCGTGCTCTATGTCAGCGGCATCCTGGGCGCGATGGTGGTGGCCATGGTGCTGCGTGCATCGCTCACCAAGGGCGCGGCCAGCGGCTTCATCATGGAGCTTCCCAAATACCAGATGCCGCGCCTCAAGGACCTCGCCATCGGGCTCTATCAGCGCGCCTGGATCTTCCTGCGCCGTGCCGGCACGATCATCTTCACCGTGGCCGTGGTGCTGTGGCTGCTGCTCAACGTGCCGCGCGCCGCGCCCGGCGAAAGCCAGGTCGATGCCTCGATCGCCGGGCATATTGCCAATGGCCTTGCCGTGGTGGTCAAGCCGATCGGCTTCAACCGCGACATTGCCCTGGCGCTGATCCCGGCCATGGCGGCGCGCGAAGTGGCGGTCAGCTCGCTGGCGACGACTTATGCCGTCGATGCCAAGGGTGATGATGCCACAGCGCGCGCCCTGGGCAGTCAGCTCAAGGCGCACTGGTCATTGCCGACCGCGCTGGCCTTCCTCGCCTGGTTCGTCTTCGCGCCACAGTGCTTTTCTACCATCGCCGTCACCCGGCGCGAAACAAACGGGTGGAAATGGCCGGGCTTTATGTTGCTCTACCTGTTCGCACTGGCCTACATCTTCGCGGGAATCACCTATTGGAGCGCCGTCGCGCTCGGGTTGTAAGAGAGCGAGAACACAATGGCAGGCAGCGTCAACAAGGTCATCCTGATCGGCAATCTGGGCGCGGACCCCGAAGTGAAGAGCTTCCAGAACGGTGGCCGGATTGCCAACCTGCGGATCGCCACATCTGAGAACTGGAAAGACAAGAACACCGGCGAAAAGAAGGAGCGCACCGAGTGGCACACCGTGGTGCTCAATTCGGACGGCCTCGTCGGCGTCGCCGAGCGCTATCTCAAGAAGGGCAGCAAGGTCTATATCGAAGGCCAGCTGCGCACCCGCAAGTGGCAGGATGCCCAGGGCAACGATCGCTATTCGACAGAAGTCTCAGTCGGCGGCATGGGCGGTGTGCTGACCATGCTCGACGGCGCACCCGGTGGCGGCGGTGGCGGTGGTGGCCAGCGCAGCGGCGGCGGCAACGACTGGGGCGGCAATGCCCGTTCGGGCGGCGGTGGCGGCGACGAGTGGAGTGGTAAGTCATCGGGCGGCGGCTCTCAGGGCCTCGCTGACGATCTCGACGACGATATCCCGTTCTGATCGGGCAACTGCCGGGCTGACAGTCCATGGCCGACAAACCCTATTGATTCCGGCGTGTCGCGCATCCCTACAAGCAGCGCTACGTGCCCACCTGCTGGCAGGGAACTGCGGCAATAGCTGCCGTTCCGCTCGTTACTCTGGCGCTTGTCGGGGCACTGTCGGCCTTGCACCCGATGATCGGCTTGGTTGCATTTCCGGTGATACTTCTTGCGGCGATGAGCGTGCTGTTCACCACTGTCGCCGCACGCAGCGAACCGGATTAGCTACTTCCCCTTCAGCGCCGCCAGCGCGGCAAACGGGCCCGCGGCGCCTTCATCCAGCAGCCCGGCCTTGCGCCGCGCTTCCTCGGCATTCGGGCCAACCGCAAAAGGATCGATAGCGAGCGCCAGGCTCTGCGCCACAGCCTCGCCGATATCGATCATGGTCCCGGTAAAATCGATCTCGTCGCAGTCATCGAGTGCCACTTCCACTTCCTCGTCCGGCCTGCGCTCGGCTTCCGCCGAAACGAAGCGGAAGAAAATCGGCTCGTCGATCTCGATCGGCAGGTCCTCGCCCGAAACCGCGCATATCTGGACTATCGCGGCTTGCAGCTGCCCACGCCCCTCGGCGCCATTTTCGACGCGTGACAGCACCAGTTCCGCCGCCAGCCGCTCGATCCGCACCAGCCCAAAGCGGCGGGCCAGCGCGGCGCATTCTTCCGTACTGGCAGCCAGCTGCATGTGCTTGCCCTCGGCCTGCCGCACATCGACCTCCCGGGAGAACTCGGGAGGAGGCAGATCGGCTGCGCTCATGCGGGCACATTCCCCGCGAGCAAGTGCTCGCCCGATATGCCCTCCAGCCGCGCCGCCAACACGCGCAACCGCGCTGCGACTCTCGCCGGATCGCCCTGCTCGATCATCGTCGCATTGCGCCGTGCCACTTCAGCCAAGGCAGCATCATCCGCCGCCAGCCCCTCGCGCAGCGCCGCGATCCGTCCGCCGAGCGCGCCCATCAGCTTGCCGATGCGTTTGCCCACCACCAGATCGCCAACCCCGGCCTGGCGGAGCTGTCCATCCATATCCTCGACAAACAGCTCGGCCAGCAGTGCCGAAGGCCCGATCAGCGCCTCTTCGCGCTCCATCCGCAGCATGACCATGGCCAGCACCAGTGTCAGCGCATCGAACCGCCCGGGTAGCGTGTCGGCAATGCCGCAGTGCGCATACCACTCGGGCGCGCGCGCCTCGGCCACGACCCAGTGCCACAAGGGGCGAACCGGCGCGCGATCATCGGGGCTTTTGCCAAGCAGGCGGGAAAGAAAAGTCACGAGAGGCGGGTGCTCCATTCGTTCAGCGGCAATTCAACCACTGTTCGCCAGTTCCGCGAGCATGAAGCAATGCGATGGGATTGCGATCATGGGCGCGGGGCAGTAAGGCTCTCGCCGTTACACGGCTGCGCGGGCAGCTGGCAATGGAGTTTTCCGAATATGCGGCACTATGGGCGAACAGCGCAGAGCCTCTTCGCCGTCATGGCAATGGCTGTCCTTGCCACCGGCTGTGCCTCGATCCGCGATCATCGCGGCTATCTGATCGACCAGGCGCTGATCGATTCGGTGCAGGCCGGGACCGATAACAAGACCTCGGTCGAGCGTGCGCTGGGTCGGCCGACTTTCGTCAGCCAGTTCGGTGAGCAGAGCTGGTATTATGTCTCGCAGGATACCCGTCAGACCGCATTCA
>Ga0114974_10002014_pt1 | contig 15798 bp, 16 predicted proteins | sample S_130206_EF_Meta_FD_87318 | JGI IMG/M metagenome (GOLD analysis project Ga0114974, IMG submission 87318) | Freshwater microbial communities from Lake Simoncouche, Canada to study carbon cycling - S_130206_EF_MetaG | ecosystem: Environmental > Aquatic > Freshwater > Lake | place: Lake...
CCATGGGTTATAAATACCAGTTCATTACTTTGGCGGGTATCCACTCCATGTGGTACAACATGTTTGACTTGGCCCAGGACTATGTCGCACGCGGCATGACGGCTTACATCGAGAAGGTTCAAGAGCCTGAGTTCGCAGCCCGTGACCGTGGTTACACATTCGTTTCACACCAGCAAGAAGTTGGAACAGGTTACTTCGACGAAGTGACAACAGTCATTCAAGGTGGCAAGTCAAGCGTCACTGCTTTGACCGGTTCTACTGAGGAAGAGCAATTCCACTAGGAATTACTTTGACGGGGTCGGCGTAAAATTACGCCATCCCGGTTTTCAGAAAAGCGCGGTTCTTCCGCGCTTTTCTATTTATATTGTTAAAACATGATTCAAATCACACTCCCTGACGGCTCTCTTCGTGAGTACCCTAGCCCTGTTACTGTTGCAGAAGTGGCAGCTTCGATAGGAGCCGGTTTGGCCAAGGCGGCACTGGCTGGAAAGGTTGATGGACAAGTGGTAGACACCAGCTTTTTGATGGAATCTAACAGTGCTTTGTCCATCATTACCGCAAAGGATGCTGATGGCCTCGAAGTGATTCGCCATTCGACTGCGCATTTGCTGGCTTATGCCGTCAAGGAACTGTTTCCTGATGCACAAGTCACCATTGGTCCCGTTATTGAGCATGGCTTTTTCTATGACTTCTCTTATAAGCGCCCCTTCACGCCAGAAGACTTGGTGGCTATTGAGAAAAAAATGTCAGAGTTGGCTGGAAAAGATGAGGTAGTGACGCGTCGCATTCTTCCGCGTGACCAGGCTGTTGACTATTTCAAAGGTTTAGGGGAGCACTACAAAGCGGAGATCATTGCCAGTATTCCCGCTGGTGAAGATGTTTCTTTGTACCGTGAAGGTAAGTTTGAAGACCTTTGCCGTGGCCCTCACGTACCTAGCACGGGTAAGCTAAAGCATTTCAAGCTCATGAAGCTGGCTGGGGCCTATTGGCGGGGTGACCATCGCAATGAGATGCTTCAGCGCATCTACGGTACGGCATGGGCTACCAAAGATGAGTTGCAACTGCACTTGACCATGCTTGAAGAGGCAGAGAAGCGCGACCACCGCAAACTTGGGCGGGAACTCGACCTCTTCCACATTGACGATCACGCGCCAGGTTTGGTTTTTTGGCATCCTAAAGGTTGGACCCTTTGGCAAGGGGTGGAGCAATACATGCGTCAGGTGTATCGGGACAATGGCTATCAAGAAGTCAAAGGTCCACAGATCATCGATAAAACCTTGTGGGAAAAAACAGGCCATTGGGATAAGTACCGTGAAAACATGTTCACGACGGAGTCTGAGAAGCGTGAGTACGCTTTAAAACCTATGAATTGTCCAGGTCATATCCTGATATTCAAACAAGGGATTAAAAGCTACCGTGACTTGCCACTGCGGTACGGTGAATTTGGACAGTGCCACCGCAATGAGCCTTCGGGTGGTTTGCACGGCATCATGCGCGTTCGTGGCTTTACCCAAGACGATGGCCATATTTTTTGCACAGAAGAGCAGATCTTGGAAGAGTGCGTCAATTACACGGCGCTTTTGCAAAAGGTCTACACGGATTTTGGTTTTAAAAACATCATTTACAAAGTAGCTACGCGTCCTGCGCAGCGCATTGGCTCCGATGAGATATGGGATAAAGCCGAAGCTGCTTTAATTGAAAGTTTAAACGCTTCGGGTTGTGATTATGAAATTACGCCGGGTGAGGGTGCCTTTTACGGGCCGAAAATCGAATACACGCTTAAGGATGCCATTGGTCGTCAATGGCAGTGCGGCACTATCCAGGTCGACTTTTCCATGCCTGAACGCTTGGATGCCGAGTATGTCGGTGAAGACGGCGCTCGGCATCGCCCAGTCATGCTGCACCGTGCGATCGTCGGCAGTCTTGAGCGCTTTATTGGAATTTTGATTGAGGAAAGTGCCGGCGCATTGCCCGTTTGGCTGGCACCAGTCCAAGTGTCCGTTCTCAATATCACGGATGCACAGGCTGATTACTGTCGCGAAATTGTAGAAAAACTGAAAAAATCAATGTCAAATCAAGAGATTCGGGCGATCACAGACCTTCGAAATGAGAAAATAACGTATAAAATACGCGAGCATTCAATGCAGAAGCTGCCTTACATACTTGTCGTGGGTGATAAGGAAAAAGCAGCGGGTACCGTTGCAGTGCGCGCCCGAGGTGGAAAAGACCTTGGTGTGATGTCTCTAGATGAATTCATCCAATTAATCTCCAGTGACATTACGCATAAAACTGTAGTCTGAGCAATTTCAACTAAGACTCCATTTGATAAAGACGCACATTGCACTTTTAACTACGCTTGTCGTAGAAGAATTTTTGAAGGATTAAGCCATCGCTACTGAATTTCGTGATCGCCGTCACCGCGAAGAACGCAAACATCGCCTGAACCGTGAAATTATGGCTCAGGATGTTCGACTCTCTGGTATTGAGAACGAGCCACTTGGGGTTGTTAGCCTCATGGAAGCTCTTCGTATGGCCGGTGAACTGGACGTTGACTTGGTTGAGATTTCTGCCACGGCAGTTCCACCGGTTTGTCGTCTGATGGACTACGGCAAGTTTAAGTACCAAGAGCAAAAGAAAGCTGCTGAAGCCAAGGCTAAGCAAACGGTTATTGAGATCAAAGAGATCAAGTTCCGCCCGGGTACCGATGATGGCGATTACAACATCAAGTTGCGGAACATCAAGCGCTTCTTGGCTGAAGGTGATAAGTGCAAAATTACTTTACGATTCAGGGGGCGTGAAATAACGCACCAAGAAATTGGTATGGCTCTGCTTAACCGTATTCGTACCGAGTTGGGTGATCTGATTTTGATCGAGCAATTTCCCAAACTTGAAGGCCGTCAGATGATTATGATGATTGCGCCAGGTAAGAAGAAAATTGCAAGCAAGCCTGCTGCTGAAACTCAGTCGTCAGCTAGTTGAAAATTTTGAAGAGAGTCGAGTCTTGTACTTGGCTTTCTTTGAATTAAGTTGTGTTTTACGACACGGCTTATAGCGAGGAGTTAATCCTCTTTGCTTAAAAGTGGCTCGGGGCCAACAAGGCTGCAAATAGTTTGCAGACGCCTCACGAGCACAATGTAGAAGGAGCATGAATATGCCCAAAATGAAGACCAAGAGCGCGGCTAAGAAACGCTTCCGAGTCCGTCCAGGTGGAACCGTTAAACGCGGACATGCCTTCAAACGTCACATCTTGACCAAGAAGACCACTAAAAATAAACGCCAATTGCGTGGAACAACATCAGTACATGAGACCAATATGGGTCACATGGCACAGATGCTTCCAGGCCGTGGTATTTAATTAACGACGAACAAGGAGTAATCACATGCCTCGCGTCAAACGTGGTGTAACGGCTCGCGCCCGCCATAAAAAAGTTTTAGCCCTTGCAAAAGGTTTTCGCGGTCGCCGCGGTAATGTTTACCGCGTCGCCAAAGAAGCGGTAATGAAGGCTGGGCAATATGCCTACCGTGACCGCCGTACCAAGAAACGTGTATTCCGTCAGTTGTGGATTGCCCGTATTAATGCCGCTGCTCGTCAGTGTGGCATGACATACAGTCAGTTTGCTAACGGATTGAAGAAAGCAAATATCGAAGTCGACCGTAAAATGTTGTCTGATATTGCTATTCACGATATGGCAGCTTTTGCCAGCATCGTGGAGCAGGTCAAGGCCAAACTGGCTGCTTGAGTTAACAGCGGTTCACTATAGTTTTTATAGTGGCCTAAGCAACTGAATTAAGGGCTAGAGCTTGAAAAAGCACTAGCCCTTTTTCCATGACAAAAGAATTTATGAACGATCTGAATGTACTCGTCGATAGCGCTGAAGTCGCTTTTGCTCAAGCCGATACCCCTGCAAGCCTGGAAAATGCAAAGGCATTATTTCTTGGAAAAACCGGGCGCATCACTGAGTTGATGAAGGGGATGGCTGCACTCAGTGTCGAAGAGAAAAAATCACGTGGCGCATCGATCAATCTAGCCAAGCAGTCGATCGAGGCAGCCCTGACCAAGCGACGTCAAGCCTTGGCTGATGCCGAGTTAATGCTTCAACTTCAAGCAGAGGCTCTAGATGTCACTATGCCCGGTCGGCAACGTGGAATAGGTGGATTGCATCCTGTCTCAATTACCCTAGAACGAATTGAAGCCATTTTTGGTTCGATGGGCTTTGAAGTTGCCCAAGGTCCAGAGATTGAAACCGACTGGTTCAATTTTACGGCCCTCAATACCCCTGAAGATCATCCTGCACGCTCGATGCATGATACCTTTTACGTTGAAGGTGGCTCAGCTACGGCGCCCAATCTCCTAAGAACGCACACCAGCCCTATGCAGATTCGCCATGCCGTTCAGCATGTAAAACGCCATCGCTTGGCAACGGGCGTTGAAAGTGAGGCGAACGGACTTTTCTCAGGCGACATGCCAGAGATTCGAGTCATTGCACCTGGACGCACCTACCGCGTTGACAGCGATGCCACTCATTCGCCGATGTTTCATCAGTGCGAAGGACTGTGGGTTGGTGAAAATGTCAGCTTTAAAGACCTTAAGTTCATATTTACAGATTTTTGCCGTACATTTTTCGAGTCCGATGACTTGGTTTTGCGGTTCAGACCCAGTTTCTTTCCTTTCACAGAACCTAGCGCTGAAATTGACATTCAGTTTCAAAGCGGACCACTCGCCGGTCGTTGGTTGGAGGTTGCTGGCTCAGGACAGGTACATCCAAATGTGATTCGTAATATGGGCCTCGATCCCGAAAAGTTCATTGGTTTTGCCTTTGGAATGGGACCAGATCGGCTCACCATGTTGCGTTACGGTGTCAACGACCTTCGCTTGTTTTTTGATGGCGACATTCGCTTCTTATCGCAATTTCAATAAAAATATATTTCCTTGCAGGGATTGATTCGCCTCCTGATCGTGAATTTCCCTCGAACCATTTGAAACACTGACTATGCAATTTCCTGAATCCTGGCTGCGCGAATTTTGTAACCCATCGTTGTCAACAGAGCAACTAGCTGAAGCATTGACCATGTCTGGGCTTGAGGTTGAAGAGCTGAAGCCTGTTGCACCACCGTTCAGCAAAATTGTTATCGGTGAAATCAAAGAAGCCATTCAGCACCCCAATGCAGATCGTTTGCGTGTTTGCAAAGTCGACGTTGGAGATGCAACCATGCTTGATATTGTTTGTGGCGCCCCAAATGCGCGGATCGGGATCAGGGTGCCGGTTGCATTGGTCGGGGCTGAATTGCCCCCAGGTGACGACGGAAAACCATTTTTAATCAAAGTCGGCAAGTTACGCGGAGTTGAGAGTCAAGGCATGCTCTGCTCAGCTCGGGAACTTAAGCTTTCTGAAGACCATGGTGGTCTATTGGAATTGCCTCAGGATGCGATTTTGGGGCAAGATATTCGCACTCATTTGAACTTGGATGACACCTTGTTCACACTTAAGTTGACGCCTAATTTGGCTCATTGCTTGAGCGTATATGGCGTGGCAAGAGAAGTCTCGGCATTGACTGGGGTTGCTTTAAATACGCCCAATTTCCCAGCGATAGTGACGAGAACTGAGGATACCTTGCCGGTTAAAGTCATGGCGCCAGATTTATGTGGCCGTTTTTCGGGCCGAATTTTGCGTAACGTTAATCCCAAAGCCCCCACGCCTCAATGGATGGTTGATCGCTTGGCTCGTTGTGGCCAACGAAGCGTGACCGCGTTGGTTGATATCTCCAACTATGTCATGTTTGAGTTGGGCCGACCCACGCACATATTTGATCTTGAGAAAATTCATGGGGGGCTTGAGGTTCGTTGGGGTAAGTCGGGAGAGCAACTTACGCTTCTAAACGGCACTACCGTCACTGTCGACGAAACGGTGGGGGTTATTGCTGATGAGCAGCAAGTAGAGTCCCTAGCGGGCATTATGGGCGGCAGTGCAACGGCCGTTTCAGACGACACGCAGCATGTCTATGTTGAGGCCGCTTTCTGGTGGCCCAAGTCAATTGCCGGACGTTCACGCCGATTTAATTTTTCTACGGATGCGGGGCATCGGTTCGAGCGTGGAGTTGATCCAAGCCAGACCGTTGACCACATTGAACGAATCACGCAATTGATCCTTGATATATGCGGAACCTCGAGCACGGTTTGCGGCCCTATTGATGATCAGCAAGTCAACATGCCGGTTCATCAACAGGTGAGTTTACGTGTCGCCCGTGCTTGCAAGATCATCGGTATGCCCTTGACTGAAGCTCAGTGCGTTCAAGCCTTGTCTCGCTTGGGTTTGCCATTGGTACTTTCCAACGGTGTGATCACCGTGACCCCGCCATCATTTAGATTTGATATTCAAATTGAAGAGGATTTGATAGAAGAAATTGCCCGCATGGTTGGCTATGACAATCTTCCTCATACGCCACCTTTGGCGCCTATTTCCGCCAAAATTCGTCCTGAAGCCCAATGCAGCCCCTTTGCATTGCGTCATGAATTGGCCGCTATGGGTTACCAGGAAACCATTAATTTCAGTTTTGTTGATGAGCGTTGGGAGCATGAGCTTTGTGGGAATCCAGAACCTATCAAGTTACTCAACCCCATAACCAGCCAAATGAGCGTCATGCGCTCATCTTTGCTGGGTTCATTGTTGCAAGTCTTGAAATTCAATCTGGATCGAAAAGCTCAACGTGTGAGAGTCTTTGAGATTGGGCGTGTTTTTCTGCGTGATCCCTCTGTCAAAAATACAGACACAACGGTAGAAGGTTTTCATCAGCCCATGAGATTGGCTGGCATGGTCTGTGGCAGTCTAGATATTCTGCAGTGGGGACGTAAAGAGCAGGGCGCTGATTTTTTTGATGTAAAAGGCGACATCGAATCACTCATGTCGCCACTCACGCTGACTTTTGAGCCCGCTGAGCATCCTTCAATGCATCCTGGTCGCAGTGCGAGCATTCAATTTTCAGGTAAATTGATTGGTTATGTGGGTGAGTTACATCCTAAATGGCGTCAATCCTACGATCTAAGCAGCGCACCAATCATGTTTGAGTTGGAGCTTGACGCGGTACTTCAACGCCAGGTTCCCATTTTTAAAAATGTTCCTAAACACCAAACTGTCGAACGCGATGTTGCGGTCATGGTTGATGAAAAAATAACGCATGCAGATGTGATGAAGTCCGTCTGGGCCGCTTCAACATTGGGGCTATTGCGTGATGCAACACTGTTTGATGTCTATCGACCAAAACCTTCAAAAGATTTAACCGTATCGACTGAGCAAAGTTTCGATAAAAGTTTAGCTGTTCGTTTGAAACTTAACAGCGACGAAGCCACTTTGACAGAGGATCAAATTGAAGCAACAGTGCAATCTGTGTTGGATGCTTTGGTTCGCGATGTTGGCGCGCGTCAGCGTGCTTGATTGCTAAAAAATTAGAATTGAAATATTTATGGAATTCGCCGTTGACAGCCTTGAAACACCTGCGTTAACCAAAGCACAGTTGGCAGACTTGCTTTTTGATCAAATTGGTCTCAATAAACGCGAATCCAAAGACATGATCGATGCGTTTTTCGATCTAATTTCAACATCGTTGATCGACGGTTCTGATGTGAAAATTTCAGGATTTGGCAATTTTCAAATCAGAACAAAGGCGCCACGACCTGGACGTAATCCACGAACCGGTGAGTCCATTCCGATTCAGGCTCGAAGAGTCGTTACCTTTCATGCAAGTCATAAACTTAAGGATCAAATTCAAAATGATGGGGCCACTGTTGTGGTCTAATTTTATTTTTCTTTAACTAGTTGATTTAAATGGACTTGGTTCTCCCTGCCATCCCTGCGAAACGATACTTCACCATCGGTGAAGTGGGTGATTTATGCGGAGTTAAGCCCCACGTACTTAGGTATTGGGAGCAGGAGTTTACGCAGTTACGCCCAATGAAAAGACGGGGTAATCGTCGCTATTACCAGCATCATGAAGTTCTCATGATTCGTCGGATACGTGATTTGCTTTATGACCAAGGTTTTACCATCATTGGTGCACGCAATAAAATGCAGGAAATGTTGCATTTAACACGCGAGCAACAGGAAAGTCCCGTGGATTTTCATGACTTAGAAATCACTGGCGCCAAGTCGTTGCCGAGTCATGACTTAGCTTACCCTTTACAAGCGGACTTATTATTGAACCCAACAGATCGTTTGTTTTTTATTCAAAAACAACTGTTTGAAATTCGTGACTTGCTGACACTCTAATTAGTCAATTAGTCAATTCCTTCAGGGTATAATAATGGCTTGATTCGGTGTGTGGCGCAGCCTGGTAGCGCACTTGCATGGGGTGCAAGGGGTCGAAGGTTCGAATCCTTTCACACTGACCATACTAATAAATTTAGGCTTACAATTTTCTATTGTGAGCCTTTTTTTATGATTTATTCGTGTTGTTAGGCCTCAGTCCAAAGTGAAATTCACCTTCTTGACCTAATTTTTTTTATTTAATTAGATGATGAAGACTGAAGATCCTATTGATATCGTTTACTTGTGGGTCGACGGCAGTGATCCTGCTTGGCGAACCAAAAGACGAAATTCACTGCGCGGACTCAACCAGTTTGATCTAAAAGACTTGGCAAGGTACAGCAATGTCGAGGGTCGTTTTCGCGATAACGATGAGTTGCGCTACAGCCTACGAGCACTTGAGCAGTACTTTCCGAATCATGGGCACGTTTACATCATCACGGATGGACAGGTTCCGAAGTGGCTTCGCTTGTCTGAGCGCATTTCAATCATTGATCACTTGGATCTTATTCCTCAAGATAAGTTGCCAACGTATGACTCCGGAAATATTGAGTCGTATATCCATCGAATTCCTGGACTTTCTGAGCGCTATATTTACTTCAATGACGATGTATTCTTTGGTGCCCCGGTCGATGTGAATGATTGGTTTTGGGATGGCGGAATTTATGTGGCCTGGTCAGATGAGCCTTATGTGAGCGATGAACCGATGAGGACGGATGCAACTGCATTAGAAAATGCTTGTAGGCAGTCGAACCAATGGTTCAATTCGGCACGTGGTTCGGGTCATTCCCAACGTTTAAAACTGCAGCCAGTTAATGGCCAATATGTTCATACATTTAGAACATTTGCTCATTCACCGCGTCCGATGCTTAAATCTGTTCTGTTTGAACTGGAGAGCATGGCACCAGATTTGTTCTCCATGGTTCGATCGACCGTTTTTAGAGTTTGGAATAAACCCACCATCGTTTCAGATTTTGTGATGCGTTGGACCTTGGCGACGGGACAGGCTCAGGTCAGAGACCATAGTCATTTGTATATTTCCACTGGTACTGACGATAGTGCGGCTCAGCTCGATTTATTGACATCAAAGCTTGGAAGCATTGAATTTTTCTGTATCAATGACACATCAGATGATACTGAGTCCGAGGACCCGCACTTTGAAAGTGTGAGGAATGCAATGGAGAAGATGTTTCCCATTTCCTCTGGATTCGAAAATTTGAATCCTCCTCAAGGATAAAGTGTTTTAGAGCGGTACGGTGTAATTCAATGTCATGCGCCCGCCGTCAACCGTCACAATTTCGCCTGTGACATAGCTGGCTGCTTCACTGACCAACCAAGCAACCACGTCAGCAATTTCCGAGGGTTCACCCAGTCTCTTCATCGGTGTTCTGCTCATGATCCGGTCCTTGGCTTCTTCACTCGTCAAGACTGCTCGGGCAGCAAGTTCAGTAGCAATAGTGCCAGGTGCTACCGCATTCACCCGGATACCCTTGTCAGCCAGCGCCAAAGCCATGACGCGTGTCAGCTGGTTGATTCCCCCTTTGCTGACGTTGTAACTCGCAATGCTTGGAATGGTAAGAACAGCGTTCACTGAACTCATGTTGACAATATTTCCAGAGCCAGCCGAAGCCATAACGCGTGCAACTGCTTGACCCATTAAGAATGATCCTTTGACATTGACTCTTAGAACTGCATCGAAATCAGCTTCTGTTACTTCTAAAAAATCGGCTGCTTTGAAAATACCTGCGTTATTCACCAGCACGTCGATGCGGCCAAATAATGAGACCGTCCGGGCAACAACATCATCCACATGTGCTTTGTTGCCTACATCGCAGCACAGGAAGGTCACGCCTAATTCAGCAGCCAGTGCTTTGCCTAACGTTTCGTCTACATCGGCGATAACGACCTTGGCGCCTTCGCTTGCGAAGCGCCTCACGCAAGCTTCACCAATGCCTTGAGCGCCGCCCGTCACGATGCAGATCTTGTTGCCAAGATTAAAATAAACTTTAGGTGATTTGTTTGTCATTGCAATATTCTATGTGCTTAGGCAGCTATATATTTAATAGCATACTTTTTGTTTGCTAATGGTGGCGTGGCTTTGTACGGCAGAATGTTCCATGTCAACCGGTGCTGTGTTTGATTTATCGGGTGGTCGTTCCACCTACTGATTTTTTGCTTCATTTAACTCAAAGGTAAACCATGAAACTTGTTCGTTACGGAAATCCAGGCAAAGAGAAGCCTGGAATGATTGATGCTGAGGGTAAATTGCGAGACTTAAGCGCTGTCATCAAGGATATCGGCCCTGATCAACTCAGTGATGTTGCTATTGCGAAATTGCAAAAAGTAAAAGTAGAGAAGCTACCACTCGTCAAAGGAAAGCCCCGCTTTGGCTCTCCTGTTAGTGGTGTGGGTAAGTTCATTGCCATCGGCTTGAATTATGCTGACCACGCCGCTGAATCGGGTTTGCCCATTCCGAAAGAGCCGATTGTTTTCATGAAAGCGACCACCTGCATTCAGGGGCCTAATGACCCCGTGATGCTACCCAAGGGCTCTGTTAAATCCGATTGGGAAGTTGAGTTGGGCATCATTATTGGCGGCAAGGCGCGCTACGTTTCACAAAAAGATGCCCTTAATTTTGTTGCCGGCTACTGCACCATTAACGATATTAGCGAACGTGAATACCAAATTGAGCGCGGCGGCACATGGGATAAGGGCAAAGGTTGCGACACATTTGGCCCACTTGGCCCTTGGTTGGTGACCCGCGATGAGGTTCCAAATCCTCAAAAACTTGGTATGTGGCTGGACTTGAACGGACAACGTGTTCAAACGGGCAATACCAAAACCATGATTTTTAGCGTGGCAAAAATTGTGAGTTACGTCAGTCAATTCATGACGCTGATGCCCGGTGATGTGATCACCACCGGTACGCCACCGGGCGTAGGTATGGGCATGAAACCCCAGCGCTTTCTGAAGAAGGGCGATGTGATGACGCTCGGCATTGAAGGCTTGGGCGAGCAGCGCCAAGAAGTCGTGCCCTTTAAACTTTGATGAATTGACTGAGACGCTGAGATGACTGTTTTTAATAAAGTAGTACTAGCTACTGAGGCCGATGGCCGGGCCAGGTTTCATGAGGAAACACTGAGCCTGCCGCAAGGATCACCCCAATCGATGTTGACTCAGCTTTACGCCTCAGGGGGCTATCAATTGCGGCACAGCCCCGTCGGGTTTCGCAGCCAGTTCCATTGCACGGGGATACCTCAATGGGTTTTTATTCTGGGCGGACAGATGGAAATTGGTTTGCAAGATGGAAGTTCCAGAGTGTTTAAACCGGGTGAGCACTTTTATTCGGCTGACGTTCTGCCTATAGGCGCTATGTTTGATGCATCGGTGCATGGTCACTGGAGTCGTCAAGTAGGTGACGATCCACTCATTACCTTGTTTGTACAGAGCTAAAAACGACAGGCCAGGGCTATGTGCGCTGGCCTGTGTTGGGCCTTTTAGCTTGCCTGTGAGGCTTGGCGAGACTTCATAATGGCTTCCCTCAACAAAGGAAGTCGGTCATTGCCAAAATACATATCGTCACCCAGAAACAGGGTAGGGGATCCAAATGCCCCCCTTTTTATAGCTTCTTCGGTGTTCGATTTGAGCTGCTCTTTGATTTCTTTTTGTGAAATCCCAGTTAGCAAGGCTTTGCTGTCAATGCCTAAGGGTTCGCAGATGCTTATGAGTACATCATCCTGAGAGATGTCTTCCTCTCGCGACCAGTAGGCCTCAAATACGGCGGTTGCAAAGGGAACTAATTTCCCTTGAGGCGCCAGCCATAAGCAGGCCCGCATGGCCTTGACGCTGTTAACGGGGAAAACCTTCGGTGGCATACATATTTTTAAGTCGGCCAGTTTGGCCCAGTCTTGCAAGTCCTTCGCCATGTAATTCATTTTTGAAGGGACAGGTTGCTCACGCATGGCATAAACACTTGGGTTGACGCTGTTAAAAATGCCACCCACCAAGATCGGCTTCCATTCAATCGGCTCGTTTAGCTCTGCTGCCAAGGGCTGAATATTATGAAATGCTAGGTAGGTCCAAGGGCTGGAGCAATCAAAGAAAAATTCAATCATGGGGGCTTTCAATGTTTTGCGTGCTGGCCATCACGCACGCTTTCGGCGGTTTGCCCAAACAGGGCCTTGCGGGCTTCTTCGGTGAGCGCTGGCGCGCGCAATTCTTTGCCCAAATCCAAACCGCGCTTGACAGCGGGTCGTTTAAATAAGTCGTCGTACCAACGCTGCACATGAGGGAATTCAGTAAGCAACACCTTTTGAGCTTTGTGCGTTCTAACCCAAGGGAAGATAGCCATATCCGCTATTGAGTAATCCGAACCCGCGACAAAAGCGCCGGTTTTACCTAGTTGGGTATTGAGTACACCGTAAAGACGGTTCACCTCTTTGGCGTACCGTTCTATTGCATAAGGTATTTTTTCGGGAGCGTAAAGTAAGAAATGGCCATTTTGACCTGCCATCGGCCCAAGCCCTCCCAGTTGCCACATCAGCCATTGAATAACGTGATTGCGTTCGCGAACTTCCGTCGGTAAAAAACGACCTGTTTTTTCAGCCAGATACATCAAAATTGCACCGCTTTCAAATACCGAGAGGGGTGCCGAGCCCTCTGCAGGTAAGTGGTCCACAATTGCTGGCATGCGGTTATTGGGACTAATGCTTAAAAACTCGTCGCTAAACTGCTCGCCTCTTCCAATGTTTATAGGTTTTAGCTTGTAGTCCAAGCCGACTTCCTCAAGCATGATGGAAATTTTCCAGCCATTCGGGGTCGGCCAGTAGTAGAGGTCAATCATTGTCAATCCTTTTTGAATTGAGCCATGATATTCTTGATTCCATATGCGTGATGTCCTGACTGTTACTCTCAACCCCGCTCTCGACCTGTCAACTTCGGCCGTCCATGTGGTATCCACCCATAAAGTCCGGTGCAATATTTTACAAAGGCATCCGGGCGGCGGCGGTGTGAATGTGGCTCGGGTGATTCATCGTATGGGTGGCGATTGCACGGCACTGTATCCTGCCGGAGGGGCCTCGGGTGCAGTATTTCAACAGTTGCTTAACGACGAAGGGGTGTCTAGTATTTGTGTTCCTATTGCCGAGGAAACGCGCGAAAGTTTCTCTGTCAAGGATATCTCCAGCAATAAGGAATTCCGTTTTGTATTGCCCGGACCTGTACTGCAAACGAGTGAATGGCAAGCCTGCCTTGACCGAATTGATGACATGGACACTTTGCCAAAGTTCGTTGTGGCCAGTGGCAGTTTGCCACCCGGTGTCCCAAAGGATTTCTATGCTCGGTTAAACAGCTTGCTGAAAATGAGAAACGTTAAATTGGTGCTGGACACTTCTGGTGACGCGCTCAGTTTGGCTCTGGATGAAGGCGTCTACCTGTGTAAGCCCAGTCTGCGTGAACTCAGCCAGCTTTGTGGGAAAGAACTAAGCAGTGAGGCTGATTGGCTCCATGCAGGACAGGACTTGATCAAACAGGGTAGGGCACACGTCCTTGTGCTGACATTAGGCGAAAACGGTGCCTGTATGTTTATTGACGATGCGTCCTACTTTGCGCCCGCTTTGGCTGTGAACGTATTGAGCGCTATTGGAGCCGGGGATAGTTTTGTCGGCGCCATGGTGTGGGCACTGTCAAAAGGCCATGACTTACCTGATGCATTTAAATATGGTGTCGCAGGCGCCACGGCGGCACTACTGAGTACGGGTACGGGTTTGTGCCAGCCAGAAGATGTCAGCCGTTTGTATGCAAGCGTCAGTTTGGTGCGACTTTAACTTGCTCCACCCATCAGGCCGATGTGATTCCTTTGTAAAGCATATACGTGGCCAACAAATAAAGAATGCTGGCAAATGCTCTTTTAAGTTGTTTGACTGGTAGCTTGTGGGCTGCGCGGGCACCCATAGGCGCTGTTAAAACACTGCAAGCGGCGATAACACTCAGTCCGGGCAGCCAAAGATAGCCAAACGAATGGGCAGGGAGGTTTTGCAAACCCTGACCGCTGATCACGTAGCCAATCACGTTCGCTAATGCAATCGGGAAGCCTAAAGCTGCAGAGGTGGCTACGGCGTTATGAATCGCGACGTTGCACCAGGTCATAAACGGCACGCTGACAAACCCACCGCCTGCACCGACCATTCCGGATAAAAACCCAATGACACCACCTGCACTTAAGAGGCCAACGGTGCCTGGCACCTGCCTTGTCGGAGCGGGTTTTTTGTCCAGAAACATCTGGGTGGCAGAAAAACTAACGAATACTGCAAAAAACAGGGCCAACCAAGCCCCTTTAAGCAAAGCGAAAACGCCCATACTGGCGATCATGCCACCCAAAACGATGCCTGGGCCCAACCCTTTTACCAAGTCCCAGCGAACAGCACCACGTTTGTGATGGGCTCGCACACTAGAGATCGAGGTAAAAATGATGGTCGCCATGGACGTCGCAATCGCCATTTTGACGGCGAGGTCAGAGGCAACGCCTCGACCTGACAAAATAATGGTGAGAAAAGGCACCATGATCATGCCGCCACCTATGCCCAACAGTCCAGCCAGAAAGCCGGTACATAAACCGAGCAAGATAAGTTCAACGATAAGGAGGGGTTCTATTGACATGTCGTATTTAATTCTTGGTTGACGTTACTGGGCATCAGAGTGTTTTTAGTCGTTCGAGAGCCGAGTAAAGGGTTTCATCTTTTTTAGCAAAACAGAACCTTACCACCCGCTGATCAAAACTATCGCCGTAAAAAGCAGAGAGTGGAATCGCTGCAACACCAATTTCGGTGGTGAGCCATTTGCAGAAATCGAACTCACTCAAATCGCTGACATTTGAAATGTCAACGCACTGAAAGTAAGTTCCCTCACTGGGTAGCAGTTTGAACTTGCTGGCTTTCAAGCCTTCGCGAAACAGGTCTCGCTTTCGCTGGTAAAAAGCTGGCAAGTCAAGGTAAGGTTTGGGATCTGCCATGTAAGCAGCCAACCCGTACTGTACCGGCGTATTCACGGTGAAAACGTTGAACTGGTGTACTTTGCGGAATTCTGAAGTCATGGCGACGGGGGCCGCCACGTAGCCCACCTTCCAACCTGTGACATGGAACGTTTTACCAAAACTAGACACAATAAAAGCGCGTTCCGCCAAGCCTGGAAATCGTGCAGCACTTTCATGTGGCTGCCCATCGAACACCATGTGTTCGTAGACTTCGTCGCTGATCAGCAGCACATTGGTAGGGGCCAAAACTTCCTGCAGCTTCAACATGTCGTCACGCGTCCAAACGGTGCCGCTGGGGTTGTGCGGTGAATTGATCAGGATGGCGCGGGTTTTAGGCGTGATGGCCGCACTTATCTTATCAAAATCAGGACGAAAAGTTCCCGGCGTTAAGGGAACCCTGACCGTCACACCGCCAGCCAATTCAACATTGGGCACATAACTGTCATAGCAGGGCTCCAGCACAATGACTTC
>Ga0114974_10002015_pt1 | contig 15791 bp, 18 predicted proteins | sample S_130206_EF_Meta_FD_87318 | JGI IMG/M metagenome (GOLD analysis project Ga0114974, IMG submission 87318) | Freshwater microbial communities from Lake Simoncouche, Canada to study carbon cycling - S_130206_EF_MetaG | ecosystem: Environmental > Aquatic > Freshwater > Lake | place: Lake...
ATAGAGAACTCTTGATTTCCTGCAGCCACTTCCATTTTGCATTTTAAATAAGCTGAAATAGTATCGGCCGCTTTTATGATGACTTTATGCTCTTTAGGCAGTTCTTCTTCAAGCATAAAGGATCTGTAGTCTTCTTTAAGCTTTTCAGGTAAAAGATTTAACACCTCATGCTCGGCTTTTTTCTCGATTAATTTATAAGCTTTGGTTATTTCAGGTGAATGGTATTTGATAGGCGATGGCATATCACCGGTTAAAACCTCACTACAATCATGATATAAAGCGGCAACTACAATGGCATTAACATCAAGCGTGCCCTCAAAATAACAATTTCTTATTAAGGCCAACGCATGGGCAATAACCGAGACTTCCCAACTGTGTTCCATGACATTCTCAGCCACGGCATTACGTTTTAATCCCCAACGTTGCAACCAACGGATTTTACTGATGTAGGCAAAAAAATGGCTTTTCATTATTCTTTCTCTTTAAGGCTAAACGTATTTATTAGAAACTATTTTGAAGCTTTATGACCGGTTCGTCATGGCTAGCCAAAGAATCTATCGAATGATAGCTATATAATAGCTAAGTGATGCTGATTAGTTGAACTATAAAATTACCAGTCTATAATTTGCTAAACGTTGCTACACAACCTAGTTTACAGACCCTAATTTACATGAAAATATACCAGCTCTATCGTAAACAGCAGCTTAATGTAACGCTCCAAGAGGCTTGGGATTTTTTTTCATCACCATATCATCTAAATGACATTACGCCAGATTTTTTTCATGTCGACATCATTTCTAAAGTTCCAGAAAAAATTTATGGCGGCTTGATGCTGCATTATCAAATGAAAGCGGTATTTGGAATACCTATGAGCTGGTTATCAGAAATTAGTCACTGTGATGAACCCAAGCGCTTTGTTTATGAACAGCGTATTGGGCCCTTTAATTTTTGGAGTCATGAAGTGTGTTTGACTGAAACACCAGGCGGCATAATGCTTGAAGATATTATGTTTTACGCAATGCCTTTTGGTTGGCTTGGGGAGCTGTTCAATACCGTTTTGATAGCCAGTAAACTTGAGCGCATATTTGATACTCGCCGAGATTATTTGGACAGTCGATGGGGTGGAAAGCGTTAAATGTTGCTTAAGTAGTTAATTTAACGTCAACAACCAGTAACTACGTTCCGGGTATTTAATGTCATAAACAGGCAATTCTTTAAATCCTTGTTTACTATACAGCTTACGCATGCCATAGGCCTGCATGTCTGTTCGACCCAGCCGATAATCAAACTTATGTTGGCGTAATTCCGAAATTAATGTGGCCGATAATTTTTCTGCAACACCCAATCTTCGATATTTTGATCTGACTCCCAACCCACCCACATAAAACGTTCGCTGAGTATTGTCGGCAATAAAATCCAAATCATAACCACCGGAAATCTTATAGAAAGTCTGATCACGCAAATCCTCAGACACAACAACTAATTCTTGACCAAGAATATATCCTATAAGCTGACCTTGTTGTTTATGCCTTGCGACAACCAGCATGGCATTTTTTCTCATCATTTCAACGCCAAGCCCAAACATGATTCTTGTCGCTGAAAAATGTTCGTTCCAAGGAGGCTCACTGAATACTTCGCAAATAAGCTCTGCAAGTTCTGAAACTAAATACCCGTCTTGATCAGCTCTTAAATCAGCAAGTGTGATGACTTGAACCTCAAAAAAGCCTTCCATATTTATTCAGACTTTTTAGAAGATAATCGGTACCAAATAAAACCTGAAATCAAGATTATTGGAAACAAAGTAACTGACAATTCTGCTGGTGAACAAACAGGACTACAGTTAATTAACATAAATAAAAATAAAGCAATTAAAACACCTAAGGTGGTTATTATTTTCATGCTACTATCTCCTAAAATTGTTTGTCTACTGCACTAAGGTAGTGAAGTTATACAAGCATTTTCTATAAAAGCAATATGCCCTAGGTGAGCGAAACTTAATAAGTGACAATGTTTCAGTACGGCCAATCTGATGCTGTTAATCTAAGCTCGCTTTTTATTAACCATGCATCATATTCATAATCCACGACAGCTTATATAACAATCCATATCCAGGTTTTTAGCACACTATAAAATAAATCAATAAATATCTTGAGCTCCGTATTGACAGCTTCTAACCTTATGTTATGTTTATTTTTGTATTAGGCTTTAAGCCTTGCATAAAGAAAATGAGCTTTTAAACTGTATTGCTAAACGCTATGGGGCAAAGTTTTACAGCGCTAAGTTCTTATAGCTTTGACTTCAACATCGAGATTGATTGTTTTTAATTACAATTAAAGACAGATGGTCTTTGTTAGGTTGATCTAATTAATAAAATAAACGATTATCTAATTTTACGTAGAACAAGTTGTGTTTGCATAAGTCTGGTATTTAATGAAAGTAACAACTCAGAGCCAAAAATTGGGTTTCATCAATATTTCTTAATATTAATAAGTTCGGAGTAATTGATGTCTTGGCAAAACGTGTTTACTAAAATTTTTGCTTGGTTTGATAACAGCAATGTAAAAGTAACAGATAATGTAGGTGAAGCTATCGATTGGATGCGGGTTATTCCTTTTATTCTGATGCATCTGGTCTGCTTACTTGTTTTTGTGGTGGGCTGGAGTCCAGTTGCGTTATGGGTGGCTTTAGCATCTTATCTGCTGCGTATGTTTGCCATTACCGCCTTTTATCATCGCTATTTTTCCCATAAGTCTTTTAAAACCGCTCGTATTACCCAGTTTTTGTTCGGGGTGCTGGGTGCAACAGCAACTCAGCGTGGACCTATCTGGTGGGCTTCGCACCACCGTCGACATCATATTTATTCCGATAAAGATAAAGACATTCATAGTCCTAGGGATGGTTTTTTATGGAGCCATATGGGCTGGTTTTTATGTCTTAAGAATTTTACTACCCAAGAACAGTGTGTGCGCGATTTGATGAAATTCCCTGAATTAGTTTTATTGGATCGTTTTGACACGCTTGTGCCGATAATTTATGGGTTCTTTATGTTTTTCCTAGGCCAATACCTTGAACAGGCTTACCCAGATTTGCATACCAATGGCTCGCAAATGTTGATTTGGGGTTACTTTGTGTCGACCATCGTTTTGATACATTGCACACTGTTTATCAACTCTCTAGCACATCTCTGGGGTCGCCAACGATACGATACTGGAGATGATAGTCGGAATAATGCTTTTCTAGCTTTGTTAACTATGGGTGAAGGCTGGCATAACAATCATCATCATTACCCCGCATCAACTAGGCAGGGATTTTTCTGGTGGGAAATTGATATGAGTTACTATTTGCTAAGGTTAATGTCTTTATTTGGCATCATCTGGGATTTAAATCCTGTTCCAGATAATCGTTTGTATTCGAATCTTTTCCAAAAGAAGGCGCAATCATGAAGATAGCCATAGTCGGCAGTGGTATTTCTGGGCTTTATGCTGCGCATTATTTGAGTAAAAATCATCAGATTACTGTGTATGAGGCGAACAATATTCTGGGCGGTCATACCGATACCCATAACATTGTTCTTGCTGAGCGAACTTATGCCGTAGATACTGGCTTTATAGTTTTTAACGAACATAATTATGTAAATTTCTGTCGCTTCCTTAGTGATTTAAAGGTGACCTCGCAGCCGTCGGAGATGACTTTTAGTGTGGCTGATAACATTTCCGGTCTTGAATATAATGGAACTAATTTAGACAAACTGTTCTGTCAACGGCGAAATCTATTCAGACCGCGCTTTTATCGCATGGTTAAAGATATTTTGCGGTTTTACCGCGAAGCACCGGCCTTGTTGGAAAGCAATAATGATAATTTAACGCTAGGAGATTATTTACAACAGCAGCATTACAGCCAAACCTTTATCGATGATCATATTTTGCCAATGGCTAGTGCCTTATGGTCCGGTCCACCGCAACTAGTAAGGAACTTTCCAGCACGTTATTTTGTTGCATTTATGGCCAACCATCAGATGTTAAAGACAGACAATAGACCCGAGTGGCGAACCGTTTGTGGTGGTTCATCTAGTTATATTCAGGCATTTAGTCGCGAATTTAATGGTGAAATTCGCCTCAATTGTCCAGTGTTGGCAGTTAGCCGAGATAGAGTTGGCGTTTCGATAAGAACTCGTAATGGTCAAGAACACTATGATCATTTGATTCTGGCTTGTCATAGCGATCAGGCCTTGAGCCTTTTAGATGATGCCAGCGTCCAAGAATCTGAAATATTGGGCGCCATGACCTATGAAGCCAACGATGTGGTTCTTCACACAGATGCCACGCTCATGCCTAAGCACCCTAAAGCATGGGCAAGTTGGAACGCGCTTAAGCTAAGTCAAGACCAGACTGGCTGTACTGTGACTTATTACATGAATATGCTACAAAATTTGGATGCGCCAGAACCATTGTTGGTTACACTTAATTGTACAGATCGAATTGATCCAACCAAGATATTGCAGCAAAGACAGTATCATCATCCGGTTTACACGCCCGCTAGTCTGGCCGCGCAAAAGCGTCGTGATGAAATCAATGGAGTCAATAATACCTGGTATACCGGTGCCTATTGGGGTTGGGGATTTCATGAAGATGGCGCTAAAAGTGCCCAAGAAGTCGTTAATTTGATGAGCGAGAGAACATGAGTGCCCTAAATAGTCGCTTATTCCAAGGCTGGATACGTCATCGTCGTTATTTACCCAAAAAGCATAGCTTCCAGTATCCCCTCTTTATGAGTTGGATTGACCTAGCCGAACTAGCTGAAGTCATGGCGATAAGCCCCTATTGGTCTTTGGAGCGTTTTAACCTAGTCAGCTTTTATCGCAACGATTATTTGGGCGATGCTGGTCAAGATTTATCAGCCACGGTGAGTAAGCTTATTAAGGAGCATACTGGAGCTAGCTTTAAGGGTCGGATTTGTCTATTAAGCCATTTGCGCTTTCTGGGTTTTTGTTTTAATCCAGTTAGTTTTTATTTCTGTTATCCCGATGGTTCAGATACTCCTCGCTACATACTTGCGGACATTAATAACACGCCATGGAATGAACGCTACTGCTACGTACTAGACACAGAGCAGAGTCCTGTACAAAAAGATAAATGGACATTTGAATTCGACAAAGCCTTTCATGTGTCTCCATTTATGCCAATGCAGCAACATTACCAGTGGCAGTTCAGTTTACATGACGATAACCTAACTATTCACATGGCCATACAACAGGATCATGAAAGCTGTTTTGATGCCACCTTGCAGCTTAAAGCACAGGAGTTAAGTCCTTCCGTTATGCGCACTGTGCCCTTGCGTTATCCTTTTATGACGCTATCAGTGCTCATTTCAATTTATTGGCAGGCTTTACGCTTGTGGCTAAAAGGCATTCCCTTCTACGGTCACCCTGACAAACAACCCGAATAAAATACTGGAGAGCTTTATGAATGCAGTCGTTGCCTCTTTAAATAAAACCCCGACACGAATTGATCTGCTGTTGCGCAAAGGTTTTCTGGATAAGCTTGCCCGACTTGAAAATGCCGTCTTAACTATTTCCGATGCCTTGGGCGAATATGAGCTTGGTTCTGAGGGCGCTGATGGCCTGCGTGCCAAAATCAATGTACTGGATATGAGCTTCTATCGTCAAATCGCTCTGGGTGGATCCATTGGTGCAGCGGAGTCCTATATGGATCAAGCTTGGCAGGCAGATGACTTGTGTAGTGTTATTCAGATACTCGTGCGCAATCGTGATTTGCTCGACAGTATGGAAGGCGGCCTAGCAACATTGGCGAATCAGTTACTCAAATTATGGCACAGTACTAATCGCAATTCTCAACAAGGTAGCAAAAAAAATATCGCTGCACATTATGATCTGGGTAATGATTTATTTGCTCTATTTCTGGATCAACATGGCATGTATTCCTCAGCCACTTTTTACCAAGCTGATCAAAGTCTGGAACAGGCTTCGACCACTAAACTTGAGCGTATCTGTAAAAAGTTAGATTTACAGCCTGAAGATCATATCCTAGAAATCGGCACAGGCTGGGGTGGTTTTGCCACTTATGCGGCTAAAAACTATGGCTGCCGCATTACCACGACAACTATTTCAAAAGAACAATATCAGGCCGCCCAACAACGAATTGCCAATGCAGGCGTCTCGGAACTTGTAACAGTGTTAATGGAGGATTACCGTGATTTACAAGGCCGTTATGACAAACTGGTTTCAATTGAAATGATTGAAGCTGTGGGTCATCATTATTTAGATACTTATTTAAAACAATGTGCGGCATTGCTAAAACCTAATGGTTTGGCCCTGATTCAGGCGATCACTATAGAAGACCGATATTATCATCAAGCTTTACATGGTGTTGATTTTATCAAGCGCTATATTTTTCCAGGTAGTTTTATTCCCTGCGTAAGTGTAATTATTGCTAGCGCTACGCGCTGTTCGGACTTTCGACTCATTAATCTTGAAGATCAAGGCGAAAGCTATGCTCTGACCTTAAACCATTGGCGCAAACGTTTTATGGCGGCCTTGGAACAAGTCAGGGCGCAGGGTTACAACGAAGAGTTTATCCTTATGTGGGAGTTTTATCTGTGTTATTGCGAAGGTGGCTTTAAGGAAAAATCGATTTCTAATGTGCAGTTGTTACTAGCCAAACCCAACAATCGCCGTCAACAGTGGTTACCCATTTATGAATCGTAATAACTGGTTCAATATGCTCTGGATGCAGGTCTTATGGTTTGGCACTATTATTGGCGCCCCAAGGGGACATCTTTGGTTAGCTCTACTATTGTTGATGTGCTTTGTATGTTGGGAGTTTCAGCCTGCTAGGCGTATTTATGGTGATTTCCAGCTGATGCTAGTCGCTGTATTAATGGGACTCATACTTGACACGACTTGGATAAAGCTAGGCTGGCTTAAGTTTACCGGTGAATGGTCCTTATCTGAGCTTGCACCTTTATGGATACTAATTTTATGGGCAGGTCTAGCCTTAACAATCAATCATTCCTTAGCCTGGCTGCAATCGCGACTTATGCTTGCAGCATTATTAGGTGCTGTTTTTAGTCCCTTATCGTATCTTGCGGCAGCACGTTTGGGAGCCGTGACTATTGTTAGCGAAGCAGAGGGCTTGTTTATAGCATTGAGCTTAAGCTGGGCGATCGCCTTGCCCTTATTACTGTGGCTAGCTAAGCATTTAAAACATCTTAAAAAAGAGGAGAAAGGCCATGTATAGCTTAATAGTCATTGCGGCTTTTAGTGTCATCGCCATGTTGCTGGCCTGGAACTGGCAAAGACGACATGCCAACGCTGGAATTGTTGATGTCATCTGGGCATACGGCATGATGTTAGCAGGACCTTGGTATGCTTTTACCGGCACAGCACCTTTGTTTTTAAAGTTGAGTTTGGGCCTATTGACCTTTAGCTGGTTTTTTCGTTTAGGTCATTATTTACAGCGGAGAGTCTTCAAAGAAACCGAAGATGGCCGCTATAACGCCATGCGTAAGGCTATGAAAGACAGAGCCCAGCTGGGCTTTTTGTTGTTTTTTCTAGTGCAGGCCGGATTTATCTGGATCTTGTCATTACCCTTCTGGGCGGTTGCTCAAAATACTAAGCCAGAGGCCTATTTTGTTATAGCAGCCTTGCTACTTGCGGCCTTGGCACTCTACGGTGAAACCAAGGCGGATCAGCAATTAGCTGAGTTTAGAAGCAATCCAGATAACCGAGGCTTAAGCTGCCGTAATGGCTGGTGGCGTTATTCTAGACATCCTAATTATTTTTTTGAATGGCTGCATTGGTTTGCCTATCCACTGATTGGCTGGGGCGGAGCATACCAATACTGGTTATGGCTCGCACCTGTACTTATGTTTTGTTTTTTATACTGGTTTACCGGCATTCCATTTACTGAACAACAGGCCTTACGCAATCGGGGTGAGGATTACCGTATATATCAGAAGTCCACCAGTATATTTTTTCCATGGTGGCCCAAGTCATGAGTTTATTTAAACTTCGCCTTTAGACATAGCTCTGCTGTAAGTTTTTAAGATTTTACATAGCGTATTCATCCACAGTTATTAAAAAATATATCAATTAAGAGGTTCATCATGAAGTCTATTACCCTTGCTGAACATAATTTATTGCCTGATAGCTTGGTACGCTTTGGAATCAGGAAACTGTTAAAACAACGTTTGCAGGATGAGTCTAGTAATGGCAAAGAGCAACGTTATGAACTATTGCTAGAAAACCTTCGCCAAAGCCCGATTGCCATTGAAACCGTTACCGCTAATGCTCAGCATTACGAAGTCCCTGCAGCATTTTATAAATATGCCTTGGGTAAACACCTTAAATACTCATCATGCTACTGGGATGAGCAAACCGAAAATCTTGATCAAGCAGAAGCTCGGATGTTAGCCCTTACAGCCGAACGTGCTGAATTGCTTGATGGACAACAAATACTCGAACTAGGTTGCGGTTGGGGCTCATTAACGCTATGGATGGCAGAGCATTTTCCTGCTAGCCACATTACCGCCGTTTCCAATTCCAATAGCCAACGTGAATATATTCAACAACAGGCGAAGCAACGTGGCCTTGGAAATATCGAGGTGATTACTTGTGATGTTAATCAACTCACTTTGGATAAACATTTTGATCGCATAGTCTCTGTAGAAATGTTCGAACACATGCGTAATTATGACAGCCTGTTAAGTAAAATTTCCAGCTGGCTAAACCTAGACGGCAAGCTATTTGTGCATATTTTTTGTCATAGACATTTGGCTTATCCCTTTGAAACCGAAGGTGATGATAACTGGATGGGGCGCTATTTTTTTACCGGTGGACTTATGCCTGCGAAAGATACTTTGCTGCATTTTCAAAGAGATTTACATCCCCAATATCAATGGGGCTTATCCGGTAGTCACTATCAAAAAACGGCTGAAGCTTGGCTAAATAATATGGATCAACATCGTAAGGAAATTCGCGCGGTATTTACTACGACCTATGGTAAAAAAGAAGCCGCTATTTGGCAGCAACGCTGGCGTATCTTTTTTATGTCCTGTGCAGAATTGTTTGGTTATAGCGACGGTAATGAATGGCAAGTAGCTCATTATCTTTTTATAAAGACCAGCTGAATAATGTGTAGGAAGTTTAGATCAAAATTCTGTATCACTTATTTTAGTAACTTTCGTTACGCAGTCATTCAGCAGTTTAAAAAATAAATAATAAAGTCGCTGTCTAGACGGTTTTTTAATCGGGTATTCGCACCCGAAGGCGAGATACTTTATTTTGCGCTGCCTTTAGAAAGTATCCAAAGAAAATGCGGCTCGATTGCCGCTGCTTCCTGCGGTGCTCAGCGCGGCAAACGATAAATAAAATACGTTACTGAGTAAAATCAGTTAATCATCAATTGGAGACTAAAATGAACAATAAAAACATCCGTATATTAGCTGGACTATTGACCACGCTAATCAGTGCTTGCACTAGCCATAACTTGCCACCTATCAAACCAGTGTCGTCTGTTAATTTGAATCAATTCATGGGCGACTGGTATGTGATTGCTTGTATACCAACAGTCATTGAAACAGAGGCCTACAATGCTATTGAATCTTACCAGCTCGAAAAAGACGGTAGTATTAATACTACGTTTGTTTTCCGCAAAGGTAGCTTCGATGGCCCTGAAAAGCGTTACAACCCACGTGGTTTTGTTGTTGAAAACACGGGCAACTCAGTCTGGGGTATGCAATTTCTTTGGCCGTTTAAATCTGAATATATCATCGCCTATCTTGACCAGGATTATAACAACACCATTATTGCTAGAAATGCCCGTGACTATGTGTGGATAATGGCACGTACACCAAGAATTAATGATAGCCAATATCAGGAACTAACAAAAAAAGTCGCTAATCTTGGCTATGACCTAAGCAAATTACGTAAAGTACCGCATCAAGCACATTAAAACTAACGGGTATAACTTGTTTCTAGTATTCTAATACTAATCACTTTAAAGTGGTGATAATCGGCTTAGAGAGTTTATAAGACTAAAGGGCAAGATTTCTTGTAGTTTTAACTGTTGGTAAGCCTTGTATTCACTTTCAGAGAGTATGACTGCAACGGGACGACCTTTTTTCTGTATAGTCACTGAGTTGATTTGAGCCATATCGAGTAATGCGCCAAAATGTGTTTTGGCTTCTGTTGACGTCATATTGATCATTGTATTAAATCCGTAATGGTTAAAATGATTGTTTTAATCATTATGGCTTTGAAGGATAGCCGGGTGAATGCCCTTTGAGCCAGTCTTTAAGCGCATTATTCATGCGAGTTTGACAGCCTTTGCCTTTAGCACGAAAGGCCTCTAAGACATCAGCATCAAGTCGTATTCCAGTAAACACTTTTGGGGTATGAAACCCATTAAGCCGATAAGCTTTTCAATTGATGAATTTATATTTTCATTAATGTGGATATTAGTTGTTATGAAATGAATATAAAGCGTTTTAAAGAAGAATAACTTTAACTCAATACGATTTTTAAAATTAAATACCATAAAAAATGTTATAAGGTGAACTATAAGAACAATTCCCAAATTATTAGCAAAAAACGCATGAGCTATCAACCACCCTACACCATCACGCCACTAATATTGCAACTTGTCGCTGATATTGTCGAGCTATTAAGTCGCTGGCAGGTGGCGGGTGATAATATATTGTCGCCGCAATTACGCCGTAACAATCGCATTCGCACCATTCAGGCTTCGTTGGCTATTGAAAATAATACCTTGAGTATCGAGCAGGTGACTGCCGTACTGGAAGGTAAAGCTGTGTTGGGATTGCCGCGTGAAATCCAAGAAGTGCGTAACGCCTTTTCAGCATACGAACAATTACCAAATTGGCAGGCTTATTCATCTGCCGATCTTTTAACTGCGCAAAACTTATTGATGGCTGGATTAGTCGATGATCCGGGTTGTTTCCGTTCCAAAGGTGTAGGCATTTACAATGATCAAAGTTTAATACACATGGCACCACCTGCTAGTCGTGTTGCTGCATTGATGGCTGATTTACTGAATTGGTTGGCAGTCGCTCCGGTGCACCCATTGATAGCTAGCTGTGTGTTTCATTATGAATTTGAATTTATCCACCCGTTCGCCGACGGCAATGGTCGTATGGGCAGACTCTGGCAAACGTTGATATTAAGCAAGTGGCAACCACTACTGGCCTATTTACCGGTTGAGTCGGTGATTAGAGTGCGGCAAACCGCTTATTACCATGCCTTGGCTGAAGCCGATAAGTTAGCGGACTCAACTCCGTTCATCGAGTTTATGTTGCAAGCCTTAATTGATGCAATGATAGAAGCAACTACAAAAACGTCGGGGAAAACGTCGGGGAAAACGTCGGGGAAAATTCTTGCCTTGATAAGTGACGATGTTTCAGTAACGATACCTGAATTAGCTGTATTAATTGGTGTAAGCCAGCGATCTATTGAGCGGAACCTTAAAAAACTACAAGTAGAACAGCGTCTTTCTCGTATTGGGCCAGCCAAAGGCGGTTATTGGAAAGTAAGCGACTGAGTGATGCCTTGCAATAGACTTTAATTCTGAATACACCGACTTTAGGTAAGATGCGATAATATACCTACACTTCTGAAAACTACTAATACTACCCAAGAGAAAACGCAATAATGTTCGCACTACCTTCCCTATGGAATCTGATTATATCCACGTTTGTATTTATTATTGCTGCAAAGTATCTTCATATTTTTCTTGAAGGCAAAGGCCTAGCTAAGGGCATGCTGCGCGGGACTCTGGTATTTGCGGTTGCTTACTTAATGTCTTGGGGTTCGGGGGAGATGGTAGATTGGACGCAAGAAAAAATTGGCATTGCTCAACCAGCAGCGCAAAACCCTGATGATCTTCAACAAATGATGAAGATATTAACATCTGTTGTAACCCCAGAACCTTTGGTGCAAGGCTCTAAATAAAAAACGACCAACTTTAACATCATCTAGCTTTTGCATTAACAACCATTTCATTTAAAGCGCGTTAATAAACTTTTCAAGATACGAGTAATTATGAATAAAAAGGTTATCTGTTTTGGAGAAGTATTGTTTGACGTATTTCCATCTTATACAAAAATTGGTGGTGCTCCTTTAAATGTAGCATTGAGGTTAACTTCATTAGGAATTGATGCGCAAATTATTAGCCGAATTGGAAATGATGCTTTAGGAAAAGAATTATTAGACTTTCTAGTAGTAAATAAATCTTCAACGGAGACTATTCAAATAGATGAAATCTTGGCTACAGGCGAAGTATTAGTCCAAATAGATGTTCAGGGTTCTGCTTCTTATACTATAAATTATCCCGTAGCCTGGGATGCTATTGAAGCTAATACCGTAACTACCAATGCGATAAAAAATGCCGATGCAATCGTTTTTGGTAGTTTGGTTTGTAGAGATGAACGGTCTTATATCAGCTTGCAAAAATTACTTAAATTAGCACCCTATAAAATATTTGATGTTAATCTTCGAGCACCTTTTTATAGCCAAGCATTGCTTATCAATCTAATGAGGCAATCTGACTTTATTAAATTTAACGATGATGAGCTGTATGAAATTTGCGGCTACTTAAACTCTCCTTTTTGTAACTTAGAAGAAAATATATTTTTTATAGCCGAGCAAACACAAGCAAAAAGCATTTGTGTTACAAAAGGCCCTCATGGCGCGGTTTTGTATTACAATGACCTACTATATTTCAACAGTGGTTATCAAATTTGTGTAGCTGATACTGTTGGTGCCGGAGATTCTTTTCTTGCTGGATTATTGAGTCAATTATTAGTCAATGAGCAGCCACAACATGCCCTAGACTTTGCTTGTGCATTAGGAGCAATGGTTGCCAGTAATGAAGGTGCTAATCCAAAAATATCTAATGCTTCAATTAAAAAACTCATGAATTAACTTTAATATAATACTCATGCAAAATTGGAACGAATATATTCAACTATCAGCGGGGCTTATATCTGTCGTTAATCCCATTGGGGCTATCCCGACTTTTATGGCGTTAACGGCTACTCGCTCACGTGCAGACAAAAAACGTACTGCACTAGTTTGTGCGTGCGCTGTGTTTATGGTGCTACAGATTTCATTGCTTGCTGGCGAACCTATTTTGAATTTCTTTAATATTGGTCTTCCAGCATTCCGTGTAGCAGGTGGCATACTCATTTTATTAATGGGGCTAAGAATGTTACATGCAACCCCTGATAGATCTAGGCATACACCAGAAGAACAGGCAGAATCTTTTGAAAAAGAATCAGTTGCAGTAGTACCCTTAGCTATTCCTTTGTTGAGTGGCCCAGGCGCCATTAGCACAACTATAGTTTATGGGCACATGGGTAATACTTGGCTACATTATTTATTAATGAGTGCAGTGATACTATCAGTCGCTTTGATTGTTTTAGTGGCAATGTTGGTTGCTCCAAAAATTGCCGGATTTATGGGGCAGACAGGTATTAATGTCGTGACTAGAGTAATGGGCTTACTACTTGCAGCCATTGCTGTAGAGTTTATTGCAAATGGCTTGTCAGTGTTATTTCCTGTACTTGCAACTTTGTCTGCTTAGTTATCACATCGATTTTATAACTAAACGATTTTGCACAGAATCATAGCATCTTCATCAAACTGATAGATGGCGCATAACCGGTGATAACCATCCGCTATAATCACGAGCCCATTGAGTTCATCTCTAACTAATAATAAAGGTGACAAAGCCAGGTCTTTATTTATTTTTTTAGAATCTTTCTTAACATGAGAATTACTAACGCCTAACAACGACAATTGTGAAGCACGAAAGATATCTTTAGCTTTAAATTGCATAATATTTGAAGCTTTAAGAGCGATGACTATCTCAGTCACTTTATCTGGATTATAAATAATACTTAAATATGAAGCTGCGGCTGGGTAATCATGCTCTTCAACATCAGTTAGCCAGTTAATTTCTTTTTTGTTTGGTTTTGACATTATTTTTTTATTAGAGTCGGTTATATACAATTAAACGGTATCGTATAACTATTATGGCTCATTCCACAATCTGTATAGCTAACATCAACATTGCTTTTGTAGGTTATACTGACTCATATTAAAAATATCATTAAAAAAAACTCCACCATGAAAAATTCAATTTCCTCTTTAAACGATCGAGTTTTTCTCAATAGATCACTAGAAGCTACTATTCGTATTGGCTTACTACTCATCATTTCTATCTGGTGTTTTAAAATTATAGAGCCTTTTATTACGACTATAATTTGGGGCGCTATTATCGCTGTTGCTGCCTACCCATTATATCTTCGACTCAGGATTGCGCTAGGTGAACGAAATAAACTTACTGCGGTTTTATTTACACTTACATTCCTGATTATATTAATTGCGCCCTCCGCCCTACTCACAGACACTTTAATTGAGGGTTTGAAGTTACTAGCAGATAAAGTCAAAGAAGGTTCATTATCAATCCCAAGGCCGCCTGAAAATTTAAATAACGTCATTATTATTGGCGAACCACTAACCAAATTCTGGTTATTGGCTTCAGAGAACTTTGCTAGTGCTTTACAAGAGCTCACACCCACACTCAAAATCATTGGCAGTTGGTTGTTATCTGCTGCGACTAGTGCCAGCATGGCTATTTTACATTTTGTAATTGCCATTATTATCGCAGGCTTTTTGTTAGCTAATTCTGCTGGTGGTAATCGAGCTTTAAGAGCCATTACTCACAGATTAACTCATGAAAAAGGTGGTGAGTTTGCTGATCTTTTAGAAAACACTGTGCGTAGTGTTGCCAACGGCATTTTAGGGGTTGCCTTCCTTCAAAGTATTTTAGCGGGATTGGCTTTTATGTTGGCTGGCGTTCCTTTAGCAGGACTTTGGGCTTTGCTTTGCCTTATTTTATCTATCGCGCAGATAGGCGTCGCACCTATCGTCGTTCCTATCATCATTTATCTATTTTATACGGCTGAAACTTATACGGCTGTTGCGCTTTTAATCTTCTACATTTTCCTTGCCTTAATAGACCATATACTAAAACCTATCCTACTTGGGCGAGGTGTAAAAACACCTATGGTTATTATTTTTATGGGTGCCATTGGAGGGCTACTAAGTTATGGCGTTATCGGACTTTTTATTGGTGCTGTTATTTTAGCGCTGGGTTATGAGCTGTTTTTATTATGGCTTAATACCGAATCCAATACTGTTTAAATAGCATTTCATGTATTGATTGGTTGGTGTAGACGATTTAGCTTATCAATAAAATTAAATTTATCATCCAGTCACCTACTTTTAAAGGTTGCATTCTGGTATTGTGTGACTTAATGGCTATTTTAGCTGCGTATCTTCCTGTTTTACGCACCACCTCCAACATTCTCTTATTCTATTAAAATATTATGCTTATTCAGTGGTACCCCGGTCACATGCACAAGGCCAGCAAAGAAATCAAAGAAACGCTACATCAAGTTGATTTGATGATTGAAGTAATCGATGCGCGCATTCCCTTTAGCAGCCAAAATCCAATGCTTAGCCAGATACGTGGTAACAAACCTTGTATCAAAGTACTGAGTAAAAGCGATCTTGCTGACCCTGTCATTACAGAACAATGGCAAACGTATTTAGAACAAGAGCAAAATGTTAAAACTTTGGCAGTGACGGTTGATCAACCCGACAAGATTCGCCAATTGACAGACCTATGTCACAAAATGGTACCCAACAAGGGCTCGGGTGATAAACCAATACATACCTTGATTATGGG
>Ga0114974_10002016_pt1 | contig 15790 bp, 8 predicted proteins | sample S_130206_EF_Meta_FD_87318 | JGI IMG/M metagenome (GOLD analysis project Ga0114974, IMG submission 87318) | Freshwater microbial communities from Lake Simoncouche, Canada to study carbon cycling - S_130206_EF_MetaG | ecosystem: Environmental > Aquatic > Freshwater > Lake | place: Lake...
GTTGAGTTAATGGAACTAATTAAATCAAATCAAATCAGGCAAAAAGCATTGTTTCATTATTCAGAAGATAGTTATTACCCGACGATAGATGATGACGATTTTAGAGAAAATGGTATAAAACTTATTGGAGATAGGTTTGATTCTGTCGAAATGTTTATTTTACTATCAAACGTGCTCGGTGTGGGCTCTAATCCTGATGGGAGCAGAAATATGAATGCAATAGTAGTTAAGAATAATACAATTTATCTATATGACATGTTAAGAAATTTTTGGAAAAAATATAAAGGATATGTAATCAAATATTGCGTTGAATGGTTTGGACTAGGGCTACCATTAGCAATATCACAATTGTTACGCGACAGCATATCGGAGTATATAGCAGAGATTAAACAACAGGAGAGATTACAAAATATGAGCGAGGCCGAATTATTGGCACAATTTGAAGAAGACGCTCCAAAAGCAGATAAGGGATCTAAAACCAAACAAGCAAAACAGCAACCGCAAGCGAAAAAGAAGCCAGATAAAGAATCTGAAGATAGAAAAAAGGCAGAAGCAGATGAAAAAGAAAGAGTACGATTGGAACAAGCAATGAAGCGTGCAGAAGCAGAAGAACGAAAAAAGGTAGCTGCAGAAGCAGAAGCAGAACGGAAAAGGATAGCTGCAGCAGAAGAAGCAGAAAGGAAAAGGATAGCAGCAGAAGCAGAAGCAGAACGAAAAAAGGTGGCAGATGAAGAGAAAAAAGTGGCAAAAGCAGCAAAAAAGGCTCAGAAAAAGACAGAAGAAGCTCTTGCTGCAGTCGCGGCAGCAGAAGCAGAAGAAGCACGAGCTAGAGAAAAACAAAGATTGTCTGCAAGAACTCCACCTGTTTTTGAACCTGAACCCGAAAAATATTCAAGGATGGAAGAAAGTAGTCAAGAACCATTGGGTGCAGCCTCACAATCTATAGAAATGGAGGATGCTACACAATTTCGTAGTATCACCGCTGGTCCCAAAGTTGCGTATCCCGAGTTATCTGGATTGAGAATGCTTGGTGTTAATCCAGATTCTATAATTGCATCCACTATGAGTTTGTTGCAACCATATATTGATTCGGGTAATATTAATGGAGTTTGTGGGTTAATAACATCTAAAATTACAAATTACACATTGCAAAGTAATATGTATTACAATTTCATGTCTTGTGTAACCTTTATCATTGTCGGACAACTAACAAATTTGTTGAAAACCACGAGATATCGTCTGATTTTAAAAGGCAGTAAAGCTCTACAAATAGCATTTGCAAATACTATAGATACAAAACCATACTTGATTAGCGATGATATAGATATCTTATTAGTGCCAGCTGACCGAGAAGCGGTCCAAACAAATCCAAGGATGTATGAAGATAGCGGTATGATAGCAGGAGATATATGTTCAATGATAGAATGGATTATAAAGTCAACTTTACCACCTGGACTCTCGGAGCTCGTTTCAGTGTTGAACCCGATGAAACAACGTGCTAGGAATCCGAACGTTTTCAAGATATCTCATCTTGAACCCAACGGAAGATTGTCTGTTATTGCAGACATTGATATAAGATATACCAAAAACACTGCTATGATATTCTCTCAAGAAGACGAACATCTCTCAAGAATAGGTTTTCCAATAATGTCAGAAGACCGAAGTTTTGATGTATTTTATAATCCAGGTAAAATGTTTTATACAACTATAGATATACCGAATATACAGCTTGTATATTTACATCAAACAATAGATGCAGCGTTTGAAGAAAAAATTTATTATTATATAAAATATATTTTGTTGAAAACTCCTTATAATGATAACAGCTTTTTGTTAGATAAATTTAAAAAATCAATAATGGCGATACTCAATTATACCTATTTTATGCTACCTCAAGCAAGACGTAAAATATTAATGAATTATTCAGAAGAGTATATTACAAACTTTCTATCGCCTTATCCTAATCAAAAATACTACCTTAATCTTGTGTTAAATACATTATTTGCTGGTAAGAGTGCTGGAGGGCTTTAAGCTACTTTCAAGAAATATATAATATATTTGTGGGACTTAAAAGTTCCCACCCTTGCGTTTTTACGATTTTTTACTCCAAATCCTTTTTCAGAAAATGAAAAATGGACATTTATAAATGTCCATTTTTGGAAATCCTAAAATACTTTTGGAAAATCGAACGTTTGTGAGCATAATGAAAAATTAGCGTCTCACGGCCGAAAAAATATTTTCAACTTTGTGATGCTAATTTTTTTCATTTTTAATGCGGATTCTTTAGGCGATTTTTTATGTTAGGATTTATAAAGATGAATCCTAACAAAAATCCTAACATTTTTGCGCCCCAAGAGGCATTATTAAAAACTTGTAATACTTGTCATTATATATGCAGTAAATCAAGCGAATGGCATCGTCATTTATTAACCCGTAAACACATGGCCCTAACAAATCCTAACACTGAATGCATTGAAAAATCGCCAACTAGCGGGCAAGCATATGAGTGTAAATGCGGTAAAAAATACAGACATAGATCAACCTTGTCGCACCATAAAAAGGTATGCAGCGACGCTCAACCTAATATAACAGCATATACATCACAACCTACCCCACAACCTGAACCAACTTCCAAAGCATCATCGGATGATATGCAAACAAGTCTCATATTGGAGCTGGTCAAACAAAACCAAGAGTTCAAACAATTATTGATAGAGCAAAATAAGACCATTATAGAGGTCGCAAAAAATAGCCAGGTGAATAATACGATTAGCAATAGCAACAATAATAATAAGACGTTCAATCTGAATGTATTCTTGAACGAGACCTGCAAAGATGCAATGAACATGAAGGATTTCATTAAATCGCTCGAATTGAGTCTGCCAGAGCTGGAAAGGATGGGTGAAGTAGGTTTTGCCGAAGGCATGTCTCGTGTCTTTGTTGATCGCTTGAATAGCTTGGATATAACCAAGCGTCCGATTCATTGCAGCGATGTAAAGAGAGAAATTATTCATATCAAGGACGATAATAAGTGGGAACGTGATAATGCAAACTTGGACAGGCTGAGAAAGATCATCAAACAGCTTACACATAAGAATATCTTGAGGGTGGACGACTGGAAAAAGGCGAATCCAGGTTGCACGGAATACAACAGCAGGAAAAATGTCCAATACTTGAGAATAAATATGGAGGCGATTGGTCCAGTGGATGAAGCTGAAGAGAAGAGGGATTTTGGCAAGATAATCCGACGCGTAGCGGAGAACACGGCTATTGATAAGAAATACTTGTGTGTGTAATGGTTTGGCAAGATGACGAATGAATGTTCTTTGCAATAGTGTATATTGTCTATTGCAAAGAATACTTGAATAAAAAGTTAGTTTTATCCACAACAATTATGAATTTATAGGAAATGGAATTGGTATAGGGAATATAGTTTGATCAGTTGGAAGCGGATAATAACCAACATCTACAAAAGATTTTGTAGTAAGGTCATATATTTGTGCTTCACATGGAGTTGAATCAATAACGACATTTGTAAAAAAGAAATAATCAATATATATTTTTGAAACTCGGCTATTTCTAGGGCTTGTTCCACTATTTGCAACATATAAATTTCCCGAGACGTCAAAGCATAGTCCTGCAGGAACAGAAATACCAACTGACACCCAAGGTTGTTCGGAATTCGGTGTGATAAGAACGCTATCGACTGAAATTTTACTAATACTATTACTGGTTTTATTTGCAACATATAAATATCCATCGTTTTTATTTGCCATGGTATATGGTTTAAATGATAGATAGGACCCTAATCGCGAAGGGATAGACAGAAGAGTATATGGTAAAGGAATTTGAACAATACTATAATTACCGAATTGGTCGGTATTACTGACATATAAAAATTTTTCCCCTGGATTGAATTCACCTATAGTTAGACCATTTGAATTGTATAATGTTCCAAAAGGTAGGCCTATAATTTGATTCTGTGTCGGGTCGCTAGCTAATATTTTGGTAAGGCGCATAGTAGGAACTGTTCCACTTAAAAGATATAAATAATCTTTTGAATAATTATCATAAGTTAAACAAATCGGCGTATTTATGCCTGTGAAATACGCATTATCAATATCGAGAATATTGTTCTCTAATATAATTTTAGTAATATAGGTGCTTCCAGCATTTAAAACAAACATATTAAAACTTGCGTCAAGAACAAGACTGGTTGGTCCATTCAATCCAGCAGAGGTAGGAATATAATTATTTTCTACGATTCCGAATCTATCAATACGACTAATTGTGTTATTTTGTAGCGCGACATATAAATAATTGCTAAAAAAGCTAGATACGAGTCCAGTAGGATAAGTACCAGACAAAAATTTTGATTTGTTGTAGGTACAATTGTTGCAAAAAACATCGGATATGTATTGTCCATCGCATAGTAATTTATATGAATCACTGGGAGCTGGCTGAACGAATGGAATAACAAAATGAATGGAAACTTCTGATGGCGTGTTTATAGGTATATTAGAAGGGTCAATAACTACATATGGCGTGTATATGTTAAAATTGAATTTGTATGTGTTAGTTCCTAATGTTATATCAAATATGTAGCCAGTATCATCATATGGTCCAATAGTATCAACACTATTCATACCAATAAATGGGAATCCAATATAATATTTAACTACTCGTCCTGTTGAGTTAGAATAAGTAATTAGTGATTCATCCCAATTACAATAGACAAGTGATTCTGGGTCTAATATGAGAGTACCAAATGAATTATTTAAAGTAATATAATCAAATGTGGTAGGCGCATTAGGTATAGCTCTATATAAAACTGGATTATTATTGAGCTGGACATTATACAAGTATCCGTTATCATCCAAAGATAACCCCTGACATCCATGGAAAAACCCAGGGTCTGAATTAGTAGTAATATATGTTGTTGCTACATATGCATTCCCACTAATATCAATAGCAACACGATAAATAGTAGAATCATCTCGTTCTCCAATATATAAGTATTTAGTATAGCTTCCTGACTGATATACTGGGTAAACGGCCATATATGAAACAATTGGTATTGTTCCTCCTGGAAAACTTATAGTAATAAATGATGAAGCAATAGTTGCGGTTCCAGTTGAAGATACACTATCCACGTCAACTCTTATAAATTGTGTGTTTTGGGTCGGTGGATCACTATCAGAATTTTTTGTACTAATAAACAATGATTTTTTAGTATTACTTATATCTGCAAAAACTATACAACCTGGTTGATAATCACTATTTATATTAAGGCCTGTACTTGTTTGACCGCAAAAACCAGAGTATAAAGTATTTAATGTTGTAAATGGTACAAATGTTATCTTGATAGTCGGCTCGCTACTGCTCAATATTGCTAAAAACTTTTCGCTATTATAAGATAAACCCAATGTCATATAGGGTGCATTAGTTGTACCCGCTATATTTGCTGACGTCGTAGATAAAACATTTGTTTGGTCTAGTCTATATATAACAGCGGTTGTCCCATTATTAAGACTCGCATAAAAATATGTATTTTTAGTATCCCTATCTGGAACGGCATTGGGATAACGATTTCCAAATAATAAATTAGAATTATACTTAGTTAACCAGTTATTATTTTGGGTAATACATGCAATTGCGCATGAAGGATTGCTATAATTCGCAACATATATATTACTAGACATATCCAATATTATTTTTAAAGCATTGCTTAAATAGTTTGTCGACGTGCTAATAGTACTAAAATCAGCAATATAATTGTCATTGGTGCCCATATAAATTTCGTTTGTTCCTTGATTGGATATATAAAGTATATCTGTCAGCGTATCATAAGCTATACCCGTTGGGAAAGATAACGTGTTTCCAGATTGATTATATAGCGTAGCGACGCCAGTTGCAATAGTAATTTCAACAATTTTGTTAGTTGTATTACATGATACATATAGTTTGGTGTATGCTTTATTAAATGATAATGCTGCAGGCGTAATTGTTGCTTGTCCAGTTGTAGTAAACAGGGTACTAGTTGCAGTTGTAGTGCTAGTAAATTGTAATCTACAAATAGTATTTGTATTATAGTTGGCAAGATACATATAGTTATAGCTGGCATCAAATCTTATTGAGGATGGTGCGCTTAATGCGTATCCTGCAATAACAACCAACGATCCTATTCCAGCTGGCGTAATAACGATAAGAGCATTTGAAGTATTTACAACATATAAATTTCCAGATGCATCAAATGCCATACTAGTTGGACGATCCAACGAAGGACCAGTGTTAGAATCATTATAAAAAATAAATCCAGTATTTCCCGAAACAGATGTATTTAGAAATTTCCATATTTCATTATTGTATGTGCTGGCATATAAATAGGTATATGTTGCATCAAATATTATAGAAGTTATATTAGTGGGATAATCTCCAATATATTTATACAAATAACTATTATTTATGGTAAGACAAGTAATGGGGCAGAAACCAGAAGAAACATATATATTACTACCAATGTACAAATTACTATTAGAATTATTCAATGTTATTCCTCTGTTAAAATAAAATGAATTTTGTCTATCAGGATCAGTAGATGAAACAACATTAACTTGAGAAACAACATTGCTACTAGAAATAGTAAAAATCTTATCATTTATACTAGAGACATAAAGTACACCCGTAGACGAACTATATGCTACAGAAATTGGGGTTGTCAGAGTTAATCCGGTTAGATTATATCGTATAGCAGTACCAGATGAAATAGTAATTTCAACGGCTGTTGCAGATGTATAACAAGATACGTATAGTTTTGTGTATGTATTATTGAACGATAACGAAGTAGGAGTAGAAATTGTTTCTCCGCTTGTACTAACTAATGCGCTACTTGCAGTTGTAGTGTTAGTAAATGTTAATTTATAAATACTATTCGTATTATAGTTTGTAGCATACAGGTTGCCTGCTGCGTCAAATTTAATTGCACTGGTAGAAGTTAACGGAGGGGTAATAGTAACTAACGCCCCTACTCCAGCTGGCGTTATACAAATAATACTAGTTGCATTAGAAATATATCCACCGGTTCCTCCATTTACAACATATATATTTCCCGATGCATCAACGTCCATAGAATAAGCAGTGCCATTTAGCAAAGTAGTGTTAGAATAAAATAGAATACCTTGATTGTTAGTTACTTCTCTGTTTATAAATCTCCATATTCCAGGAGTCGAAAGCGCGAATGGAAGGCCTAATCCAGCATATAAATATGTGTTTGATCTATCTAATGCTACAGAATATACCTGTAATTGCTGAACATCTTGTGTAGTAATATAATTATTGATAACGTTATTTGGCACCATTTGATATACTACAAAAGGAGTTGCGAGGTATGCAATTGGAGTCTGTGTAACATAAAGTTCTCCCGTGCTAGTAATAGCAATTGAATATGGATTTGATGGAATAATAGAACTACCTGGAACACGTGTAGTAGTTCCATTTACTATACTAACAAGATATCCAGGGATCTCTACAGTTGGATCCCCAAAGTATGTTTTATGAACACCATAACTTGCAACATATAAAATGTTGGTAAAACGATTATAATCTAGTGTATATGGATTTATTAATCCCGAACCAAATATACTAGAGGTATTAGTAGTTGAAATTTTAATAACATTGTTTGCACCTAAATTAGAAATATACCCATTACCTAAACTATCAAAACAAATATCAGTTGGCTTGTTTATTCCATTATATAAGTTCGCATATGTAGTTGCGGTGCCGTTGAAATAATCTACCATAGTAATTTTAGTAATTTGATTATTGGTATAATCCGCAACATAAAAGTTTCCTGAATTATCAAATGTGCACCCATACAAACTTCCAAAAGTAGCCCCTGAAACAATTAACCTTGTTCCAACTAATGTAGTTAGATTTATTTTTAAAATCCATGATTCATTAACCAATGCCCAATTTCTCCTGTCATTCATAGTGACATATAATATACCAGTTGCATCAAATGCGATACCATAAGGATATGGACTTAGATAATTGCCAAATTCGTATCCAATATTAGCGAATCGTCCAATTCCAATATTACCAGAAGGTTCTATATAAACTTGAATGGAAGGGCTAGTGTAGTTTCTATCTGTCATATATAATGTATTACTTGCGTTAAATGTCATATAACTATCGATCTCATAAATTTCAGTACTACTAGCGTAAGGTACAAACGTATTAGCAGTAGTGGTTTGGTTATAATTTGTTAATTTATAACTTTTACCATATACTGGCATGTAATTTACATCATAATTTTGATATACAACACCATCTAAATTTTGCAATAAAGCCCCGCTTACATCGGTAAAAACACTATAATCGTCTTGAGGCATTATATTATGTTAAATCTATATTTTAAATTCTAGAAATTCAAACAAATTGATAAATATATTAAAAGCCATGTTTGTTAGAATAAAATAAGGGTGTTTAGCTATTGGTTGCGAATCCTATAATATTATATTTTTATAAGCTAAATATGTTAAATAATCAAAGCCAGGTTGACAAAAAAGCGAAATATGGATTTAATCCTAATCAGCTTGGTCGCGAAAGACCAATTTTATTTGTAAATATCAAGAAGAATGAAGAAATAAATGCAAATAATATGAAGAAAAATAGCGCGATTTCTACAAAAATAAATATTAAAATGGAGAATCGTGTGAATACACACGTATATATTATTAATAATATACATGGCGGAGGAACATTAAAGTATAAAAACGAAATTAAATCAAAATATACAAATGTAAATTTTATAGAAGTGCCAGACAAAAAAACGTTTGATTCTATAAAATTCGACGTGAATGATATTTTATTTGTGCAACAATTATTATTTACCGACTTGGTTCCCCTAGACATATTAAATATAAAATACAGATATGGAAGTAAAATAATAATATCTATCCACGATTTTTGTTGGATTACGGATGGTTTAAATAATTCTCCAAAATATCCATATTATCATTGGTCATATTTAATACCAAATGTAAAAATACACCCCGACATACTAGAATTATTTGCAAACACAGACCTTATAATTCACCCGTCTTACTTTACATATGAAACATACAAAAAATGGTTTTCAACCGATAATTTTATAGTATCTTATCACAATGATTATCATGTTGATTATTCAACTAAAAGGATACCTCCTATAATTAATCATCAGATCAATATAGGAGTTATGCATGAATATATGGAGTATAAAGGGAGTGAAGTTGTTTCACATCTTGTTAAAAATATAATACGCTATAAAGAATATAATTTAAATTATCTTATTGTGGGAAAAACGATCGGAGTTTATCAAGAGGATGAGTTTTATGAATATGTAAAAAAATACAACATTCATTTTTTGCTTTTATTGAACAAATGGGGTGAGACGTATTGTTATTCGTTAACAAAATATATCAACTCTGGATTGCCGATTTTGTATAATAATATTGGCGCATGTAAGTATAGAATTCCGCCCAATGTGGAACATTATAAAAAAGTTATCGATAATGAGTTGGAATATAAGAACATTAACAATCTGATCGGTAAAAGGATGCAAGAGATGTTAGATTATATAATAAGGGAAAATGGTAAATATAACAAAGAGAACACATCTACTATTATTCATTACGCTCCTTTATTTGAGAATTTATTTAACTTGGACGCACGAAGGATAAACTATAGTAATGTGCATGCAAAAGTGAAGCCATTTTGTATATACTTTCCACAATTTCACATGCTGGAAGAGAATAATAAAAACTATTATTCGGGAATGACGGATATCACAAATTTGCAAACGTATTTGAAAGAAAATGAAAATGTCCATAATTTGATGACACCATCAAAAGATATATTAAATTTATCGGAACCATTCAAATATGATTTAACCGATTCAACTTTAATTCAAAGACAGGTAGACATAGCAAAGTCATTTGGTATATATGGGTTTGCGATGTATTATTATTGGTTTTCGGTAAATTCGATTACGAATAAAAATTTGATAATGGATGATTGTTTTAATAAATTTTTCAATGGAGATGTAAAACTGGGAGACAATTTTAAGATTTATTTTATTTGGGCAAATGAAGATTGGAGTAATAATACGGCATTTAATACGACGGAAAAGATATATAATATATATGATGTTGAGAATTTCAAATCAAATATAAAAACACTACTGGTATATTTCAGGCACGTTCATTATTATAAGATTGATAATAAGCCAGTTATTTATGTGCATCATCCTTGGTTGATTCCAAAAGAAACACTATATTTGTTCAATAAAATGTTGAACCAAGAATGTATATCCGCTGGTTTTAATGGTGTAAATTTGGTTGTGAATAATATGCGCGATCAGTATGAAAATAAGTATACTGGTATAAATAAATATAATCATAATCCAGACTATAAAAAGCAACCAGCTACGAGAAATTATCTGGACCATGTAAAAGAAAACAGAAATAAAAATGATGCATCGTTGACTTATCCAGCAAGCATGTTTTTTGATTTTAATAACACCGCAAGATTATATATTCCCAACAAGTTGAATAAAGCGACGATTATACACAATAATACTTATCCAGCGCAAGTAGAAAATTTAAGAATTTTATTGGCTAGATATAAATCGCCCCGCACGGAGATAAATAAGATAATGTTGTTCAATTCGTGGAATGAATGGGGGGAGAACATGGCGATTGAACCAAGCACAGAGAAAGGATATTCTTACTTGAATATGATCAAGTTTGCACTCTTACGATTCATGTAGGAAGGCGTTTAATTTCATATATATTTATACGATATGATATATATATGAAAATCGCGATCATTTCAAAATTTGGACATTATGAGTGTCTGTTTTTTTTATGCGAAATCTTGCAAGAACATAATATAACCCTATATATTGCACCCCACACAAAGGGTGAAGAGGATGCTCTTTGTAAAATGTATTCAAATATTGAGGTTATTAAAATAACAGAAAATTTAACAGAGGAAATTGTTCCAATGTATGACGAAATAATTAAGCTATCAAGTCATGATGAGGTGTTATATCATCCAAGAGTGATTTCATTACTACATGTATCAATCTATAAGGATATTTCTAATAGATATATATCGTTAACTCCATTTGTAGAAGGCGAGAATGTATCGTATATGCTTCCAGTGTATAATCCGATAGGGACGCAAAGATGTTATAATAAGTCGATAACGTTTGTGGGTTATTTTATGAATAGGTGGGTAGATGAAGATTTGCAGTATTTTATAGAAAATAGCCAACACACCTTTAATTTTGTTGTGTGGGGAGATGGAAATTACGATAATTTAACAAGATTTCCAAATGTTGTTGTATATTACAATGTTCAATATGACCACTTAAGCGAAATAATAAACAATAGTAGTTATATGTTATTACGTAATGCGTCATATATAAATTATGATAGATTTACAGGGATGATTACGTTAGCGTTGTCTTTTAAAAAGCCAATGATAGTCGATAAAAGAACAAGAGATGCATATAATATACCTGGTATAGTGTATGAAAAGCGGTTTTCAGAAGTAATTGATACATTGAACAATGACATTTCGTCAATAGTCTATGAAAAGTTGGTTGATTCAATAAGCGAATTGAATAAAGACGTTATAAATAAAAATAAACAAATCATGCGCGAATTGTGTAAAAAATAGTATTATAATATGTTGTATAATTGTCTAATATTTTCTCCATACCCAGTTGCAATTTTGTGAAATAATTGAGGATAATTCTGCAGTAATTCAGTGAAAACCATTCTATCGGATCCATATTGCCAGTTTTTCTGTTTTGAATGGTTAAATCTAAGAAGGTATGTATAATAAAGTATGTGTATATTATCAATTAAATCCTTGTGTATAATGTGAATAGTGCTTGCATAAGTATGTTTGCCGTTAGAAGGATATGGATCGCTATACAATATTTTGTCATGTGGAAAACTATTTATGTCTTTTATATTCAATCGAATACTTGGTGGAGGATCATTTCTAAAAATAAAGGCGCCTGCGTCATACCAAACATAAAATTCTGTAGCATTTTTGCCATCCATATCTTTTGCAAGTTTCATAAGATTGATTTTTTCGTGCCAAATTTTGCCAAGTTCGGTAGATGGAATTTCAGAGCGATGAATCCAAGACTTATTATAAAAATTATTTGAATGAAAATTACTGATAGGATGTTCAACAAAAATAGTTTCCAAATTTTCGCGATATGGTAATATTACGTCTTTTGTTGAAGTATCGCAGAAAAAATACATGCGTTGATTTATTTTCATTGTATTCTCAAACCATTTACAATAGTCTTGATGTGAGTGTTTATTGCGAACAGGCCAATATCCAGATACAATAGTAATGTTGTCTTTTCTCTCTACGCTCATAGAGTATATACAGAAAATAACTAATAAAATGTAATTTTTGAGTTATCTATTCCATAAATAGTATCTAATAAAATATGCCATAATTACGATAACGGCAAATATCGCTATCATCGTCTTCATCACAAACATATACAGGATTGACATATGATACAGCACCAAGGCCACCAAGGCCATAGTAATAGTTGTTGTTTCCATAATATCCTCCGCCTCTCCACCCGCGTCCCCTTCCTCCGCGTCCTCTCCATCCGCGTCCTATTCCTCCGCCACGTCCTATTCCTCCGCCACGTCCTATTCCTCCACCACGTCCTCCACGCCCCCCTCCACCAAATCCACCTCCACCTCCACCACGTCCACCTCCTCCAAATCCGCCTCCACCTCCCCCACGCCCACCCCCTCCTCCACCTCCATGTCCTTCTATTGTATTTTTACCATTTAAAAATTGAACTACTAAAAACCAAATTAATAACAACAACGCACTGATTACAATTAATTTTGTAAAAGTCATATATACATATAATATATATTATTTTTGATACGCGTTTGAAATGAAAACGTGTAAAAAATTAAGTTATGAAAGAATTTGTAGCTTCAACTAAATATTTAATATTTTCATCATCATACATAGTATGACCAGCGTTAGTAATATAAATTTTGGAATTTACTAACATAGTATGTAGTTTGTAAGCTGATACAGAAGGACATATTAAATCATACTGACCCTGAACAATTATTATTGGAATATTCTGAATTTTTTCAATATTTTCTCTTTTGAAAAAAAATCCAGGTTCTAAAAAAAAATCATTTAATAAATAATAATTTTCTAGTAATGAACGCTCAACATATTTTTTTTGTTTGACCCCTTCAATAACTTCGTTTAATGAACTAGGGCGTAGTTTAACAATACTGCTTTCTAGTACAGACCAACTTAATAAACATTCATCTTGTTTTTCCTTACCAAATTCTCCATTAAAACATTTATTATAATTAATAATATAATTCTGATTAAACCCTTGATATTGTACTGGTAAAGTATCTTTAAAATAATTCCAAGAAATTGGATTAAATTTAGCTACTCCATTTAAGTTATTAGAACCATATAACCAGTCAATTTCTTCTGGAGTTGCTAAAAATACGCCTCTTAAAATCATATTAGTAACTATTTCAGGGTATGTAATTGCATAAGCTAATGATAAAGTTGACCCCCACGAACCTCCAAATAATTGCCATTTGTCAATATTTAAACTTTTACGAATTTTTTCAAAATCATTAATTAAGTTTTGTGTTGTGTTCTCTCTTAATTCTCCAGATGGAGTACTTTTTCCGCATCCTCTTTGGTCGACTAATATAATATAATAATAATTTGGATTAAAAAATCGAGCAGCGTTATCATTTACTCCTCCTCCAGGGCCACCATGAACAAATAGAACAGGTTTGCCATTTATATTACCATAAGTAGAATAACATACTTTATGTATTTCTGAAACTTGAATATAATAAGTATTTAATGGTTTAATTGGTGGATATAATAGTGTATGAGCATAAATATCATTAATTTGCGAAGATGAATAAATAAAAATATAATATAAAATAAATATTAATAAAATAAGAACAAATAATTCTTTAAAATATTTCATGTATATTAATATATATTAATTTAAATATTAAAATATATTTTAGTTTAATTAATAAATTTCATCTACTTCAATTAACTGACATTATTTTGCATTTGTTTTGGGTATAACCAAATTGAGTGGTTCCTGAAGTTCGTTTGATTTGATGATCGCTTTACATTTTCTCATATGTGCAGCGAGACTGGCTTTGTTTTTGCCACTCCATTGATTGCAAGAGGTGCATTTGAATTCGCTGTCGTGTTCTTCTTTTCCAATCGCAATTAATGTTTTACGCAGACAAGGGAATGTCATTTCTTCCATATTGTCAATCATTTGTTTGCTGGTAGTTTTAATAAACTCAATCATTTCTAGTCTTTTTACGCCAAACTTATGGTACTCTTCCACAATATCGTCAATATCTGCGGTGGAAATAGTCATGGTATCGTGCGTATATTCCTTTTCAATAACATTCAACTTGAGTGAAAGAGAATCGATAATATCAATAGCTGTCTTGATTTTATCAATATCATAGCCAACGTTGGGAATATACACACAAATAAATCCCTCGACAATATCAATTTGAAAGTTCTTTTTATAAGTGATCGGGCTATATTGAGATAGAAAAATTCCGTGGCATTTTTTAAGTTGAACGTCTCTCACGAACTTATCTACCTCTTCAGTATTAACGTTGTTTTTATAATCTTTGTTTTCAAACATGATGGTTGGGCTAGCCTTGTTAAAACGCTTAACAATGAAATCGCCAGAAGCGGTAGTGCTACGACAATCAATAATTTCATCGCTTGGAAATATATTTTGCAGAACACCATACAATATATTTTCAGATATAGATCCCTTTACCGAAGAGTTATTTTTATATCTATTCAAGAATTCCAAGAGTTCGTTGGTAAGCTTTGCTTGTTCTTTTGTTTGTGTGAACGCAGTTTCTTTCAAGGAAGACAAACTGGTGTTCATTCTCTCTTCACTTGCGGAAATAAAACTATAAATTGGTTGTTGCAAAGAAGAAACCATGGTATTAAATTGTGTATCAATAGTTCCCATAAACTCTTTAAGTGAAGTATCGTCTCTCGTAGTGTTTTCCAAAAGTTTCTTGGTATCGGTAGAGATATTGTTGTAGAATTCTTTCAGGCTTGTTTCAACTTGCTTATGTTGTATAGTTTGGTTCTTTGGAATGACATCATTGAGAAGATTAGTAGTCTTCATAACCAATGACTCAGTAGTTCTCTCTAAGAGTGAAGAAAGCTTATCACTATGTGTCAAGTTGCTATTGGTTAGCAATGTTTTTACATCTTCCATGTATTCCTTTTTGGATTCGTGCATCTTAAGTGTCATCTCCTTACTTTGCTTAGATACCTCACCTTTGATGTCCTTAACTATAGAGAGAATTTCCGCATTGGTCGTACTATTTATGGTGCTAGACAAGTTGGAAGAGAGATTTTTCAGTATATTAATAAATATGTGATTCATCGTCACAATATCTAGGTGTGGGTTTTCGTTGAAATACTTAACAATAGTTGCATCTGTTATCGTAATACTTTCAGGCATATATAAAAGTAATTGGAATATCTTTAAGTCGTTTTCTAATTTTTCTAATTTTTTCTAATTTTAAAAAAAACTAAACCAATTTTTTCTAATTTTTCTAATTTTTTTCTAATTTTAAAAAAAACTAAACCAATTTTTTCTAGTTTTTCTAATTTTATTCTAATTTTAAAAAAA